>Ga0335085_10001904_pt1 | contig 41226 bp, 38 predicted proteins | sample Lox_Sample_45_FD_206712 | JGI IMG/M metagenome (GOLD analysis project Ga0335085, IMG submission 206712) | Soil microbial communities from Loxahatchee National Wildlife Refuge, Florida, United States - Lox_Sample_4.5 | ecosystem: Environmental > Terrestrial > Soil > Wetlands | place: USA... | reverse complement strand
ATCCGCAGCTGGGTGACCGAGGCCCCGTCCTCGATGCCCAGCGCCTCGACCGCCTGGCGCGCGACGGCCACCGCTGCGTCGGCGTGCCCGCTCTCCCAGACGTGCGTCAGCGGCGCGCGGTCGGTCACGGTCAGCGCGTGGAAGACCCCGGCGCGAGAGAACGCGCTGACGGTCACGACCGGCTCCTCGGCCACCTCCTCGACGAGGCAGAGCCCGACCCTGGACACGCGCAGCGCAGCCTTCACCGCAGCGCGCAGCTCCCGCGACGAGCGGACGAGCGCGCGGGCCCGGCTCCCGTGCCGGTCCGGCGCGCGCACGAGGCACGGCACGCCGATCACCTCGTCGGGCCGGGTGACGACCTTCCAGCCGGTCTGCGGGACACCCGCCTCCGCGAAGCGCTCGCGCTGGCGGAGCTTCGAGGTCGAGAGCAGCGCGGTCTCGGGCGAGATCGGATGCGGCAGGCCCAGTCGCGCGGCGATCCGGGCGGCGGGGCCCACCGGCCAGTCCGCACCGGGAGCGGCCACGCCGTCGATCCGCTCGGCCTCGGCCAGGCGCTCGAGCGCGGGCTCGTCGTCGACGGAGACGATCGCCCGCCGGTCGGCGTAGCGGAAGCCCGGCGCGCGCGCGTTGCGGTCGACCGCGATCACGAACAGACCGCGCTCACGCGCGGCGACAAGCAGCCCAAGCTGGCCTGCGCCGGCGCCCAGGACGAGCAGACGCTCCATCGAACTGCATTGTCGCGACCGGAGGCGACGGTGCGGTCTAAACGGCCGCACCGGCAGAGCCGGCACGGCCGCCATGGTCGGCGTCGCGAGCGAACGCCTCTACGCGCCGTCTGCGACAATGTCTTGTGGCCACGATCCTGGGTGAGCGGGTCGAGGAGCTGCGGCTCGACCGCCGCCACGGCGCAAGCTGGATGGCGCGGCGAGCGGTGGAGGCGCTGGTCGACGTCGCGGGGCAGGACGCCACAACCGGCGAGGAGATGCTGGCCAACCTCGTCGCCGCCGGCCGGAAGCTCGCCGGAAGCCGCCCGGGCGTCGGCGCGGTCGCCGGCGCCGTCGGTCGGCTGCTCGCCGCGGCGAAGCGGCACGAGCAGCTCGAGCCGGACCAGCTGCGGCAACTGATCGGCGAGGAGGCCGAGGGCCTGATCGAGGGCCGCCGACGCGCGGCCGCCTCGATCGCGATCCAGCTCCAGGACCGGCTCTCGGAAGCAGTCGTGCTGACGCATTCGGCGTCTGCGACCGTGCGCGAGGCGCTCGTCCACTCACCGCCAGAGCGGGTCATCTGCACCGTGTCGTCGCCGCAGGACGAGGGGCGCGTGTTCGCTGCGGACCTCCGCGCGGAGGGGCTCGACCTCGACCTCGTCGAGGACGCGAACGCGCCGGCCGAGCTGCAATGGGCCTCGCTACTGCTCGTAGGCGCCGACACCGTGTTCCGCTGTGGGACGCTCTGCAACAAGGCGGGGACGCGGGTCCTCGCCGAGGCGGCCGCCACCGTGAGCGTGCCGACGATCGTCGCCTGCGAGGTGATCAAGCTCGCGCCGATCGAGGCCTCGGCCGTGCGCGGGCTGAACGCCGAGGAGCTCGACCTGACACCGCCCGAGCTGATCGACTCCATCGTGACCGAAGAGGGCGCGTATCCCGCTTCGGAGATCCGCGCCCTCGTCGACAGAACGCCGTTCTTGAAGGAGGGCTATGCCCTCCTGAGCAGCGGCTAGGCAGCCTCCGCCAGCGGCTCGTAGGTCTCTTCGCGCTCGACCTGGAGCCTGCGGCCTCGCGTGATGAAGAGCGCCGCGAGCGAGCCGACGGCGACGATCGCCGCCCCGACGTAGATGGCCGGGGTCAGGCCGTCCACGAAGGTCGTGCCCGTCCCGTACCCGCCGTAGTGCGAGAAGACCGAGGCGAGCACCGCGACGCCGAACACGCCGCCGAGCTCGCGGATCGCGTTGTTGGCGCCCGAAGCCTGGCCCTCCTCCTGGGGCCGGACGGACGAGAGCACCACGTTCGCGACCGGCGCGAAGTACATCGCCATCCCGATCCCCGAGAGCACGAACGGCACGACGAGCTCGGAGTACGGGACCGTCGGGGTCGAGACCAGCGCGATCCACGCGAGCCCCGCGGCCTGGAGCGCGAGGCCGACCACGATCAGCGGTCGCCCCCCGATCCGGTCGGAGAGCGCACCGGCCAGCGGCGCGACGAGGATCGGCATCGCCGTCCACGGGAGGATCCGCAGCCCGGCCTGAAGCGGCGAGTAGCCCTGCACCGTCTGGAAGAACTGGGCGAGCAGGAAGATCGACCCGAACATCCCGAAGAACATCAGCAGCGAGGCCGCGTTGGCCGCCGAGAACGTCCGGTTGCGGAAGAACCGCAGCGGCAGCATCGGCGCCTCCGCCCTGGTCTCCCAGAGGAGGAAGAGTCCGAGCACGACCGCGCCCGCCGAGAGCGCGAGCACGATCTCCGGAGAGCCCCAGCCGACCTGGTTCCCGCGGACGAGGCCCCACACGATCCCGAGCAGGCCCCCGCTCGCCAGGACGACGCCAGGGATGTCGAGCGAGGTGTTCGGCCCGTGGCTCTCCTTCAGGCGCAGCGCCGCGAGCGGGATCAGCGCGAGCCCGATCGGGACGTTGAGCCAGAAGATCCACTGCCAGGAGATGCCCTCGACGACGGCGCCGCCGACGAGCGGGCCGACCGCGACGGCCAGACCGCTGATCCCGCCCCAGGCGCCGAGGGCGAGGCCTCGACGCTCGGCCGGCACCGCGGCGCTGAGGATCGTCAGCGTCAGCGGCAGCACGATCGCACCGCCGAGACCCTGCACCGCGCGGGCGGCGATCAGCACCTCGATCGAGGGCGCGAGCGCGGCCGCCGCTGAGGCAAGCGTGAAGATGCCGAGGCCGGCGACGAACATCTTGCGTCGGCCGAAGCGGTCGCCGAGAGCGGCGCCGGTGATCAGCAGCACGGCGAAGGTGAGCGTGTACGCGTTCACCGTCCACTCCAGGCCGCTCAGGCCTGCGTGGAGCTGTCTGCGGATTACCGGCAGCGCCGTCGTCACGACGAGGTTGTCGAGCGTCGTCATGAAGAGCGCCACCGAGGTGATGGCGAAGGTCCAGATGGTGGTGCTGCGACTCGTCATGTCTCTCTCCTCCTCATTGCTAGTTATTGATCACTTACTTAGGCGCGAAAAAAACGCGTCCCTTACACGTCCTCCATGCAGGAGTCGAGGAGCCGCTTCGCCCACGGCCCCGGGCGGTCGAGGAGATCCATCGAGGCGAACACGTTGAGCAGCATCCCGAACGCGAAGAAGTCGCGGACACGAGCGGCGTCGGCGCCCGAGATGCGCTCCACGTGGTCGACGAGCGCCCCGAACCCCTCGCGCACGGCCTCGCGCACGTCGGGGTCGTCGCAGTCGGCGTAGGCCTGCATCTGCGCGCGCAGGCGCGTTCTGTCCTCCAGTAGCCCCATGTACGCCTTGCCGATCGCGCTCAGCGCGTCCTCGCCGGTCTTGCCGGCCGAAGCCTCCTGGAAGAGCTCGAGCGTCTCGCGCAGGCAGCGGCGGACGGTCTCGAGGTACAGCTTCTTCTTCGTGCCGAAGAGTCGGAAGAGATACGGCTGCGACACGCCGGCCCTGCGGGCGATCGTGTCGGTCGAGGTCCCGTGGAGCCCGTGCTCGCCGAACTCCTCGAGCGAGACGACGAGGATCTCCTCGCGCCGCTCGGCCGCCGTCTTGCGCTCAGTGACCATTCACGAAAGTTAGCACTCACTCACAACCTAGTCAAGCACCTCAGCTCACCGAGTCCTCGGGGAGCGGGATCAGCCGCGCCCGGTCGCGGATGTTCTGGAGCAGCGTGAGCGCTCTGCGCGCGTCGACGACCGACCGTGTCCACTCCTGCCGGTAGCGCTCGCTCCCCGGCGGATTGCCGAGCGCGCTGCGGCGGGCCGCGAGCGCAGCGACGAGCAGCCGCTTGCCGCCCGCCGTGGGCCCGGTTGCCGGATCCTGCCTCAGGCGTCCCAGCGCGCTCCCGACCACGGCCCGGAACGAGGCAATGCGGTGCGCCATCGCCTGGGTGCCGAGGCGACCGTTGTGCCAGTCGCGGTAGGCGATCTCGTACGCCGTCAGCGCCCGGCTGACGGGCTCGTAGCTGGAGATGAGCCGCTGGTGCTGAGCGTCGAGCGCCTTGTACGTCAGGTGTGGCGCGGGCTGCGAGCCGGGAGTAGCCGGTTTCGAGCTCTGGCAGCCGGCGAGCGCGAGCCCGGCCGCCAGGAGCGGGAAGGCGCGCCAGTAGACTCGCCGGCGATGAGAGTGCTGGTCACGGGTGCCTCTGGTTTCGTCGGACGCGCGGTCGTCGAAGAGCTGCGTCACGGCGACGCAGCTTACGAGGTCCAGGCGCTCGAGCGTCGCAGCGGGGACCTCGCCGAGGACGGCGTCGCGGAGCACGCGTTGGCCGAGGCCCGACCGGCCGTCGTCGTGCACGCCGCGGCACGGATCGGCGTCGTCCGCTGCGACCAGGAGCCGCTTCTGGCACTCCGCTCGAACGTGCTCGCGACGCTGACGGTCGCCCGCGCCTGCGCCGCGCACGGCGCCAGGCTCGCCTACGTCTCGACGGCGGACGTGTACGGGGTCGCCGCGCTCGCAGACGAGGAGACGCAGCCCGCGCCGCAGAGCCTCTATGCCATGACGAAGCGCTGGGGCGAGCAGACGGCCGCGCTGTACGCTCCAACCGGGCTCGTCGTCCTGCGGCTCGCAAACCCCTACGGGCCGGGCCTGGAGCCGGGACAGGGGAAGGGCGCGCTCCCGAGCATGCTCTGGCAGGCCGAGTGCCGCGAGCGGATCCCGGCCTACCGCGGCGAGATGCGCACGTGGTGCTGGATCGGCGACGCAGCGCGTGCGATCCGGCTCGCGCTCGAGTCGGGCGAGGAGGGAGTGTTCAACGTCGGCTCCGACGCCGACCCCGTGACGATGACCGACGCCGCGCGGATCGCCTGCGACACCACGGGCGCACCGCACGACCTGATCGACGAGGTCGAGCCCCCGCCCGGCCGCGTCGCACCGACGATCAGCGTCGAGCGGGTGCGCGCCCTCGGCTGGCGGGCGGAGGTCGGGCTCGAGGACGGCCTGCGGATGCTGCTCGAGTCATGGCGATCGGCGCCGGCGGCCTGAGGTGCCGAAGGCGTTCGTCCTCTCGGGAGGCTCGAGGTCCCAGCTCGGGCTGCTGGAGCGGGCGCGCGCTCTCGGCCACGAGGTCTGCGTCGTGGACGGCGCCGCGACCGCGCCGCTCCTCGCCGAGGCCGACTACCCCGTCGTCCGGAGCTTCACCGACGTCGACGGCGTCCTCGCCGACCTGGGCGAGCTCGCGATCGAGCCGGTCGCGGTGGCGACGATGGGCTCCGACCTCGCCGTGCTTCCCACCGCACGGCTCGCCGAGCGCCTCGGGCTCCCGGGCCTTTCGACCGAGACCGCCGAGACGGTCGCCGACAAGCGGAAGATGCGGGCGGCGTTCGAGGCGGGGGGCGTCCCCTCGCCGGGCGGCCTCGAGGTCGGCAGTTCCGAGGAGGCCGTGGTCGGCGCGAGCGAGCTCGGCCTGCCGGCCGTGCTCAAGCCGGTGGACGGATCGGGGCAGCGCGGCGTGAGCGAGGTACGCGCGGAGGGGGAGCTCGAGCCCGCGTTCGAGCGCGCGCTCGCGGCCTCCCGCACTGGCGCTGTCGTGCTCGAGCGCTACGTCGAGGGCGAGGAGCTGACCGTCAACGGCTTCCTGCTCGAAGACGAGTACTTCCCGATGAGCGTAACGCAGCGGCTCCTCCACCCGCCGCCGCCGCTCGGGGTCTGCATGGCTCACCGCTTCCCGTCCGGCCTCTCGACCGAGCAGGAGAGCCGCCTGTTCGAGCTCGCGCACCGCGCCAGCCGCGCGGTCGGGATCGTGACCGGGCCGTCGTACGTCCAGCTGCGGCTCGAGCACGGGCAGCCCTGTGTGATCGAGGTCGGCGCCCGGCTCGGCGGCGGCAAGGACGCAGAGCTGGCCCAGCTCGTCACCGGCTTCGACGCCATCCAGGCGAACGTCCTCTGGGCGCTCGGCCAGCTGACCCGCGCCGACCTCGAGCGCGGCGAGCCCGTCGCGCCGTGCGGCCAGGTGCGCTTCGTCGTCGCCCCTCCCGGGCGGATCGTGCGGCTCGACACGTCGCCCGCCCTCGCGCTCGAAGGAGTGCACGAGGCAGGCTTCTACTGGCGCGAGGGCATGGTGCTGCCGCCGCTCCAGTCCGGTGCAGAGCGGCTCGGCTACCTGCTCCTGACCGCTCCGGACGAGGCGACGCTCGACGCCCGCACCGAGCAGGCGCTCCAGGCGCTCGACGTCGTGATCGACGTCGAGCGGACGCAACGCGCGTTAGCGTGAAGGTTCTCCACTCGCCGGTCAACATCGCCGGCGGTCCCGGTGCGATCTCGCAGGGCCTGCAGGAGCTCGGGGTCGAGAGCACGCTGCTCGTCTTCAACGAGCGCCCCTTCGAGCGCGGCTTCGACGTCAACCTCGAGCTGCGCGACACGAGCCGCCTCTCGAACCTGCCGCTCAACCTGCCGAAGCAGCTCCGCGCGTTCGCCTGGGCGGCACCCCGCTTCGACGTCTTCCACTTCCATGCGGGCCTGACGCTCCTGCCGCGGAGGGTCAACCTGCCCGCGCTGCGGCTGATGCACAAAGGGATCGTCTTCCAGTCGTGGGGCTCCGACCTGCGCGGGCGGCCCGCCTCGGACGTCCGCTACCTGCACCGGGCCGGGGCGGTGATCGTCGGCAGCTACCTCACTAGGCGCCTCGCCCCGCGCGGGCCCTGGCCCGAGTACGACGTCGTGCCGCCGGCCATCGTGCTGACCGACTGGCAGCCGTCGCCGACCGAGCCGGGCGACGTGCTGCGCGTCGCGCACGCGCCGAGCAAGCGCGCGGTCAAGGGAACGGACGCCGTGCTCGCGGCGGTCGAGTCGCTGCAGGCGCGGGGGGCGCCGATCGAGCTCGACCTGATCGAGGGCGTCCCGAACCGCGAGGCGAGGCTCCGCTACGCAGCGGCCGACGTCGTCGTCGACCAGCTGCGCATCGGCTGGTACGGGATGCTCGCGATCGAGTCGATGGCCCTCGCGAAGCCGGTCGTCGTCCACCTCGACGAGGAGGCCGCGGCCGAGACCGAGGAGGCGTTCGGGATCGAGCTGCCACTCATCCGCGCAACCGAGTCGACACTCGAGGACGTGCTCGCGGGCCTCGTCGACGTCCGCGCGTCGCTGCCGGAGCTCGGCCGGCGCAGCCGCGAGTACGTCGAGCGCGTGCACGCGCACACGACCGTCGCGCGGCAGGTGCTCGAGATCTACGAGCGCGTCATGCCCATCAGCTCGTAGAAGCCGATAGGCGACCAACGGAACCCGACCACCCTATGGTTCAGGAGCACGTGCTCCTGCGGCGAGTAGAGCGGGATCGCCGGAACCGCGTCCTCGACCATCGCGGCGAGCCTGCGCTCGAGCCGCCAGCGCGCGCGGTCGTCGAGCGTCCGCACCGTGCGCCGCATCAGCTTGTCGTAGGAGGGGTCGCACCAGCGCGCGACGTTGAACGCGCTCCCGCACGGGAACAGGTCGAGCAGGTTGTACGCGTCGAAGTACTCGGAGCTCCAGCCGAGCAGGACCAGGTCGATCCCCGGCTGCGCGGGCGGGCCGGCGAGGCGGACGAGCTGGGTGAGCGTCGGAACGGGCTCGAGGGTGACCTGGACGCCCTCCTGCCCCAGGCGCGAGCGGATCCTGTCCGCAAGCTGTGCTCCTCCCGCGTCCTGATCGGTGTAGGCGAGCGTCAGCGGGCCTGGTGGCGCCGTTGTGAAGTCGCGCAGCCTCGGGAAGCCGGCGTTGACCGTGGCAGCACCGGGCATCGCCGGCGGGACTAGCGGCCCGGGGCGCGGGGTGAGCTGGGGCACCGAGCGGTATACGAACGCACGCGCGTTGGGGTCGGCGAGCGGCGTCCCGCGCGTGACCAGCCAGAGCAGACCGCGCGCGAGCGTCGGCAGCGGCTTCCACCCGGCCGGCGCCGTTGCGGTCGGGACCCAGTGGAAGCCGGGCGGCGCGACGTTCCGCGGCAGGACCGCGTCGACTCTCTTCGTCGAGGTCGTCAGGACGAGCCGGCTCGGCTTCACGGCCGCCGCGTCCCAGTAGTTGAAGTTGCGCTCGAGGACGAGCCGGGCGCCGCTCCTCGAGGCCAGGCGGAAGGGCCCGCTGAACGTGTGCGGGGTCGCCGGCCGTGGGAAGAAGACCGGCCAGGCGACCTGCTGGTCGAGCCACGGCACCGGATGCTCGAGGGTCACGCGCAGCGTCCGGTCGTCAACGGCCTCGACGCCGACGTCGCCGCGGCCGGTCGCGTGGTAGGGGCGGGCGCCGCGGATGTTCCCCATCTCGGCCTGCGCGTAGGCGGATCCCGTCTTCGGGTCGAGCGCGTGGAGCCACGCCGCGCGGAAGTCCTGGGCCCGGATCGGGCGGTCGTCGCTCCAGCGCAGGCCCTTGCGGAGGTGGAACGTCCAGACGAGACCGCCCTCGCTGCGCGCCCACGAGTCGGCCAGGTCGGGCTCGACGCCGCGCCCGGAGAACCGCGTCAGGCCGGCGTACAACTCGTGCGCAACGTTGAGCGAGGGCAGGTCGGCGGCCTTGGCGGGGTCGAGCGTCCGCGGCATCGCCGGGAGCGCGAGTCGGAGCGTCGGCCCTCCGTGCGGCGGCCCGGGAGCCGAGGAGCTCCCGCATCCGGCGAGGAGCAGCGCGCAGGCCGCGCCTGCGGCTAGCCGACGAACTTGCGCCACACGTTGTCGAGCAGCTTCCAGGTGATCCCCCGGCCCATGCGCAGGAAGTCGTAGTTGCCGGTCGACAGCACCTCGCCCTTGCCTGCCTTCGACCAGACGAGCGCGGCGTTGATCACCCCGAACTTGCCGGGCATGATCGCCTCGGCGGCAACCACGTGGTCGCGCGGCGTCCACGCCGGGTCGACCCGGTCGCTCTCGGAGCCCGCGTAGCCGAACCTTTCGCCAGGGCCGATCCCGGTCCCGCGAAAGAGCCAGCGCACGCGCACGTAGTCGCGGCCGGTCGCGGCGACGTACGGCGCCGCGTGCGAGCGCGGGAAGCAGCAGCCGTCGTAGCCGACCCCGGCGAGCCCGAAGTCCGAGCGGTTCTTGGTGCGCGCGTCGAAGTCGAGCAGGATCATCGCATTGTGCTTCCGGTCGATGCGCACCGGCCTGTAGAACGGGTTCGCCTGCAGGATGAAGAGGTGCCCGCCCTGGTCGCGGTAGCGGCGGAGGAGGTAGTACGTGCCGGGCTGGTAGTACTCGCTGTGGCCGGGGTAGATCACCGCCGCGTAGCGGCGCAGGGCCGACAGCGGGATGTGCCTGAGCTCGACGTCGGTCACGCTCTGGACGCGCAGGTTACGCGCACACGCCCAGCGCTCGAACGGCGCCGCGGCGACGTGGTCGTCCTCCTCGCCGCGCTGCAGCAGCGCGCCGGTGAAGGAGACGCGGCGCTGGCGCCACCACTGGTACCAGGTGTCCGGGATACCGTCGAGGTTGGCGTCGTACGCGCTGTACGCGCGCCAGGTCAGGTACGGCCAGACCAGCAGCGCCGTGTGCGGGGGTGGGTCGTCGACCGGCAAGCGGCCGTTGCGGACCACGAGCGGCGCCTCGAACTCGTCGCCGGCCGGGTCGGTGACGATGTAGTGGTAGAGGCCCGAGCGGAGGCCGCGCGGCAGCCGCCCGGCCGGGAAGGTCCGGCCCGAGCAGTCCTGCTCGAGCCGGACGCTCGCATGGCCCTTGTCGGCGGAGACCACGAGCGGCGGGCGCTGGCCCGGGGCGAAGCTCGAGGTCGAGTCCACGTAGGCCGCGAGCCGCTCGACCCTGACCGCACGCGGCTCCTTCAGACAACCCGAGAAGTGCCACGGCGGGTTCGAGACCGTCGCCTCGGCCGCCCCCGGCCGCTGTTGGGCGGGCGGGATCACTGGCGGCAGCCTGTGCCCCGGATCCTTGTAACAGACTGTTACTAAGTAGGTCCCGTCGCCGACCCTGCGGCCGGCGAGGGTGTTCGTCCCGTCCCAGGTCAGCGTCGTCGTGCCGCCCGGGGCCGCGGTCACCGTGACCCCGGTCCGGATCCGGTGCCAGCCGTGGAGCCGCCCGCCCCAGAAGTACGCGCGCAGCCCCAGCACCGAGCCGGCCGGAGCCTTCACCTGCACGTGGAGCACGTCGTGGATGCCGTTGCCGTTCGGGCTGATCACGGCAGGCCCGTAGCCGACCAGCCGCAGCTTCGGCTGCTGCTGCGCGCCCGCGCCGGGGACGGCGACCGCGACGGCGGCGAGCGCCGCCGCGACGACGAGAACCCTCACGCGGACGGTGCCAGGCTCTGCACGGGCCGCCGCTCGCGATACCACCCGATCGTGCGCGCGAGGCCCTCGTCGAGGTCGACCTTGGGCTCCCACCCGAGCAGCTTGCGGGCCTTGTCCACGTTCGGGATGCGCATCTCGACGTCCGTGTAGTGGAGGGGGCGGAAGACGATCTCGGACTCCGAGCCCGCGAGCCGGCGAATGCGCGCCGCGAGGTCGAACACCGTCACGACCGAGCGCGGGTTCCCGATGTTGAAGACCTGCCCCACCGCCTCCTCGCTCTCGAGGATGGTGAGCAGTGCCTCGACCACGTCGTCGACGTAGCACCACGCGCGAATCTGCGAGCCGTCGCCGTGGATGACGAGCTCCTCGCCCGCGAGTGCCCGCACGGTGAAGTGGTGGATCGCGCCGCTACCGACCTGCCCCGGCCCGTAGACGTTGAACGGCCGGACCGACACGGCCGGGAGCCCGAACTCGTCGAAGTACGAGTGGGCGAGGTACTCGCCCGCGAGCTTCGAGACCGCGTACGTCCAGCGGGCCTCGCCGACCGAGCCCTGCGAGGTGACGTGGGTCTCCTCGACCTTGTAGGCGTGCGTGCCGAAGACCTCGCTCGTCGAGAAGTCGATCAGCCGCTCGACCGTACCCGCCTCCTGGGCCGCCTCGAGCACGTTGTAGGTACCGATCAGGTTGACGCGCATCGTGCGCACGCGGCTCTCGAGCACCTTGTCGACGCCCGCGATCGCCGCCATGTGGACGACGTGGGTCACGCCCTTCGACAGCTCGCGCAGCCGCTCGAGGTCGAGGACGTCACCCTGCACGAAGCTCAGGTTCGGGTGCTCCGCGAGGTCGGTGCCGGTGAGCGAGTCGCGGTGCAGGTTGTCGAGGATCACGATCTCGTTCTCCTCGACGAGCCGCCGCGCGAGCGAGGTGCCGATGAACCCGGCGCCGCCCGTCATCAGGATCGTCTTTCCGCTCAGCGACACGCGCCGGAGTGTACCGGCGTGCGAATCCAGCAAACTTCAGGAAATGCTGGGTCGTCAACTCTGGCGGCTGGGGAAGCACTCGGCCATCTACGGGATGGGCGCGATCGTCGCGCGGCTGATCGGGCTCTTCCTGCTCCCGGTCGTCACGCGCTACCTGACGCGGGCCGAGCTCGGTCGCGTGGACACGCTGATCGCGCTCTCGGTCGTGCTCGTGATCGTCTTCCGCGCGGGGATCTCGATGGCGTTCTTCCGCTTCTACTTCGACGCTGCGGACGAGGGGGAGCGCGTCCGCGTCGTCCGCACCTCGTTCTGGTTCACGATGGGCATGGCGACGCTCGCGCTCGTGCTCGGCTCGGTGTTTGCGCCGCAGATCTCCGACTTCCTCTTCTCCACCTCGTCGCAGGCGAACCTCGTGCGCGCGGCGTTCGTGCTCGTCTGGGCGCAGATGAACTACGAGCAGCTGACCTCGCTCTTCCGCGTCGAGGAGCGCTCGGTCGCATACGTCGCGGCGACGCTCGTGAACGTCGTCGTGACCGTCGGCGCGACGATCGAGCTCGTCGCAGTCCTGCATAAGGGCGCGGTGGGCGTGATCGTCGGCAACTTCACCGGCACGCTCTGCGTCTACTTCGCGCTGCTGGCCTACCGGCGCTTCCAGCTCGGGCTCGAGTTCGACCGGCCGCTCTTCCGGCAGATGCAGCGCTTCGGCCTGCCGCTCGTCCCCTCGGGGCTCGCGCTCTGGGCGATCGACTTCGCCGACCGCTTCCTGCTGCTCCGGATGAAGAACGCGGCCGAGGTCGGCCTCTACTCGGTGGGCGTGCGCGTCTCGAGCGCGCTACTCCTCCTCCTGATCGCGCTGCGGACCGCCTGGCCGGCCTTCGCGTACTCGATCGAGGACGACGGGGAGGCGAAGCGCACCTACGCCTTCGTGCTGACGTACGTCGTCTACGTGTGCTGCTGGGCCTCGCTCACGCTCTCGCTGCTCGCGCCCTGGATCGTGCGCGCGCTCACCGGGCCACGCTTCTACCGCGCGTCCGAGGTCGTCCCGCTGCTCGTGTACGGGGGCACCGCCTTCATCGCGTTCAACGTGATGTCGATCGGGATCGGCCGCGCGAAGCGGACGCAGTTCAACTGGGTCGTGACCGGCATCGGGGCGGCCGTCGACATCGGGCTCTGCTTCGTGCTGATCCCGCCCTACGGGATGATGGGCGCCGCGGCCGCGACGCTCGCCGCGTACACGGTGATGTTCTTCGGCATGACCGTGCGCGCGCAGCAGGTCTTCCACGTCGGCTACCAGTGGCGCCGGCTCGTGCTCGTGGTCGGCGTGGCGGTCGGGCTAACCGCGCTCGGGAAGTCGCTCCACGTCCCGCTGGCGGGCGCCGTCGCTCTGGCTGCCGTCTACCCGCTGGCCCTGCTCCCGCTCGGCTTCTACCTGCCGGTCGAGCTGCGGCGCCTGCGGGCGCTCGTCACCGCCGCCCGCTGAGGGCTGCTTCCGCGGGGCCCGCGGCTGGCGCGAGACGACCGCCGCCAGGCCGAGCGCGGCCCAGACGGTCGGATCCTCGAAGAACGCGTTGTAGAAGAGGCTGTGGACCCCGATCGAGACGAGGACGAGTCCGAAGACGAGGGCCGCCATGCCCGCCAGGTCGCGTCCCGCACGGCGGAACGTGAACAGGAATCCCGCGACCAGCACCCAGGCGAGCAGCAGCAGCCCCGGCAGGCCCGTCTCGGCCGCGACCGTGATCGGCGTGTCGTGCGAGGCCGCGGCGTTCGGCTCCTTGCCGCGGAGCCCCACCTGCTTCGCGTAGGCATGCCTGAAGCCGCCGATCCCAACGCCGACCGCCGGGTGGTGGACCGCGATCTTGATCCCGTTCGAGACGAGCTTCGAGCGGCCGCTCGTGACGCGGTTCAGGCCGCCGCTCGCGTGGTTGGTGACGGCGTGGCGCACGTTCGGCGCCGCCACGGCCACGACAAGGAAGACGCCGGCGGCGAGCGCCACCAGCAGGAGCGCGCGCCACCGCCACGCGAACGCGGCCGCGACGATCACGCCCGCGATCAGCGCGAGGAAGCTCGACTGCGAGAACGAGAAGAGCAGCCCGACCCAGGTCGCCCCGATCGCGACCAGCGCGAGGATCACGGCGCGCGGCGAGCGCGAGAAGAGCGCCACCACGAGGCTCGCCAGGATCGCGACGACGAGGAAGCGCCCGTAGATCGACGGGTCCCAGAACACCGAGTTGACGCGGAAGAACGGCGCGTAGGTGTTCCCGACGAGCAGCTTCGGGTTCCAGAAGATGTCGCGGTTGATCCACTGCTCGACGCCTACCACCGCGAACACGAGCGCCATCAGGATCAGCTCGCCGTAGAGGACGCGCGCCCAGCGCCGGTCCCAGCTCAGGCGCGAGAGCGACACTGCGAGCAGGCCGAACGGGAGGAAGAAGAACAGCAGCTCGATCGAGCCCTGGCGCACGTCCTCGCCCCAGGCGAGCGTGAGGCCGCTCCAGCCGACGAACGCGGCCAGCGGAAGGGCGAGCGGACCGAGCTCTCGCTGCCGCTCCTCGCCCTTCAGGAGCTCCCAGGCGAGCGCGAGCGCAGCCGCCGCGACGACGCCGTAGAGCGGCACGAGCAGATTCGCCTGCGTAGAGCCGACCGAGACGGGGATCCTCGCCGGGACGCAGGCGAGCACCGCGAGGGCGAGCAGCCACGGCCACCGGACGAGCAGGGCAGCGCCTCCGGCCGCGAGCGCGAGCCCTAGCAGCCCGGCCGCGCCGAGCAGCGCCGTGTGGCCGGCGGGCGCGAGGTAGCCGGCGAGCACGCCGACGCCGACCGCCCAGGCCGCGAGCCCGGCGAGCCTGTACGTCCGGCCCGGGGCGAGCATCAGCACGGCGAGCCCGGCGGCCCCGAGCGGCCCGGCGATCCGCGCGAGCTCCGAGCTCACGGGGCCGCCGCCACGAACACGACGGCCTGCGCCGAGTGGCCGTTCGCCGTCACGACCAGCCGGTAGCGCCCCGCCGCGGGTGCACGCAGCACCAGGAGGCCCGGAGGCGAGGCGCCGCCGCGGTGCCCCAGTCGCCAGGTGAACGTCTTCGCATCGGTCCTGACCCGGAAGCCGATGCGCGTCTGGGGGTGCGCGTGCAGGACGTGCGGCCGCACCGAGATGAACCGGATGCGCACCGTCCCGAGCGAGACCGGCGGCGAGAGGTTGCCCGCGAGGTCGACGGTCCGCAGCGTCAGCTGGTAGCGCCCGGCCGGCAGGCCGCTCCCCCGCCAGCGCGCGACCCCACTCTCCGAGTAGCGCCTGAGCATGACGCGCAGCCGGCCGTTCACGTACAGGATCGCCCGCACCGGCTCGGTCGCCCGGTAGTGGACGTAGACGAGGTCGCGCCTCCCGTCCCCGTCCGGCGAGAACGCGGCCGGCGCCAGCAACGCGCTCGTGATCCGCGGCGCGGTCGGATCGACCTTGATCGGGTTCGGCATCAGGATCGTCCGATGCTCGCGCGCGAGGTGGATCCGCGGCTTGTACGTGCCCGCGCGGACGACCTGCCCGGCGTTGTCGCGCCCGTTCCACGTCAGCTCCTGGAGGCCCTTGGGCCGCCGGATCCCGCGGAGGAGCGTCCGGACCTCGTGGTCGCCCGAGTCGACGATCACGACGGTCAGGCGATCGGGCTTGCGGAGGACGAAGTCGATCGGGATCTTCTGCAGCTGGCAGTTGCAGTTCGGGCCGAGCAGCTTGCCCACGTGTGTGCGGTAGACGGGGCTCCGCTCGAGCTTGAGCTGCTCCGTGATCGCAAACGCGGCCGCGGTCCCTCCGAGCAGCCCGACGAGGACGACCCCCACCAGCACGCGCGCCGCGCGCAGCCGGTCAGGACGGCTCGACATTGCGGACGAGGACGAAGGGCTCGGCGTACTCGCAGCCGACGCTCGCGCCGTAGAACTCGGCGTGCGCCCGGAGCGCGCGCTCGTTGCGCGGGTGCGGATAGTCGCGCCGCTCGGTCTCGAAGCAGGCGAAGGCCTCGAGCTTGCGCTCGAGCGTCGCGGTCACGTCGACGAACCAGTTCGGGACGAACCAGTTCGTGGCGGGCGGCGTCCACTCGGTGCTCGACGTCGGCGCGTAGGTGAGCACGCGGTGCACCGGCTGGCCCGGCGTCGGCCGCGTAGCGACCGCGACCGAGTCGAACAGCGCGCGATGGTCGTGGTTTACGTCCGGGTGGGCGGTGTAGACGACCTCGGGCCCGACCTCCCGGACGTGCTCCTCGACAATCCGGTTGATCTCGACGTGGGGCAGCGTGTCGAGGCGCATGTCGGGCAGGTCGAGGTGGACGTAGTCCGACACGCCGAGGACGGCCGCGGCCCGCTTCGCCTCGTCGTTCTTCTGCGCGCGCGCCTCCGCGTCGCCCGGGTACTGCGTCGAGCTGCCGTCCGTGACGCACACGACGCGCACCTCGTCCCCGCGCTCGGCCGCGTGCAGGCAGAGCGTGCCGCCCATCCCGAGCACCTCGTCGTCCGGGTGCGCGGCGAAGACGAGGACCTTCATCCGAGGCGGGCTCCGACCGGCAGCGGCCCGGCCACGCCCTCCACCTCCTCCAGCACGAGCGCGCCCTCGCCGCACGCGACGATCGCGTCCGCTCCGTCGAGGCCGACGACCGTTCCCGCCGGGGCCGCCTCGTCGAGGTCGACCGGCCGCGCGCGCCAGACGACCACCTTCGCCTCGTCGAGGAACGTGAACGCGCCCGGGTACGGCCTGGTCTGTGCGCGCACCCAGTCGTGTAGGTACGGGGCCCGCGTCTCCCAGTCGATGATCCCGTCTGCGGGGGAGCGCTTCGGCCAGGCGCTCGCGCGGCGCGTGTCCTGCGGGACCCGCGGCGCGCTTCCGTCCAGGAGCTGCGGGACGAACCGGCGCACGAGCTCGACGTGCGCCTCGGTCACCTTCTCGTAGAGCGTCGTCGCGGTTTCGTCGCGGGCGAGCGGAACGTCGACCTGGCCGACGATCGGCCCGGAGTCGGCTGTCCCGTCGGCGATCTCGAACAGCGTGACGCCCGTCGTGGCGAGCCCGCTCAGGATCGCCCACGGGATCGCGGCGCGGCCGCGGTGCCTCGGCAGCAGCGTCGGGTGCATCCCGAAGACCCCGTGGCGCGGGATGCCGATGAACTCGTCGAGCACGAGCTGCGACCAGCCGACGACGAAGATCATGTCGGGGTCGGCCTCGCGCACCGCGGCCACCGTCTCCGGCGAGTTGACGTCCGCGGTCTCGATCAGCCGCGCGCCGAGCCGCTGCGCGATCTCGTCGAACGAGCACTGGCCGGAACGGTCGCGGTCGATCGGCCCGGGCAGGGTCACGACCGCCGTAACCTCGGCACCGGCGTCCGCGGCGGCCGCCAGGCAGTCCCGGCCCATCACGTCGAAGCTGACCCAGACAAGCCGCATCGCGCGGCTGATCCTAGTTACCGCCGGGTTGCCGCAGTGTTCAGAGGCGCTTCGCTCCGAGAAGAGCGGCCCAGCCGGGCGACGATTCCCCAGAAGGCGAAGCCGAGAAGAGCGGCCGCGGCGCCGAAGGCGATCACGTAGGTCGCCCCGGTGAAGTCGATCAGCTTGATCCCGCTCAGCATCAGCACGCAGGCGAGACCGAGCCGCAGGGCCCGGTCGGGAATCCTCAGCGTGAAGTGGCTCGTGAGCAGCACCCCCGGGATCGAGCCGGTGAGCAGCCACGCCATCGTCCGCAGGTCGACGTTCCCGGCGACGAGGTGGCCGAAGCCGGCAACCCACAGGAGCGCGGCCGCGTGAAAGATGTCGGTGCCGACGATCTTCGGGAGCGTGAGCGGGAAGACCATGACCATCACCAGGCCGAAGAACGTGCCGCTGCCGACCGAGGTCAGCCCGACGACGAAGCCGCAGACCGCCCCGAGCGTGAACGCGATCAGCCGGTCACGCCGCTCGAGCAGGAACGGCGCGTCGTCGGGCTGCACGCCGACGTTGACGAAGAATGTCTTCGCCACGAGACCGACCCCGCCGATCACGAGCGCCACGCCCACGGCGTAGGCCTCGATCGACTCCGCGCTGCCCGAGTGGTGCGAGAGCCAGGTCGCCACGGCGACCCCGAGCAGCGACATCGGTCCCGAGCCGAGGAACATCCAGAACGTCAGCCGCGCGTGCACGGTGCCCAGGCGCCGGTGCCGGACCGCGCCGAAGCTCTTGAAGATCGCGCCGTGCAGGATGTCGGTGCCGACCGCGAGCGTCGGCTTGAAGCCGAAGAAGATGACGAGGATCGGCGTCAGCAGCGAGCCCCCGCCCATGCCGGTCATCCCGACCAGCGCGCCGATCAGGAACCCGCTGAGGGTGAACTGCCAGGTCACTGCACGCTACGAGCGCACGCCCCGGTAGCTCTCGATCAGCACCTCCGCCACCTCGGGCCGCGAGAACTCCTCCGGCGGCAGCTCCCCGGCCGCGAGCAGCTCGCGGACCTTCGTGCCCGAGAGGAAGACGTGGTCGTCGCCCCCGTGTGGGCAGGTTTTCGGCGTCGCCATCTGCCCACATGCGCGGCAGTAGAACGCGTGCTCGAAGAACATCGGCTCGATGTCGAGCTCGTGTGACTCGAACTCGTCGAAGATCAGCTGCGCGTCGTACGTGCCGTAGTAGTCGCCCACGCCCGCGTGGTCGCGGCCGACGATGAAGTGCGAGCAGCCGTAGTTCTTGCGGCAGATCGCGTGCCAGATCGCCTCGCGCGGGCCCGCGTAGCGCATCGCCGCGGGGAACGCCGAGACGACGACCCGGTCGGCCGGGTAGTAGTTGTCGACGAGGATGCGATAGCACTCGACGCGGGTCGCGGCCGGAACGTCGTCCGACTTCGTCTCGCCGACGAGCGGGTGGATCAGGAGCCCGTCGACGGTCTCGAGCGCGCCCTTGGTCAGGTACTCGTGCGCGCGGTGGATCGGGTTGCGGGTCTGGAAGCCGACGACTCGGCGCCAGTTGCGCTGGGCGAAGGCGCGTCGTGTGTCGATCGGGTCGAGCGCCAGCTCGGGGAACGGAGCCTCGAGCCGTTCGAAGACCGTGACACGGCCTCCGAGGTATAGCGGCTTCTGCGCGTAGAGGCGCGCGACTCCCGGGTGCGCCTCGTCCGTCGTGCGGAAGCAGCGCTCCGCCTCGCGCTCCTTGTCGTACTCGAAGACCTCGTCGACCTCGAGCACGGCCAGCGCCCGGCCGTCCTCGTCCGTCAACACGGCCTCGTCGCCCTGCGGGGGACGGTCGACGGCGAGGCAGACCGGAAGCGCCCACGGCAGCCCGCGCTCGAGCCGCATCTCCTCGACCACCCGCTCGTAGTCGTTGCGGCCCATGAAGCCCTCGAGCGGCGAGAGCGCGCCGCTCGCGAGCATGTCGAGGTCGGAGAGCTCGCGCGAGGTGAGCTCGACCTGCTCGAGCCGCTCGATGCCCTCGGGGCGCGGCCCGGTCCGGTCGATCAGCTTCCCGCCGTGCGGGCTGATCAGTGGCTGCGAGTCGAGGAGCGTCACGCCGCGACCTCGGCCGGGACGAGCCCCAGCTCCTCGAGGCGGGCGACGACCGCCGCCGCGCTCTCCTCCGCGCTGAGCAGCTCCGTGTCGACGACGAGCTCGGGGTTCTCCGGCTCCTCGTACGGGTCGCTCACGCCGGTGAACTCCTTGATCTCGCCCTTGAACGCCTTCTCGTAGAGGCCCTTGACGTCGCGCCTCGCGCACTCCTCGACGGACGCCTTGACGTAGACCTCGACGAACGTGCCGACCGGCTCGACCCAGTCGCGCGCCTGCTGACGCGTCTCCTCGTACGGCGAGATCGCGGCGGTGATCACCGCGCCGCCCTGGCGGGTCAGACGCGAGGCGACCCAGCCGACGCGCTCGATGTGCGTGTCGCGGTCCTCCTTCGAGAAGCCGAGGCCCTTGGAGAGGTGCATGCGCACGTTGTCGCCGTCCAGGTACTCGACGACGAGGCCGCGGCGGTCGAGCTCGGGCCCGACGATGTGCGCGATCGTGGTCTTGCCGGCACCGGAGAGCCCGGTGAACCAGAGCGTGAAGCCGCCGGAGCGGACCCGATCGGACTCGGGGTGCTCGGCGGCGTGGATGTTGTCGGTCATGTCCCTCCTACGGGTGTGTCCAGGTGAATGCCACATTCGAGCTTGTCGGAGCCGGCCCAGCGGCCGGCGCGCTCCTCTTCCTCCGGGCTCGTCGGCCGGGTGCACGGTATGCAGCCGATCGAGCGGAAGCCGACGTCGTGGAGCGGGTTGTACGGAATCTCGTTGACGGTGATGTAGGCCCAGACCCGCTTCTCGTCCCAGTCGGCCAGCGGGTGGAGCTTCCAGACGTCGTAGCGCTCCGACCACTGCACCTTCGGCGTCGCCGAGCGGCTCGGCGACTGGTCGCGGCGGATCCCGGAGATCCAGGCGTCGTAGGGCTCGAGCGCCTGCAGCAGGGGCTCGACCTTGCGCACGTGGCAGCAACGGTCGGGGTCGGTCTCCCAGAGGTTCGGGCCCTCCTGGCGGTGCTGCTCGGCGATCGTGATCAGCTCCGGCGGCGGGAGCATTCGGATGCCGTACCGCTCGACGAGCCGGTCGCGCGTCTCGTAGCTCTCGCGGAAGAAGAGGTGCGTGTCGAGCTCGATCACGGGGATGTCGAGCTCGAGCTCGGCGACCATGTGCACGAGCACCGACGATTGCTTCTGCCAGGAGCACGTGAGGCAGAGGCGGTCTCCGTACTCGGCGAAGGCCCACTGCAGGACCTCCTCCGCGCTCATCGACTCGAAGTCGAGCTCAGGTAGCGGGGGCGCGCTCGCCATCGAGCAGCACCTCCTTCAGCGTGTCGCCGCGCAAGCCGAGGCGCAGTGTCTCGAGCGGGATGACCTCCTCGGGCGGGATGTTGCCGAGGTTCACGTTCGGGCCGAAGTGCTTGACGAACCAGGCCTGCGACGACTTCGTCGGCGCCTCGAAGATCAGGTTTCCGACGTCGACCTCGTGGACGATCTCGTCGACGAGCCCCGTGCGCATCTCGCCGGTCGGGCGGTAGATGCCGGCGGTGCCGCCCTCGCGGCCCTCGGTGATCACCTTCCAGGCGCCGGCGTCGAGCTCCTCCTTGATCCACTCGACCCACTGGTAGGGCGCGAACACGACCTCGGCGTCCTTCGAGCCGACCTCCGAGAGGACGGTGAAGTCCTGGGCGAAGTCGGCGATCAGCTCGAGCTTCCGCTCGCGGGGAATCTCGAGCGTGCCGTCCGAGATCTCGACGTGCGAGAAGCGCTGCTCGACGAGCCAGGCGCGGAACTCCTCCAGCTTCCCGCGCGCGTAGACGGCCTCGAACAGCGTGCCGCCGCAGACGACCGGTGTCTCGAACGACCGGTAGAGCGCGATCTTCTTCTCGAGGTTGTTCGTGACGTACGAGGTGCCCCAACCGAGCTTGACGATGTCGACGTACTGGCCGGCGGTGTCGAAGAGGCCCTCGATCTCGCGCAGGTTGAGACCCTTGTCGATGACGTGGGTCAGGCCCTCGGTGCGCGGTTTGCCGGGGCGCGGGGGTAGGTCGAGGAATCCGTCAAAGCTTGGCATAGAGCTCCTCCAGCTTCTTATGGGCAGCGGCTTGCACGTCGTGGTAGAGGGAGTTGCCGTGCGCGTCGATCCCGACCGTGAGCGGGCCGAAGTCCTTGACGCGGAACTTCCAGAGGCACTCGGGCATGAGCTCCTCCCAGGCAACCTCCTCGATCTCCTCGATCTGGGTCGTCTCGAGCGCCGCGGCTCCGCCGACGATCGCGAAGTAGACCATCCCGTGCTTCTGCATCGGCTCGATCGCCTCGTCCGGGAAGCCGCCCTTGCCGCAGATCGCGCGCACGCCGTAGCGGTCGCCGAGCGGGTCGGTGAAGCGCACCATGCGCGCGCTCGTCGTCGTGCCGATGCAGACCGGGTCGTAGCCCCCGTCCTCGCGCTTGCGCACACCCGGCGCTGTGTGGAGCAGGAACGCGCCACGAAGGTCCATCGGCGGCTCGACGCCCTCGTCGAAGATCCGGATCTGCGTGCGATCGCGGATCCCGATGATGTGGCCCTGGACGGTCACCTCGTCGCCCGCCCGAAGCTCGAGGATCTCGCCGGCGTCCGTGACCGGAAAGGTCACCTCGTGCCTAGCCATCGAGGTCTCCCCCTCCAAGTAACAGTCTGTTACTTGGCATCTCAGGCCTCCCTGTCGTAGTCGATGGTGCCGTCGGCGCTCACGTGTGCGGTCGCGCGTCGCGCGGCCCAGCACTGGTAGTTGACGGCCACGGGGTTCAGGGTCATGTGCGTGTCGGCGTGCTCGACGTGAACCGCGAGCGCGGTCACGTCGCCGCCGAGCCCCATCGGGCCGATCCCGGTCTCGTTGAGGAGCTCGAACAGCTCGCGCTCGAGCTTCGCGACCTCCGGGTCGGAGTTCGTCGTCCCGACGGGCCGCGTGATCGCCTCCTTCGCGAGGTACATCGCGTAGTCGGCCGACCCGCCGATCCCGACACCGACGATTCCGGGCGGGCAGGGCTTGCCACCGGCGTCGACGATCGACTCGAGCACGAACTGCTTGATCCCCTTCACGCCGTCGGCTGGGACGCACATCTTCAGGAAGCTCATGTTCTCCGAGCCCGAGCCCTTCGGCACGCACTTGACGTCGAGCCCGTCCCAGCCCTGCACGAACTCCCAGTGCACGATCGGGAGCCTGTAGCCGGTGTTCGGGCCGGTGTTCTCGCGCGTGATCGTGTGGACGGCGTTCGAGCGCAGCGGGTGCTCGAGCGTTGCGCGCTCGGTGCCGGCCTTCAGCGCTTCGTAGATCCGCGCCGGGTGGAGCGGGAAGCCCTCGCCGACGCGGCAGGTGTAGACGGCGATGCCGGTGTCCTGGCAGACGAGGTTCTCGCGGTCGTCGGCGATCTCGACGTTGCGGACGATGGTCTCCAGCACGCGCTTGCCCGGCGTCGACGTCTCGCGGTCCTTCGCTTCGGCGAGCGCGTCCCGGAGGTCCTGCGGGATGTCCTTCAATGCCCACACGTACAGATGCGCCGCCGCGTCCTCGACGGCCTGCCGGAGGTCGGTCGCCGCTATCGCGTTCATGCTCCCGCCTTCTCCGCAGCGGCGGCTCCCGCGCGCCGGCCGAACACCGTGCACTCGAGCAGGCTGTTCCCCATCATCCGGTTGCGCCCGTGCGTGCCGCCCGCGATCTCACCGCAGGCGAACAGGCCCTCGACCGTCGTCTCCGAGCGCTCGTCGATGACGAGGCCGCCGTTCTGGTAGTGGAGGACGGGATAGGTGAGGATCGGCTGGTCGAGCGGGTCGATTCCGGCCGACCGGTAGCGGCGCAGCATGTACGGCAGGGAGATCTCGGCGTCGCTCCTGGCGATGCGCGTGGTGTCGAGCAGGACCGCGGGGCGGCCGTCCGGGGTCTCGACGCCGCGCCCGCCGGCGACCTCGTCGAAGATCGCCTGCGAGACCGTGTCGCGCGGGCCCAGCGGGTCGGTGAACTCGTCGCCGTCCGCGTTCAGCAGCGTGGCGCCGTAGGCGCGGGTGGTCTCGGGGATCGAGTAGCCCTGCATCGTCGGCGGCCAGGCGCCGCCGTTGGGGTGGTACTGGAGCGCGTCGAGGTCGCGGCTCTCGGCGCCGAGGTCGAGCGCGATCCTCGTGACCTCGCCGGTCGCGCCCGGGTGGTTCGTCGAGAGCTCCCTGCGCTCCTCGGCCTCGCGGTAGCAGCGTCCGCCGGCGGCGAGCACGACGGCTCCCGCCTCGATCTCGACCTCCTCGCTGTTCTTGCGGCGGCAGGTCGCGAGCCAGCCGTTCCCGGTCGGCTCGAGCCCGACGAGCGGGCAGTTCGGCAGCGCCTCGCCCTCGGAGGCGAGATACGCGTCGCGGAGGGCGGTCGTGATCGCGTGGCCGGTGCGGTCTCCGACCTGGAGCAGGCGCTTGCGGCTGGCGCCGCCGCAGCGGGCAAGCCGGTAGCCGCCGTTCTCGCGCGTGAACTCGACCCCGTGCTCCTCGAGCCAGTGGATCGCGCCCGGCGCCTCGCCCGTCAGGACCTCGACGAGGCGGCGGTCCGCAGTTTCGTGCGAGCTCTGCCAGACGTCCTCGCCGTGCTGCTCCGGGGAGTCGTCGTCCCCGAACGCGGCCTGGATCCCGCCCTGAGCCTTGGCCGAGTTGCAGGACTGGAGAGCACCCTTCGTGACGAGCCCGACACGCGCGCCGCTCTTCTCGGCGGACACCGCGGCGGCGAGGCCGGAGGCCCCGCTCCCGATGACGAGCACGTCGAATGTGAGGCGCTCGGCCACGACGGTCGAAGTCTAGCTAATTACAGGGATTAGTTCACCTTATTCGCGACCGCGGGCTATGCTCGCCGCCCGATGCGATGGCTGGCGAAAGCGGCGCTCCAGCGAGGGCTAGGCGTGCTCCCGGACGGAGAGCGGGTCAACTACCTCTTCCAGCGGCACGTCGCGCACAGCCTGCCCGCGGGCGAGTCCGTCTTCCGGCGCAAGTTCTCGCGGGCGCGGCAGCACCTCGGAGAGTACGAGCGCCACGGGTCGCGAGCTCCGGCCGAAGAGGCCGTGTTCTACGAGTTCGGCGCCGGCTGGGACCTCGCGATCCCCCTCTCCTACGCCTGCCTCGGCGTCGGGCGGCAGGTGCTCGTCGACATCCGCCCGAGCGCCCGCGTCGAGCTCGTCAACGAGTCGCTCGGGGTCTTCGAGCGGCTCTGGGACGAGCTCGAGCGCGAGGCCGGCCCGCTCCGGCCGCTCGGCGGCCCTGTTGCCTCGCTCGGCGAGCTTGAGGAGCGACTCGGGATCGCCTACCTCGCACCCCGCGACGCTCGCGCGACCGGGCTCGATGCCGAGTCGGTCGACTTCGTGTCGAGCACGGACACCTGCGAGCACATCCCGGAGAGCGACCTGGCGCGGATCCTGGCCGAGTGCCGCCGGCTCCTGCGGCCGGGCGGGGCATTCAGCTGCCGCGTCGACCTCCAGGACCACTATGCGTACTTCGATCGCAGCATCTCCCGCTACAACTTCCTCCGCTTCTCCGACCGCGCCTGGAGCCTCGTCAACTCCCCGCTCCACTTCCAGAACAGGCTGCGCGCGCCCGACTACCTCCGCCTGGCGCGCGAGGCCGGGCTCGAGCTCGTCTCCGAGACGCCTTCGGGACCGAGCGAGGAGGGCCTCGTCGAGCTTCGCTCGCTCCCGCTCGCCCCCCGGTTCAGCCGCAGCTACACGCTCGAGGAGCTCGGCGTGACGATCCTCTCGTTCGTCGCCAGGCGCCCCGCGACTTGAGCCGGGCCGCGCCGATGCCGATCACTAGGGGGTGGCACGCGGCCTCACATTCATCTCGCTGCTCGTCGCCCTGGGCGTGGCGGGGTTCATCATGAACGGCCAGCTGAAGAGCTCCCCGAGCGGGCAGAGCGCCCAGCAGGACATCGAGAAGGCGAAACAGACCGCCGCAGGCGTGGCGTTCGAGCAAGCAGGCGTGGCCCTCGAGCAGACCCACGCGCTGAACGGAACCTACGCGGGGACGTCGCTCGCAGGCCTCGGCGTGAGGCTCGTGCGAGCCGACGCGTCCACGTACTGCATCGAGAGCGGCAGTGGCCCGACCCTCATGCACCTCGCCGGGCCCGGCGGAACGCCAGCAGCTGGCGCCTGCTAGCTACCAGATACTTCGCAGGAGCTCGGCGACCTCGGCCGGGGTCGCCTTGCGTGGGTTGACGAGCGCGCCGGGCCGCGCGGCGGCTGCCTCGGCCACCTCGTCGAGCTCGTCCTCGGGAACGCCGAGGTCGCGCAGGCGCTCGAAGCCCGAGAGACGCGCGAGCTCCTCGCAGCGGCCGGGCGCGTCATCCGCTCCGAGAGCGCCGGCGAAGCGCGCGATCGGCTCTCCCGCGATCGGCTCGTTGAAGCGAAGCGCGGGCGGCAGGCAGAGCGCGTTCGCCGCCCCGTGCGCGATCCCGTAGCGGCCGCCGATCGCCTGCGCCATCGCGTGCGCGAGGCCGAGCCCGGCCGAGCCGAACGCGGCGCCCGCGTGCATGGCCCCGCGCAGCAGCGTCGTCCGCGTCGCGAGGTCGTGGCCATCCTCGAGCACGGACGGGAGCGACTCGCCGATCAGCCTTGCTCCTTCGAGCGCGTCCTCGTCGGCCTGCGGATTGTGGCCCTCGACGTACAGCGCCTCGGCGCAGTGGGCGAGCGCGTTCATCGCCGTCCCGCCGCTCGCGCCGCGAGGGAGGTCGAGGGTCAGCTTCGGCTCGTAGACGATCCCGGCCGGGTGGGCGCCGCTGCCGTGGCCCTTCATCAGCCGGTCGGGGCTGCGGATCCCGAACGACGTCGTCCACTCGGCGCCCGAGTACGTGGTCGGCACCGACACGAACGAAAGACCGGTCGCTGACGAGATCGCCTTCGTCAGGTCGATCGCGCTACCGCCGCCCGCGACGAGCAGGCCGTCGGAGCCGTCGGTCGCCCGGGCCGCGTCGTCGATCCGGTGTGACGGAACCTCCTTCCACCTCGCGTTCTCGGGGAGGCTGAGCTCCGACCAGCGGTCGCTGGCGACGAGGAACGGGCGCTCGATGCCGGCCGCGGCGAGCACGCCCCGCAGCTCCTCGAGCCCCCAGCGGACGATCACTCGAGCCGCTCCCGGGCGAACGAGAGGAACGCCTCGGCCGCGCGGGTCGGCGAACGCCCGGCCGAGCGGACGAGCGAGATCTCGCGTGCGGGCTCGAGCCCCTTGACCCGCGCGGCGGCCAGCGTGCCGGCCGCGAGGTCCGCCTCGATCGCGGCGCGCGAGATGAACGTGACCCCGTAGCCGGCGGCGACCGCGGAGCGCGCCGACTCCTGGAGACCGAGCTCGAGCCGCGGCTCGAGCTCGCGCAGCCTCGTGCCCGCCCGGCGTAGCTCGTCCTCGATCACCTGCCGCACCCCCGCACCCTCCTGCATCACGATCAGCGGCTCCTCGCGAAGCTCGTCGAGCGCCACCGTGCGGCCGGCGAACCGGTGATCCGGAGGGCACGCGAGCACCACCTCGTCGCGGAAGAAGGGCTCGAAGACGACCCCGCGGTGCCTGCGCGCGGCGCCCACGACGCCGAGCTCGAGCTCGCGGTCGGCGACGCGCTCGACCACGGTCTGCGTGTCCGAGATCGAGAGCGAGATCGCGACGCCCGGGTTCTGCCGCTGGAACTCGCAGAGGAGCACGGGCACGACGGTGCTGCCGGGGCCCGTCGAGGCGCCGACCTCGAGCGTCCCACCGAGCTCGCCCTCCTCGCCGGCCTCGAGCTCCTCGAGCAGCTGGCCCTCGAGCGCGAGCAGGCGCTGGGCCCCGCGGTAGAGCGCGAGCCCCGCCTCGGTCGGCTCGACGCTACGGCCCGAGCGGTCGAGCAGCTTCCGGCCGAGCCGCTTCTCGAGCGAGCGGACCTGGAGGCTGACCGCCGGCTGCGTCACGCCGAGCCGTTCCGCTGCCTGCGAGAAGCTCTTCCGCTCGACGACCGCGCAGAACGCGGCAAGCTGTCGCGTGTCCATAAGGATTCATTATGCCGGTGCTGCAGAAAGGTCACGAAGCCGGGGATCGAGCGCGGCCTGGACGATGTCGGCCACCATGTTCAGCATGACGACGAAGACCGCGACCACGAAGAAGACCGCCGCGAGCACGGGCAGGTCGTAACCGGTGCGGGCGGTGTTGAGCGTCTGGAGAACGAGGCTGCCGATCCCGGGAAGGCCGAAGACGACGTCGATGTAGATCGCCGCCATCAATGCGGTGCCGATCTCCATCGCCACCATCGGCGGCACGGGCACGAGCGCGAGCCGGAGCACGTGCCGGCCGACGACGCGCGCCTCCGAGGCGCCCTTCGCGCGCGCGGTCGCGATGTGCGGCTCGCCGAGGGTCTCGAGCACGCGCGCCCGAATGATCCGGATGTAGAGCGGCAGGAAGAACAGGGCGAACGCGCCCCACGGCAGAACGAGGTGGCTCGCCCAGACGCGGAGGCCGCCGCACCCGGCTCCCAGGTCGAGGCTCGCCAGGGCCGAGGGAGGCGGTTTCCTCATCTCGCAGTAGCCGCCGCTCGGCAGGACGTGGAGCGAGACCCCGAAGCCCTGTCTGAGCAGGTACCCGATCACGAGCGGATGGAGCGCGATCCCGAAGATCGACCCGAACAGGACTAGGCGGTCGACCCAGGTGTTCGCGCGCAGAGCGGAGAGGATCCCGAGCGGGATCGCGAGCACCAGGAGCAGCAGCGCGCCTCCGACCACCACGGAGCCGGTGACCGCTATCCCGTGGCGGAGCGCCGGGTCGATCGGCTCGAGGGTCGCCCACGACGTCCCGAAGCTCCCGTGGCGGACGAGCCGCCACATGAAGTCCTTGTACTGGACCATGATCGGCTTGTCCGCGCCGAGCCGGTGGTCGATCGCCGCGAGCTGCGCCTTCGTCACCGTTGACTTGAAGCCGCAGTTCACCTGCAGGCAGGCGGGGTTGATCGGGATCGTCTTGAAGATCAGGAACGTGGCCAGCGTCAGCGTGAGGATGACGAGCACGCTCGCGAGCAGGCGGCGGACGAGGTAGCGGATCACCGCCGGTCCGCCTGCGGGTCGAGCGCCCGCCGAAGGCCCTCCGCGAAGAGGGCGCAGGCGAGGACGAACGAGAAGATCGCGACCGCGGGCCAGACGCTCGTCCAGGTCGAGGTGATCCACTCGGGATTGCTCCCGACCGGGTAGAGGATCGTCCCCCAGTTGGTGGAGAGCATGTTCCCCCAGCTGGCGTACGGGTCCTGGATCCCGTAGTTGAGGAACGAGAGCCCGGCCTCGAGGATGATCGTCCCGGCGAGGACCAGCGAGCCGTAGACGGTGAGCGGCCCGACCAGGTGCGGGAGGAGATGGGTGCGGATGATCCGCCAGTTGCCCGCGCCCGTCATCCTCGCGGCCTCCACGAACTCCCGGTTGCGCAGAGTCAGCACCTGGGCCCGGACGATCCGTGCGATGTAGAACCAGTTGAAGATCCCGATCACGACGATCAGCGACAGCGCGCCCGGCACGAAGACGCCGAGCGTGACCGAGTCGAGCCGGCTCGCGATCGTGAAGCCGAGCGCGACGATCAGGAACAGGATCGGGAAGCCCATCGCGAACTCGGTCACGCGCGAGAGGGCCACGTCGATCCCGCGCCCGTAGAAGCCGGCCACGGCGCCGAGCAGCGTCCCGATCACGAGCGCGAGCGCGGTCGCCCCGAGCGCGACCTCGAGCGAGGTGCGTCCCCCGGCGAGCAGCCGCAGGAACTCGTCCCGCCCGAGCGGGCCGTCGCCGCCGAGGATCAACAGTGCCTTGCCCGGCGAGGCGCCGGAGTATGCGCTCGAGACGTGCGACCAGGGCCCGACCGGCTTGGCGTTGTAGTTGACCGCGCTCGGGAAGACCGTGTTCGGACCGTGCCCGAGCAGGTGCGCCAACAGCGGCCCGCCGAGAAAGCACGCCGCGATCACGAACAGGAGGAAGAGCCCGCAGGCGAAGGCGAAGCGGTCGGCGCGTAAACGCCGCCACGTGAGGACCGAGCCGCTCGTGGGGAGCGACACGTCGACGGAGGACGTGCGGGCCGCAACACTGCTCATCGCCCTGACGGTACCGATCCGGTCTGCAGGCCGCATTCCGAGGTCGTGCGTCTCGCCGTGCTGCCGACCCTCTAGCATCACGGAGGTGGCCACCTCCCAGTCGGGCTCGGAAACCTCGCCGCCCGCGGGACCGAGCGATTCGTTCATCGAGCGCTTTGCGGAACTCGGAAGCGGGTCGCCGAAGCGCCGCGTCGACCTTGAGCTCCGGCTGCTCGACCTCCTCTTCTCCGGGTTCTTCCTGCTGATCGCTGTGCCGCTGCTGCTCGTGATCGGAGCCGCGCTCCTCGCGACGAGCGGCAGGCCGCTCCTCTACCGCGGCCGTCGCGTCGGGAAGGACGGGCGCATCTTCCGGATGCTCAAGTTTCGAACGCTCGAGCGCGGCGCCGAGGAGCGGCTCGGCTCGTCCCTCGGCGAGGATCTGACCGAGCGGACGCGCGCCGAGACGACGCGGCTCGGCTGGCGCCTCCGCGCGACGCAGCTCGACGAGCTGCCGCAGCTCTGGAACATCCTCCGCGGCGACATGAGCTTCGTCGGGCCGCGGCCGATCAGGCCGCGCTTCTTCGAGCAGCTCGCCGAGGAGCTCCCCGCCTACTGGCAACGCCTCGTCGTACGGCCGGGCCTGACCGGGTTCGCGCAGGTACGGCACGGCCACGAGACCTCGATGGCCGAAAAGCTCGCCCACGACCTCGAGTGGATCGCCGACCGATCCGTCCCGCTGTACCTCCGCACGCTCACCTCCACTGCGGGCCGCGTCATCGCACAGTCGGTGCGGGGACTCTTCTTGCGCTCGTCCTGAGTGCGCGACGCGCTGCCCATCGCGTGTTCTGTCTAACCTGAGCCTAGCCCTTGACTAGTCAGGTCTTGTCTGCTACTGTCTATGTATGAATAAGCATCGGCTAGGCAGCAGATAACAGACAAGGTCACCGCTGCCTGATGGAGGTGAGAGCGATGAACGGGCTCTTGAAGAACGGGGTCTTACTCGCAGTCGCCTCGCTGCTGCTGGCGCTGGCGGTGCCGGCGGCAGGCGGGAAGCCGATTCCGACTCGTAGCACGCCGACGCACGGCCAGATCACGGGCCTCGCGTTCGACGGGCCCCACGTCGTCTACGGCGTGAAGCCGGTCTCAGTGCAGGTCGGCTCGGTTCACGTCTGGAATGTGGTCTCGGGCGCCGTGTCGTTGGTTCATCCTCGCGGCGGCGGAGCCGCGTTCGCGGTCGCAGGCAACCGCGTTGCCTGGGTCGCCCGTTGGGCCGACCCGAGCGAGACGGACGAGTACCTGCTCACGACGCCGGTTCCGCGCCTGAGGCTGCGCCAGCTCGCAGTCGCCGTGCGCGGAGCAACCGACGAGACGCAGACGGAGACCGGCCGCTGGCTCAGCGGCCTGGTCGGCTCGGGCAGCGTCATCGCGGTCAGCAGCTGGTCGACCACGGACTCCGATGCCGTCTCGAACGCTCGCCTGAGCGTGGTCGGGAAGACCCGGCTCCGCCCGATCGTGTCGGGACCGGGAGCGATCGTCGCCGAATCGGCCGACGCCGGCCGCATCGCCGTCGTGCGCTCCACTGCGATCTGGCCCAGCGTTTCCCGGCTGAGCGGCGGTGCGGGTAGCGTCGCCATCTATTCGACGAGCGGCGCGCTACTGCTCGAGCTGAAGCTGGGCACCGCCAAGGAAGCAGCTCTCAGCGGCAACAGGATGGCCGTCCTCACCACCGCGAGCCGGATCGAGGTCTACAACGCGAAGACGGGGGCGCTCGTCCGATCGTGGCCGGTGCCCGCCGGCGCCGCCCACCTCGATTTGCAGGCCGGGATCGCCATCTACTCGGTCTACCCGCACTTCGCCGGGCCGCGGGCGCTGCACGCCCTGCAGCTCTCGTCGGGCAAGGACGTCGTGCTCGCCAGCGGTGAGGCGCCGTCTCCCTACATGCAGGGAGACGACGCACAGATCGACCCGCTCGGGCTCGTCTACGCGGTCAACGTCAAGAGCCACGGCAGGCTCGTCTTCATGCCGATGGCCCGCGTGCTCGCAGCGGTTTCGAAAGGCCACGCGAGGTAGGCGTGAGCGACCCGAACAGGAAGGTCGAGGCGCCCGTCGGGCGCCTCGACTGTCCCGAAGGAAAGCCCTGTAGAGTGGGCTCCTGTGTGCGGGATCTGCGGGATCGCCTCTTCACGCGGGCCCGCTGACCCGGAGCGCCTCGCTCGCATGAGCGCCACGCTCGTCCACCGCGGGCCGGACAGCCACGGCTCGTTTGTGAATGGCCGCGTCGCTCTCGCCGCCCGCCGCCTGGCGATCATCGACCTCGAGACGGGAGACCAGCCGCAGGCGAACGAGGACTCGACGATCCACGTCGTCCAGAACGGCGAGCTCTACAACTACCGCGAGCTGCGTGCCGAGCTCGAGCGCGCGGGCCACTCCTTCCGCTCGCACGGCGACACCGAGGTGCTCGTCCACCTCTACGAGCAGGAGGGGCTGGGCTTCGCGCGGCGCCTGCGCGGCATGTTCACGGTCGCTCTCTGGGACGCGCCGCAGCGTCGCCTCGTTCTCGCCCGCGACCGCTACGGGATCAAGCCGCTCTACTACCGCCCGACCGCCGACGGGCTCGAGTTCGCCTCGGAGCTGCGCGCGCTCCCGCGCGGGGAGATCGACCTGGACGCGCTCGATGCGTTCCTCGCCTTCAACTCGATCCCGGCGCCGCTCACGATCTTCCGCGACGCGCGGAAGCTCCCGCCCGGCCATCTGCTGGTCTGGGAGAACGGGGAGACGCGGCTCGAGCGCTACGCGCGGCCGACGCCGGCCGCCGCCGAGGAGTTGCGCGAGGACGACGAGGCCGAGCTGATCGAGGAGCTGCGCGCCCGGCTGCGCGACTCGGTCCGGGCCCACCTCGTCTCCGACGTGCCGGTCGGGGTCCTGCTCTCGGGCGGGATCGACTCGGCCACGCTCGCCGCGCTCGCGGCCGAGGAGAGCGCCGAGGCGGTGCGCACGTTCTCGATCGGCTTCGAGGAGCGTTCCTTCAACGAGCTCTCCGACGCGCGGCTCGTGGCCGAGCGCTACGGGACGCTGCACCGCGAGCTCGTGCTGCGGCCGGACGCCGCGCTGCTCCTGCCGGCGCTCGCGGAGGCATTCGACGAGCCGTTCGCGGACTCGTCGGCGCTTCCGACCTACCTCGTCTCCCAGCTCGCGGCGCAGGACGTGAAGGTCGCGCTTTCCGGCGAGGGCGGCGACGAGCTCTTCGGCGGCTACTACACGTACGTCGCCGACCTGCTCGCGCTGCGGGCCGGATGGGCCGCGGGGCTCGCGCGCCCGGTGGTCGAGCGCCTGCCGAGCTCCAGTGCACGGGCGAGCTTCGACTACAAGGCGAAGCGCTTCGTCCGCGCCGCGCGCCTGCCGCCGCTCGAGCGCCACCACGCATGGAAGGAGATCTTCTCGCCGGACGCCCGGGCCGAGCTCACCGGACGCAGCAACGGCTTCGACCCCGTCGACCTCTACCGCGAGCGCTTCGCCGAGACCGAGGGCGCCGAGCTGCTCGCGCGCCTGCAGGACGTCGACCTCGGCATCTACCTCGTGGACGACCTGCTCGTGAAGACCGACCGCGCGTCGATGGCGCACTCGCTCGAGGCGCGGGTGCCGTACCTCGACCCCGCGGTGACCAATCTCGCCCTGGCGCTGCCGACGAAACAGCGCGTGCGAGGCTTCCGCAAGAAGGTGCTGCTCCGGAAGGCCGCAGCGCCGCTCCTGCCGAAAGAGATCGTCCGCGGCAAGAAGCGCGGCTTCTCGATCCCGGCGGCCGCCTGGCTGCGCGGCGAGCTGGAGCCGTTCGCCCGCGAGACGCTCTCGGCCGAGACGCTGCGTCGCCAGGGGTTCTTCCGGCCGGAGGCGGTCGAGCGCCTGATCGACCGGCACGTCGCCGGCGAGGAGGACCTCTCGCGCCAGCTCTGGGGCCTGCTCTCGTTCACGCTCTGGCACGAGCGCCACGTGGAGCGTGAGCCCGGGGCGCTGCGCGAGCCTCGCCTGGAGGCCCTCGTCCGCTGAGCGAGCTGCCCGAGTTCGGGCTCGGCTACCCCGGAACGGAGCTGAGGCAGCGGCTCGTCGAGGCCGTGCTCGCCGGCGACAAGACCGCCACCGCGGGCCTGCACGGCGTCTTCGAGGACGACCCGACGCCTGAGGTCGGCGAGCGCTTCCGGGTCGAGGACGCCCAGCGAGTCGCGAGGGCGATCGTCGAGGTGACCGAAGCGCGCGTGATCCCCGCGTCCCAGATCGACCTGCAGTTCGCGCGCGACGAGGGCGAGGGCTTCGAGTCGGTCGAGGAGTGGCACGAGGCGCACGAGCGGTTCTTCGAGCGCACGATCGAGCCCGACACGCTGATCTCCGCCATCCGCTTCCGGGTGGTGGAGAGGCTGTGAGGATCTGGATCGACATCACAGCGCCTGCGCACGTGCTCGTCTTCCGGCCGCTGATGGCGCTGATGCGGGAGCGCGGCGACGAGGTCGAGGTCACCTCCCGCGACTACGCGCAGACGGTGCAGCTGCTCGAGCTGCACGGGATCGAGGCGGACGTGCTCGGCCGCCACGGCGGGCGCTCGCGGCTTGGCAAGGCGCGTTCTCTCGAGTCGCGCATGCGCGCGCTTCGCGGTTGGGCGCGGGGCCGCCGCTTCGATGTGGCGCTCGCCCACGGCTCACACGAGCTCACGCTGACCGCGCGGCGGCTCGGGATCCCGAGCGCCACGACCTTCGACTACGAGTTCGCCTGGCTCCAGCACCAGCTCGGCTGCCGTGCGGCGACGCGCGTCGTCGTCCCCCAGGCGATCCCGCCCGAGCGGCTCGAGCGCTACGGCGTCAAGCCGCCGAAGCTCCGCCAGTACCCGGGCCTGAAGGAGGAGTACTACCTCGCCGACTTCGAGCCCGACCCGGAGGCGCTCGAGCAGTTCGAGGTCGACCCGGCCAGGACACTCGTCGTCGTGCGCACGCCGCCGGACGTCTCGCTCTACCACCGCCGGTCGAACCCGCTCTTCCCGCAAGTGCTCGACCACCTCGGCCGCGACGACTCCGTGCACGCGATCGTTCTGCCGCGGACACCGGAGCAGCGCGACTTCGTGCGCGACCTCGGCCTGCCGTCGGTGCAGGTCCCCGACCGCGCGGTGGACGGGCAGAGCCTGATTGCGCTCGCCGACCTCGTCGTCTCGGCCGGCGGGACGATGAACCGCGAGGCGGTCGCGCTCGGCGTGCCGGTCTACACGACGTACGGCGGGAGGCTCGGCGGTGTGGACGAGCAGCTGATCCGCGAGGGCCGGCTGATCCCGCTCTCCGACCCGCGGGCGCTCGATCTGCGCAAACGCGAAGGCCCCGGGGAGCGCGTTCGGCGAGACCCGGCGCTGATGCTCGACCTGTTGCTCTCGGCGATGCCACAAGAGGAGGAGCCACAGCCACCCGCCTCCGAAACCACTCAGTAACAGTCTGTTACTTGGAGGTCGAGGCGCGGGTGCTCAAGCGGCGGTCAGGGTGGCGAGCACCTCGGGGCCATAGCGCTCGAGCTTCGCAGGGCCGACGCCCGGGATCGACGCGAGCTCGGCGATCGTCCTCGGCCTGCGTTCCGCGATCTCCGCGAGCGTTGCGTTGTGGAAGACGACGTAGGCAGGGATCTCGTCGGCCTTCGCGCGCTTCAGGCGCCAGCGCTTGAGCGCGAGGTAGGTGGGGTCGCCCGGCTCGTCCGCCCGCACCTTCCGCACCGGCGGCGCGGACAGCTCGACCCCGAGCTCGGCCAGGAAGCGACTGGGCTTTCCGGCCCAGGTCAGCGAGAGGTGCCGCCTCGCCCGCGTCAGCCCGACGTAGAGCAGCCGCCGCTCCTCGGCGAGCGCGCCCGGGACGCGCATGGCCTGCTTGCACGGGAGCTCCTTCTCCTCGAGCCGCGGGATGAAGACCGCGTCGAACTCGAGCCCCTTCGCGCGGTGGAGCGTGAGCAGGTGCACGCCGCCCTCCGCGCCGTGGTCGAACCGCGCGCGTAGCCACTCGACCCACTCGTCGATCGTGCGGGAGCCGTCGTCGAACTCCTCGGCCAGCTTGCAGAGTCGCGCGAGGTCGGCCTGCCGCACGAGCTCGCGCTCGCCAACGCCGTCGGGCGCGGGCTCGGCCATCCCCTGCTCCCGCGCAACCCGCTCCACCTCCTCCGAGAGTGGCAAGTCAAAGCGATAGCTGCGACGCAGGCCCTTCAGGAGCTGCCTCGCGCCGTCGCGCGCCAGGAGCGCTGCGCCCTGGAACGGGATCTTCGCGTCGCCGAGCAGCTCCTCGAAGTCGACCGAGCGCGCGTTCAGCCGCATCAGCACCGCCATCTCCTCGTGCGGGACGCCCTCGGCAGCCAGGGCGCGCACCCGCTCGAGCACGAACGCACCCTCGTCCTCGGGCGAGTCGAACCCTCGCAGCAGCGGCTCCGGCCCCGAGGGCCGTGTCGCCCGAAGCGTCTTCTCGGCCCCGCCCAACCGCGGCACAAGCCGGTTCGCGAGCGAGAGCACCTCCGGCGACGAGCGGTAGTTCGACTCCAGCCGCACGACCGTGGCGGCCGGGAAGCGCCGCTCGAGGCCGAGCAGCCACTCCGGCGAGGCACCCGTGAACCCGTAGATCGACTGGTAGTCGTCGCCCACCGCGCACACCTCCTCGCCCGCCCCGAGCCAGAGCTCGAGCAGCGACTGCTGTAGCAGGTTCACGTCCTGGTACTCGTCGACGGTGAACGCGCGGTAGCGCTCGCGCAGCGTGGCCAGCGCCCACTCGTCCTCCTCGTACATGCGAACCGCCTGCTCCAAGAGGTCCTCGAAGTCGACGAGCCCGGCCCCCGCCTTGCGACGCTCGTACTCGCGAAAGACGCGGGCCATCAGGTCTGCCGGGATCGGAGGCTCGTGGCCGCCGAGGCCGCCTCGGTACGTCTCCGGCGTCAACCGTCGGTTCTTCGCCCACTCGACCTCCGTCGCCAGGTCGCCCGCGGGCCGGAAGCGGTAGGGGCGCGGGAGCGTGTTGCCGACCTGCCGCAGCAGGAGCGCTTTGGTCGAGAGGATCTTCCCCGGTCCCTCGCCGCGAGCCCGCCGCAGCTGCGCGAGCGCGGCCGAGTGGAACGTCCTCGCCTCGACCCCCTCCACACCGAGCCTCTCGAGCCGCCCACGCATCTCTCCGGCAGCCTTGTCCGTGAACGTGACGGCGAGGATTTCGTGCGAGCGGACCGCGCCCGAGGCGACCTGCCAGGCGATCCGCCGCGTGATCGTCGTCGTCTTCCCGGAGCCCGCCCCCGCGAGGATGCAGACGGGGCCGCGCACGGCCTCCGCCGCTCGCCGCTGCTCGGGGTTCAGCCCGCCAAGGATCCCCTCTGCGTCCACCGCGCCACCGTAGCCGCGGCCGCGGACGGGGCTAGCTCAGCTTCTGTCCCGAGAGTGTGTCTTCTTCTACCGGCCGGGCGGGAGCGCTCACGAGCAGCGGCGAGCGCATCATCGTCGAGAGCCGCGTCACGACCTGGAGCGTGTCGCCCTCGCCCACCAGCCGCTCGAGCTCGGCCAGCTCGTCCTGCAGCCAGACCGCGTTCACTATCGGCCCGCGCACGCGCATGATCTTCGGGTGCAGGGTCGGGACGACGGTCTCGCCCTCGCCCCAGAGCTCCTCGTGGAGCTTCTCGCCCGGCCGGGCGCCGACGATGTCGACGGTGATGTCGCGGTCGGGCTCCTTGCCCGAGAGCCGGATCATCTGCATCGCCAGGTCGACGATCCGCACGGGCTCGCCCATGTCGAGCACGAACACGTCCCCTCGGCCCCCGATCGCGCCGGACTGGATGACGAGCGACGCGGCCTCGGGGATCGTCATGAAGTAGCGCGTCATCTCCGGGTGCGTGACCGTGACCGGGCCGCCCTTCGCGATCTGCCTGCGGAAGATCGGGATCACGCTGCCGGACGAGCCGAGCACGTTTCCGAAGCGGACGGCGAGGAAGCGGGTCGAGATGTCCTCTCGCGCGCCGTAGGCCTCGACAATCCACTCGCAGAGCGCCTTCGACTGGCCCATCACCGTCTTCGGGTTGACGGCCTTGTCGGTGGACACGAGCACGAAGCGCCGGGCGCCGAACTCGATCGCGGCCTCGGCGACGACCCGCGTCGCCAGCGCGTTGTTCCGCACGGACTCGAGCGGGTTCGCCTCCATCAGCGGCACGTGCTTGTACGCCGCTGCGTGGAAGACGACGTCCGGCCCGTAGCGCTCGAAGACCTGGCGCATCTTCGTCCGGCTCTTGCAGTCAGCGAGCACCGGCACGGTCGCGGCGAAGCCGCGCTCGTCGACGAGCTCGCGCTCGATCTCGAACAGCGCGGTCTCGCCCTGGTCGACGAGCACGAGCCTCTGCGGGCCCAGCCGGGCGATCTGGCGGCAGAGCTCGGAGCCGATCGAGCCGCCTGCGCCGGTGACGAGCACGGTCTGCTCGCGCACGTACGCAGCACTCGCCTCGAGGTCGACCTCGATCGGCTCGCGCCCGAGCACGTCCTCGACCTGCACCGGCCGGATCTGCGTCGCGAGGTCCGACTCGCCCGAGATCAGCTCGTAGAGGCCGGGCAGCGTCTTGACGGGGACGTTGTTCTCGCGCGTGATCGTCACGATCCGCTGGCGCGCCTCGCCCGAGGCGGCCGGGATCGCGATCAGGACCTCGTCGGGCCGGTTGTCGCGGAGGATGTGCGTCATCTGCTCGGTCGTGCCGAGCACGCGCACGCCGTGGATGCGGAGGTTCTTCTTGCGCGGGTCGTCGTCGATCAGGCCGATCGGCGTGTAGCCGAGCTGCCGGTTGCGCTGGAGCTCCCGGATCACGAGCTGGCCCGCGTCGCCCGCGCCGACGACGAGGACTTCCTTGCCCCGCGCGACGAGCCCGCCGCCCGAGGGCCGCTCCATCAGCGTCCGCGCCAGCAGGCGCGAGCCGGCGATCAGCGCGAGGCACAGCAGCAGGTCGAGCGCCGCGATCCCGCGCGGCAGCTTGACGCCGTGCACTGGCGAGATCAGGTAGACGGCCACGTCAGCCAGCACGCTCGCGAGTGCGACGCCGTACGCGATCCGCCACATGTCGCGTGTCGAGACGTAGCGCCACCAGCGGTTGTAGAAGCCGCAGAAGACGAAGACGACGAGCTTGATCGCGACGACGATCAGGATCGACCGCCGGAAGAGCGTGTCGTAGAAGATCGGGATGCCGTTGTCGAAGCGGAGCTCGAACGCGAGCCACCAGGCGAGCGCGACAAGCAGCCCGTCTGCCACGAGCTGCCACACGCGGTGACGGTTGATGGGGATCACGCGCGCACCGCCGCGGCCTCGCGGACCACGGAGACGACTCGCTCCTGCGTCTCGGCCGGGATCCCGGCCCACATCGGGAGCGCGAGGTTCTCGCGCGACGCCCGCTCGGTCTCCGGCAGCGAGCCCTCCTTCCAGCCGAGGTACCGAAGTGCGGGCTGCAGGTGAAGCGGCGTGACGTAGTACGAGGCGTGCCCGATCCCGGCGGCGCCGAGCGCCTCGGCGAAGCGGTCGCGCTCGGGCGAGCGGACGACGTACATGTGGTAGACGTGCGCGGGCTCGTCGAACGGCAGCTCGCAGAGCTCACCGAGGCCGAGCTCCTCGTAGCGGGCCGCGGCGTCGCGCCTCGCCTGGCTCCAGCCGTCGATCTCCTTCAGGAAGAGCCGGAGCACTGCCGCCTGCAGCTCGTCGAGCCGCGAGTTGTAGCCGACGGCCTCGAACTCCTTCTTCTCGCGCGAGCCGTGGAAGCGGAGCAGGGCGATCCGGTCGGCGAGCGCCTCGTCGTTCGCGGCGACGAGGCCACCGTCTCCGAGGCCGAAGAGGTTCTTGGTCGGGAAGAAGCTGAACGTCGACAGCACACCGGTGCGAGCGGCGCCCTCCCCGCCGAAGGCCTGGGCGGCGTCCTCGACGATCGGCACCCCGAGCTCCTCGAGCGGCGCGAGCGGCATCACGCGCCCGAAGAGGTGCACGGGCATTAGCGCGCGCGTCCTGTCCGTCACCTTCGCGGCGACGTCCTCGGGATGGAGGTTGAGCGTGGCCGGGTCGATGTCCGCGAACACGGGAGTCGCGCCCCGGCGCGCGATCGACTCGGCGGTCGCGTAGAACGTGAACGAGGGGCAGATCACCTCGTCGCCGGGCCCGATCCCCATCGCGTCGAGCGCGAGCACGAGCGCGTCGGTCCCGTTGGCCACGCCGATGGTCCGCGGCACGCCCAGGTAGGCGGCGGCCTCTGCCTCGAAGGCCTTCACGTTCGGCCCGAGGATGAAGACGCCGGAGTCGAGCACCTCCCCGATCCGCTCCTGGATCTGCGGGATCAGGTGCTCGTACTGCGCCTTGACGTCGACGAGAGGGATGGAATCGGGCACGGGGTTTTGAGTCTAGTTCGAGCGTCGCCGCGCTACCAGATACAGCACGAGCGCCACGGCTCCTGCCACGATCGCGACGTCCACGAAGTCGAACGCGTGGTGGAAGCTCTCGTAGCTCGCCCCGAGCGCCCAGCCGATCCCTGCGAAGACGAAGCACCAGAGGGCCGAGCCCGGGATCGTCAGCAGCGTGTAGCGGCCGAACGGCATCTCGAAGATCCCGGCCGGCACGGAGATGAACGAGCGCACAAGCGGGACGACCCGACCGAGCGCAACGGCCCAGTCGTCCCAGCGGTCGAACCAGCGCTCGGCCCGCTCGAGCCGCTCGGGCCCGAGGTGGAGCAGCCCGCCCCGCCGCTCAGCCAGCGGCCGCCCTCCCCTTCGGCCGATCCACCAGCCGACGATCGCGCCGAAGAGGTAGCCGAGCGTCCCCGCGAGGCACACGGCGAGGTAGGCCCAGAGCGGCGTCGTGATGTCGTCGCCGAACAGCACCACGTGCTGACCGGCGAACGCGCCCGAGGCGAGCGCGCCCGCGTAGACCATCACGAGCTCGCTCGCGGCCGGGAAGACGGCGTCGATCGCCATCAGGAGGAACACCGCGTACAGCCCGTGGGCTCCGATGAACGACGTGATCGAGCCCGACAGGGAGGCGAGCACGGGAAGAGTCTACGGTTGCGCGTGCCGGGACTAGCGGCGGACGCCGAAGACCTTCGTCAGGTCGACCGGCCCGTAGGCGTTCTGCGCGTAGACCTTGAAGAGGTACGTGCCGCGGTAGGCGAGGTGCCCGCCGGCGAAGCGGCCGTTCCAGCGGACCGACCGCCGCCCCGCCTTCATCTTGTACGCCCCGATGCGGCGCACGAGCACGCCCGATCTCGTCCAGACCGAGACGACCACGCGGGCGTTGTGCGCGAGCTGGAAGCGCACCACGACACGGTTGGCCCGCTTCGGCCCGAGCCTCACGACCTTCGGCGAGACGCTGACGAATCCGAGCGTGTCGTTCACCCAGAACGAGCGCTCGACCGACGACTGCCTCGCGAGATCGTCGGTCGCGTTCACGACCCAGCGCCAGCGCCCCAGCGCTTCCTGCGCCTCGCGCTTGGCGGTCATGGTGGCAGGCCAGGTGACCTTGTAGGTGCCGGGAGCGCGCGGGCCGGTGTCGGTGAAGGCCGTCGCCCCGGTCGGGTCGATCAGGCTCGCGGTCACGGTCGAGGGGCGGACGACCTTGAACGAGAGCGTCTGCTTCTCGGCCGACCCGTCGCCGTTCGGAGACACCACCGGCAGCGTCGGCGGGGCCGCGTAGACCCCGTAGTACATGACCGCGAGCATCTCCTTGATCGAGCGCTCACCGCCGGGGTCGGACGGCCGGTTCAGCAGCTTGCCGTCGAACGCCATCGTCGTCGAGCCGCCCGCGTCGAGCGCGGAGCCGGTGACGGCCCCGAGGCGGACCAGCGCCTGGGCGAGCTCGAAGTTCGTCAGCCCGACGCTGTAGCCGGGATGCCGCCCGTCGACCGCGACCATCACGATCTTGCCGTCCTTTCGCTGGCCGATCCCGGTGCGCGGATCGCGCGGGGCGAGCTGAGACGGCAGGAAGTCCTCGCCGGCCGTATAGACGGCTTTCCCGTTCCGGACGATCACCGGCCCGCCGCCGAGCGCGTCATCGATCCCGGCCGCCGGCCAGTCGGGCGTGAGCACGAGCTGGACGTTGATCGGCGTGCCCACCGGAGCCTCGGCGGCCAGCTTCGGCGCCTGCGAGCCGACGGCCACCAGCACGGCGCCGTCCGGCGGGATCGGCGTCGCAACGCCGCTTCCCTGCGAGACCACGGTGCCCTGGAGGACGCCGCCGCTCGTCGCGGGCGGGAACGGGCGGAGGACGACGACCACCGCGCCCGACACCGCCGGCGTCTTCGCGCCCCACGCGGGCGTGAACAGGGAGGTGCCGTCGCCCTTCGGAGTCTTGTTCACGGTTATCGGCCG
>Ga0335085_10001903_pt1 | contig 41231 bp, 36 predicted proteins | sample Lox_Sample_45_FD_206712 | JGI IMG/M metagenome (GOLD analysis project Ga0335085, IMG submission 206712) | Soil microbial communities from Loxahatchee National Wildlife Refuge, Florida, United States - Lox_Sample_4.5 | ecosystem: Environmental > Terrestrial > Soil > Wetlands | place: USA... | reverse complement strand
TCGACTTTGCGTAAGTACTGCTTATTCTTAAAGTCGTTCCCCTATCCCAAAAGATAAAGAAACTTCCCATAAACCAAGTACCTACACTCGTCGGTTGTTCGTTTGATTATTAAAGATCGCGCTGCCCGGAATAGTCGTCGTCCAGCGAAGAGGTGCGCATTATAGAGATGTAAAAACTCTCGTCAACTCTTTTCTGAAATATTTTTATAATATTTACGAAAGCCGCGCCCAGACACGATTTTCACTACAATACCGTCTCTCTTGAAAAGCCGAAAAATGCCGTTGACCACGCCAAGTTCAATCACGCTCGGAATCGAATCTTCCTGCGACGAGACCGGTATCGCGCTGTACCAAACCGGACGGGGACTGCTGGCCAACGCGCTGTATACGCAAGTCGCCATGCACAACGAATATGGCGGCGTCGTTCCGGAGCTCGCTTCACGCGATCATGTGCGGCGCGTCATCCCGCTGGTGCGGCAGGTCATGAGTAAAGCCGGAGTTTCACTCGACCAGATTGATGCGATCGCGTACACGCAAGGGCCGGGTCTGGGCGGTGCATTGCTGGTCGGTGCCAGTGTCGCAAATGCGCTGGCCTATGCGCTTGATATCCCCACCATAGGCATCCATCACCTGGAGGGCCATTTGCTTTCGCCGTTATTGTCCGATCCCGCACCCGAATTCCCGTTCGTCGCGCTATTGGTCTCCGGCGGGCACACGCAATTGATGCGTGTCGACGGCGTGGGAAAATACACCCTGCTGGGCGAAACAGTGGACGATGCAGCGGGGGAAGCCTTCGACAAGAGCGCAAAACTGCTGGGCTTGAATTACCCTGGAGGTCCCGCGCTCGCGAAACTTGCCGCAAAGGGCCGGCCCGGAATCTACAATCTGCCGCGCCCGATGCTGCACAGCGGCGATCTGGATTTCAGTTTCAGTGGATTGAAAACAGCCGTGCTGACACTGGTCAAGCAGCACAGCAACGACAAGCAAGAAATAGCGGATGAGCAGACGCGGGCCGACATCGCGTACGCGGTACAGGAAGCCATCGTCGATGTACTGGCGTACAAGGCGCTCACTGCACTGGAACAGACCGGACTCGATCAACTGGTAGTGGCTGGGGGAGTGGGAGCGAACCTGCAATTGCGTGTCCGCCTGACCGAAGGCACGAGAAAGCGAGACGGCAAAGTATTTTATCCCGCTCTGGAATTCTGCACCGACAACGGCGCGATGATCGCCTTCGCCGGCGCTTTAAGGCTGTCGCGGCAGCACGACAACAGGAACTACCGCTTCAATGTCAAACCACGCTGGGATCTACAGGAGATCGTCCTGCAAGATTAAGCGGGCTTTTTGCTGCCGATCTTTGTTTCTTTGCCGGCAAGCAGGTTTCGGATATTGCTTTTATGTCGCCAGATCAGCAGCAGCGACAAGATGCCGCATGCCAGTACCCATTCTTGCGGCAAACCCAGCAGGAATGCGTAGATCGGCGTAGCGACAGCAGCGGCCAAGGCGGCCAACGATGAGTAGCGGAACATGAACGCCATGATCAGCCAGGTCGCAAGTCCGCCGAGACCGACCATTATATTCAGCGCCAGCAACACACCCAGTGCAGTCGCCACGCCCTTGCCGCCCCTGAAACGCAGGAACACCGGATACAGGTGGCCGACGAACACCGCGATCGCAACTGCTGCGGGCAGCATCAGGAACTGCTCACCCGGCTGGGAATAACGTATCGCAACCCACACCGCCAGCCAGCCCTTCGCCGCATCGCCGATCAGCGTCAATGCCGCAGCCGCCTTCTTGCCGCTGCGCAACACATTGGTCGCGCCGGGATTGCCCGAACCGTAAGTGCGCGGATCCGGCAGATTGAACAACTTGCTGGTAATGAGCGCAAACGAGATCGAACCCAGCAAGTATGCGGCAACTATAAATACTACGGTCAACATCGGGAATGTCTTAGAATTGGAGTGGCACGAATATTACTTGAAACCACACTTATCCACCAATCTTCAAAATCATGGATATAATCTTTTTACGCGAACTCAAGGTCACCACGCTCATTGGAATATATGAGCGTGAAAAGGTCGTGCCGCAAACCTTGCAGATCGACCTGGACATCGCGCTGCCCAACAGCCGCGCCTGCTACAGCGACGACATCAACGATGCGCTGGATTACGCGGAAGTCGCCAAGCATCTGCAGAGCGTGCTGAGCGAGGGGCATTTCTCCCTGATGGAAACCCTGGCCGAACACATCGCGCAGATCATCCTCAAGGACTTCAACGCACCTTGGGTCAAGGTCAGCGTCGCCAAACTGCAGGCGATTCGCGACTGCAAAATGGTGGGGATCAGTATTGAGCGGGGACAAATTAAGTAGCCGGGGTTTGCCCGGCGGCAAATCACTTTTCTTGTCTTGCCAAGAAAAGTAATCAAAAGAAATCGCCCCCGGTTTGCCGCCCTTCGGGTCCCCTCGATCAGCCACAAGCAAGCGGGGCTGCGCAACTCGACCTGGCGGGGCGCACACCCCGCGCCCCACTGCGGGACTCGAACAATGCTCGCCAGAACCTCCGCCAGCTTGCGCCTGATCTTCGGCGGCGCACAGGGGATGAAAAGCGAAAACCCAAAACCGTAAATTCAGGTGAGCAATAAATTCCTCACCATACAAAGGTGAATAGTCAAAACAATTAGACTCCGGCACATTGGAATCATCATGCGAAGCGTAAATTATGGATAAATTTGAACCATTTGAAAGTCCGCTTTTGCTCATTGCAAATGCAAGAGAGAACTTAAGACAATTTGAAATTGCATGCAGGGCTTTTACTGCAAATTGCAAATACGATATTTTTATGGAGCAAGACAAAGATGAAGTTGTTGTAAAAGCTCGTTTGAAAAATGATAAATTCCCTGGACATATTCGAGTCATAGGCTCTTCAATTCTAAATGACATGAGGCATGCTCTCGATCAAGCCGTGTGTGATGGGGCAATCATGCTTGGCCCTGTGAACGCGAAAAATACCTATTTTCCGTTCGCCAAAGATTATGCCGATTTTAATATTCAGCTTAGGGGTAAATGCAAAAAGGTTAGGCCTGACTTGTTAGAATTTATCAAGAACTTTAAACCCTATTTGGGGGGAGATGATCTTCTTTGGGCTTTCAATCGAATTGCAGGGAAAAATAAACACCAAAGAATATTGGCAATCTCAACTAACAATACACTATATACCGATGACACTATGGTCTATCGGGAAGGTAAGATCGGTATCAATTTGTGGAATGAGAGAAAAAATGAACTAGAAGTTTCTAGAACAAAAATCAGCAATATAGGAGATCATGATAATGCTGATCACATGAAGATTGAATTTACCTTAGAAATAGTCATAGGAGAAGCTGAGGTTATTGGTGGGTATCCAGCTATTGAAGTACTAAAAGACATTCTGAACAAAACGGAAGGGATCGTCCTTGCAATCAAAGCGGAGTCCGAGCGGTTAACTAGAAATTAACGTATTTTCACTTGCAGCTCGAGATTAAGGGTACCGGAGTTGAATTAGTTTTGGCTACCTAAGTTAAGGTGGGCAATTTATTGTTCACCTGAATCTATGGTTTTGGGTTTTCGCTTTTTATCCCCTGTGCGCCGCCGAGTAGCGCAGGCTGGTCAGGGGGTGTCGGCGAGGACTGTTTGAGCACGTGGCCGCGCAGCGGATCGTGCGAGTTCCGCAGCCGCCTGACCAACCGAGCAACGCAGGGTACGCCGAAGGCGCGGCAAACCGGGGCAGGTTTTCTTTGATTACTTTCTTTGCCTGTTCAAAGAAAATAATCGGCGTGCGGGGCCGCACCCCGCGACTTTGCCTTTGATTCTACCCCTCTCTCTAACCCTCTCCCCGAAGGGGCGAGGGGATTGTTGCGCCTTCGGCAACACTATTTGCCCAGATGCGCCTCCCCCAATTTCCTCCACGTATCCAGCAGCGTATCCGGGTTCAGCGACATCGACTGGATGCCGATGTCCATCAGCCACAAAGCAAAGTCGAAATGATCGGACGGCCCCTGTCCGCAGATGCCCACATATTTGCCCTGTTTGTTGCATTCGCTGATCGCCATCTCCAGCAGTTTCTTGACCGCGGCATCGCGCTCGTCGAAACGGTTCGCCACCAGGCTGGAATCCCGGTCCAGCCCCAGTGTCAGCTGGGTAAGATCGTTCGAACCTATCGAGAAGCCGTCAAAATACAGCAGGAAATCTTCCGCCAGCAGCGCATTTGACGGGATCTCGCACATCATGATCAGGCGCAAGCCGTTCTCGCCACGCTTCAAGCCGTGTTGCGCGAGCAGTTCCACAACTTCATGCGCTTCCTCCACCGTGCGCACGAACGGCACCATGATCTCAACATTGGTGTAGCCCATCTCATCGCGGACCTTCTTCATCGCGAGGCATTCGAGTTCGAAGCAGTCCCTGAAACTCGGCGCGACATAGCGTCCCGCTCCGCGAAAACCCAGCATCGGATTTTCTTCCAGCGGCTCGTACAACTGGCCGCCGAGCAGTTTCCTATATTCGTTGGACTTGAAGTCCGACAGGCGCACGATGACCGGCTTGGGCCAAAACGCAGCGGCAAGCGTGGAAATGCCCTCGGTCAATTTCTCCACGTAGAAAGTCAACGGATCGGCGTAGCCGCGTGATTGCCGCAACACGGAGGCCTTGAGATCATCCGGCAGGGTTTGGTAATGCTCCGCAGCTTTGGGATGGATGCCGATCAGGTTGTTGATGACGAACTCCAATCGCGCCAGGCCGATGCCGGCCGAGGGCAATGATGCAAATTCAAATGCCAGCGAGGGATTGCCCACATTGAGCATCAACTTTACCGGCAAAGGCGGCAAAGCCTTTTCTTCCTGCCGGGTGATCTCAAAAGGCAGTTTGCCCCGATAGACGAAACCGGTGTCGCCTTCCGCGCAGGAAGCCGTAACGATCTCGCTTTCAACGAGCACTTCGGTCGCATGGCCGCAACCGACGATCGCCGGGATACCGAGTTCCCTTGCGATGATCGCGGCATGGCAAGTGCGTCCTCCGCGATTGGTGATGATGGCTGACGCTTTTTTCATCACCGGTTCCCAGTTGGGATCCGTCATGTCCGTGACCAGCACATCGCCCGCTTGCACTTTGCCCATTTCAGCGGTGCTTGCCACCAGGCGCACCGGGCCGATGCCGATCTTCTGGCCGATCGCGCGGCCCCCGATCAGAACCTCGCCGCGCTTCTTGAGGCGGAATTTTTCCGCACCGCTGGCAACGACCTGGGACTGCACCGTCTCCGGTCGTGCCTGCAGGATATAAAGTTTGCCGTCGATGCCATCCTTGCCCCATTCGATATCCATCGGCCTGCCGTAATGCTGCTCGATGGCCATCGCATGTCGGGCCAGTTCCAGCACTTCATCGTCGGTCAGGGAAAAACTGTCGCGTTCCTTCTGGGGGACAACCTCGATACTGGTCGAACGGCCGGCGGCCTGTTCTTTGCGAAACACCATGCGCTGTTGTTTGGAGCCGATGCTGCGTCGCACCAGCGCTGGGAAGCCCGCGGCAAGCTGCGGCTTGTGCACGTAGAATTCATCGGGGTTGACCGCGCCCTGCACCACCATTTCACCCAGCCCGTATGACGAGGTGATAAATACCACGTCTCGAAAACCGGACTCGGTATCGATGGTGAACATCACGCCCGACGCGCCCATATCGGAACGCACCATGCGCTGCACGCCCGCCGACAACGCGACATGTGAATCCGTGTAGCCGGTGTGGACCCGGTAGGAAATGGCTCTGTCGTTATAAAGCGATGCAAAGACCTCCTTGATCGCATGCAGGATATTGTCTATGCCGTGGATGTTGAGAAATGTCTCCTGTTGCCCCGCAAAGGATGCATCCGGCAAATCTTCCGCGGTTGCGGAGGAGCGCACCGCGAAGCTGGAATCGCTGCCGGTTGCGAGTCCCGCATAGTGCTTGCGGACTTCTTTCTCGAGCCGCGCGGGCAGGGAAGCAGCAGAGATCCATGCACGGATCTCTGCTCCCGTCTTGGCCAGCGCATTCACGTCCTCCACATTCAGTGCATCCAATGCTTGCTTGATGCGCCGATCAAGGCCGTTGTCCTTCAGGAAATCCCGATAGGCATCTGCTGTGGTGGCAAAGCCGCCTGGCACGCATACTCCGGATGCGCTGAGGTTGCTGATCATTTCGCCCAGCGACGCGTTCTTGCCTCCAACCTGGTCGATATCCGCCATGCCAAGCGACTGGAATGGAATCACATAGGGCTGCATGCCTGTTCTCCTGTTTAATTCGTTGTGATGCAACGCTTGCAAAGAATCCCTACTGCCTTGCCATCGCAATACCTATTTCTTTCTGTTGATCGCCTGAAGGATCCGAACAGCGACCTCCTCGATCGATCGCGAGGTCATATCAAACCATTCTATACCCTCGCGCAGCATCATGCGTTCTGCAGCGGCGACTTCCTCGCGGCAGGTATCCAGCGCGGCATACTTGCTTTCGGGACGCCGTTCCTCGCGAATGCGGTGCAATTGCTCCGGCGCAATGGTCAATCCGAACAGCTTGTTGCGAAATGGCAGCAGGGCTTCGGGCAGTCGGCCGCGCTCGAAATCCTCCGGGATGAGCGGATAGTTTGCGGCTCGGAGGCCGAATTGCATCGACAGATACAGGCTCGTCGGAGTCTTGCCGCTGCGCGAAACGCCGACCAATATCACATCGGCATTCTTCAGGTTTGCATCGGTAACGCCATCGTCATGGGCGATCGCAAAACTCATCGCGGCGATGCGATTGGCATATTCGTTGCTCGACTGGCCATGCGAACGGCCGACCGTGTGCGCCGATCGCACCCCCAGTTCTTTTTCCAGCGGGGCGATGAAGACCTCGAACAGATCGAGAAACAGCGCATCCTCCGCGCGCAGCATCGCACTGATCGCAGGATCCATCAAGGTCATGGCAACCAGCGGGCGAACGCCATCCTGTTCTCGCGCCTCGCGGATGCGCAACTGGCATTCCGCCGCCTTCTCCGGACTGTCCACAAACGGGAACCGCAACTGGCGAAAGTTGATTCCATTGAACTGGGATAGCAACCCCTTGCCCAAAGTCTCGGCGGTGATGCCGGTACCGTCCGATACGAAAAATACCGCGCGGCTGGAAGCCTTCTTGTCTGCGGGCGGATTTTGTACAGATTTCTTCGAAGTTGTCGTCATGGGATCGCCCACATCCTGATCCACAGGTTTGTGGCAATCAGATTCGGCGGGGAATTAATCCTGCACCGCAAATCGATAAACCGGCGCGGTGCAGGATCACAGAATAGAGGCCGCCAACGGCAGAGTCAAATCTCTCTTTGCGGCTTTCCATTGTGATGCCGGCAGTCATCCGCGCGGATGATGTTTTGCATGCAGTTGTTTCAGGCGCTCCCGCGCCACATGAGTGTATATCTGCGTGGTGGAAATATCGGCATGCCCCAGCAGCATCTGCACCACGCGCAGGTCGGCCCCGTGATTCAACAGGTGCGTGGCAAAAGCGTGGCGCAGCGTATGCGGCGAAACCGGCTTGCCCAGCCCCCCGTGTCTGGCGTGCTTTTTGATCAGATACCAGAACATCTGGCGCGTCATGCCCTCTCCGCGTTCCGTAACGAACAGCGCGTCCGTCACCTGTTTGTCGAGGAGCGATCCGCGTCCTTCGGCCAAATAGCGGCGCAGCCAGTCCAGCGCTTCTTCGCCCAGCGGCACCAACCGTTCCTTGCTGCCCTTGCCCATCACGCACACCACGCCCATGTCCAGGCTCACTTGCGTGATGCGCAACGTCACCAGCTCGGACACACGGAGACCTGTGGCGTAAAGCACCTCGAACATGGTGCGATCGCGCAAGCCCAATGGTGTTTCGACATCCGGTGCATCGAGCAGTTGTTCGATATCCTGCTCGGTCAGGCTCTTGGGCAGGTTGCGCGGCAATTTGGGCGTGTCGATCTGCAGTGTGGGATCGACATTGATTCTTCCTTGCCGCAGCAAGTAGCGGAACAAGCGCTTCAGGCTGGAAATATTCCTTCCGGTACTGCTGGGCTTGGCCTTTTGCGTGACGACCAATTGCGCGAGATAACCCTGTATGTCCCCGTGCGTGGTTTGCAGAATGGAAGCATCACGCTGCTTCTCCAGCCAAGCGGCATATTTGCTCAGATCGCGCCGATAGCTGTCCAGCGTGTTGCGCGACAAACCGTCTTCCAGCCACAGGTTGTCGCAGAATTCGTCGAGCAGCTCAGCGTTGCTCATGCGCCAGCAGCCAGCGTTTGATGTCCAATGACACGCCGCTCGCATGACGCATAAAACCGCCCAGGCCGGATTTACCCACCACGCGATGACAGGGGGTGATGATAGGGATCGGGTTTGCTCCGCAGGCCTGGCCGACGGCTTGAGCCCCGGATTTCAACTTGACCGCCAGTTCGCCGTAACTGCGCGTCTCTCCGCGCGGGATGTTGCGCATGGCTTGCCACACTTTTTGCTGATGAGCGGTTCCGCCCGGCTTGAGCGGCACAGTGAATTTCGCTCCCGGATCCTTGAAATACCGCTGCAATTGTCCGCACACGGTTTCGGCAAGCGCGCTGGTCGGGCGCAGCGGCTTTTCGGTCGCGGGCAGGAAATCGATGCCCAGCAGCGCGCGTTCATCACAGCGTATGCCGAGCACGCCGAACGGTACTCTCAGTTTTGCCTGGTAATCCATGCTGCAATGATAGCGCAAAAAAAACGGGAGGCAATGCCCCCCGTTTCTCCAAGCCGATCGCAGGAAGTTTATTCTTCCGATTCTGCAGGTGCCGTCGATGCTGCACGCAAAGTGAGCTTTTCCTTGATGCGTGCCGACTTGCCGGAACGATCGCGCAGATAGTAAAGCTTGGCGCGGCGTACAGAGCCGCGGCGCTTCACTTCGATGCTGGCGATGGTGGGCGAGTAGGTCTGAAAAGTGCGCTCCACGCCTTCACCCGAGGAGATCTTGCGCACGATGAACCCGGAATTCAGGCCGCGATTGCGCTTGGCGATCACGACTCCCTCGAAAGCCTGAACACGCTTGCGTTCGCCTTCGACCACGTTCACGTTCACGACGACCGTATCGCCCGGCGCGAATGCGGGGATCTTCTTGCCCAAACGGGCGATTTCTTCCTGTTCCAATTGTTCGATCAAATTCACTTTACTGCTCCTTTTTTATCGAGTCTTGTTCCTTCTGCAGGACACCTCTATAAACCCAAACTCCGTTGCAATACTGTGTTGCTCAAGAAATTTTATCGCTTACATATAACTCATATGCGGCGCTCAAAATTTCTTTCGTGCCTTGTCTCGCTTAGGATTTTGAATTTCTATAGGTATCCTGAAATTCTTTCAGAAGCCCGGACTCCTCTTTTGTCAAATCGCGCCCGGCCAATAGATCCGGCCTGCGCAACCACGTTCTGCCCAACGACTGCTGAAGCCGCCAGCGCTGTATATCGGCATGGTTGCCGGACAGCAGCACCGGGGGCACGGCTTCACCATTAAACATTTCCGGGCGGGTATAGTGCGGACAATCCAGCAAGCCCTGCACAAACGATTCCTGCTCGGCGGATGCATCATCACCCAGCACACCCGGAAGTTGCCGAACCAAACTGTCTATCAACACCATTGCCGCCAGTTCGCCGCCGGACAACACATAGTCGCCGATGGAAATCTCCACATCCACATGCTGGCGGATCAGGCGTTCATCGATGCCTTCATAACGTCCGGCTAGCAGTATCAAACCTTCATCTGCCTGCGCAACCAGCTCTTTGACCACCGAGTGGGTCAGCAACCTGCCTTGCGGCGACAAATATACCACACGGCTTTTCTTCACGCCGCTGGCCGCCTGACGCTGTTTGGCTGCATTGATTGCCGCCGCCAGCGGCTCCGCCAGCATCAACATTCCTGGACCGCCGCCATACGGGCGATCATCGATGGTACGGTAATTGTCCGTGGTGAAATCCCTTGGATTCCACGTCTTCAACACATAATTGCCCTGTTCTGCCGCGCGCCGCGTGATGCCGTATTGCGTCAGCGCATCGAACATCTGGGGGAACAGGGTGATAACGTCAAAGACCATTATTCAGTAGTCCGCCGACCAATCCACATGGATGGTCTTGTTCTGCAAATCCACCCGTTTGACCGCGGTCTCCACAAACGGGATCAGGATTTCGCCGTCGTTACCCTTCACGCTCAACACCAGGTTTGCGCCGGTTTCCAGCAGGTTGGATACCGTTCCCAGTTGAATAGCTTCTTCATTCACCACCGCGAGGCCGATCAAATCGGACCAGTAGTATTCGTCTTCCCTTTGTTGCGGCATGCTGCTGCGCGGCACAGCAATCAGCAGACCTTTCAGCTTTTCGGCCGCGCTTCGATCCGGACAATCCGGCAATTGCGCTGCCAGGGTTTTGTTATGCACCTCGCACTGCTTTACTTCCACCTCGCGCCAGGGGCCGTGTTCATGGCCTATCCACCAGGACCGGTAATCCATCAGGCTATCCAGATGTTCCGTAAAAGGCTGGATTTTGACCCAACCTTTTATGCCCTGTGGCGCAGCGATACGCCCCATGATCACCATGGGGTCCGCTTCTTCAGGCGGCCGCTGTGGCACCAGCGCGCTTGACCAGCTTGGCAACGGTGTCGCTCAATTGCGCGCCCTTGCTTTGCCAATGACTTACGCGTTCCAGTTGCAAACGCAACGATTCCTGGCCTTCCGCCACCAGCGGATTGTAGAAACCAACGCGTTCGATGAAGCGGCCATCGCGACGGTTTCGCGAATCCGCTACCACCACATTGAAAAACGGACGATTCTTCGAACCGCCGCGGGAAAGACGAATGATTACCATATGAAACCTGCCTATGTTTAGTTAGCCCAGCAAAAGGGCGCGGATTCTACGACATTTCGGGCAGTTCTTGCAAGCCCGAGAATAACTACGGGCGATGAAGCAATACCTCAAGGACAAACTTGCTGCCGAGATAAGCCAACAACAAAAACACGAAGCCGCCTACCGTCCAGTGCACTGCGACACGCCCGCGCCAGCCGTAAAAACGATGCCCCCACAGCAACACGGCGAACACGCCCCAGGAAATGAAACCGAACAACACCTTGTGGCTGAGCTGCCAGGGTTTGCCGAATATCTCCTCGGAAAACACTACGCCGGATACAAGCGTCAATGTCAGCAACACGAAGCCGATGCCTATCATGCGAAACAACAGGGTTTCCATGGTCATCAACGGCGGCAGGCTGCGCAGCACGCGCGGCAACGTGGCATGGTGCAGACGTTTTTCCACCTGCGATATCAGCACCGCATGCAGCATCGCGATGGTGAACAGACTGTAAGCCAGCATGGCAACGGTGATGTGGGCCTTGAATGCGAACAGATTGGTATTGGTCAGCAAATGATCCGTGTGGAACAGCTCCGGCAATACCACGACAATCGCCGCCAAAGGCAACACCAGAGTCTGCAATCCGCCGATCGGATAAAAGAAGCGTGCAATCCAATATACCAGCAATGTCAGCCATACGATCAGGGACAGGGCATTCAACACGCCCAGATCGAAGCCACCTTCGGAAAATATGCTCTGCTCGAGCAAATAGCCGTGCATGGCCAACGGGATCAGCACCAGATGACCAATCGCTCCGCGGCTCAGCAAATCCCCGTCGCCGCGGACATGTGCCTGCCAGAAATAAGCGGCAAGCACACCATAAGCCGCAAAGATGATCAGCGAAAGGAGAAGGTTGGACATTTTTCGTCAGGATGTTTTAGACTTTGCCAATTCTACACCAACTTGACGGAATCTCTCATGCTGGAAAATCTCACGCAACGCCTCTCCGGCGTTATCAAGAAATTGCGCGGCCAGGCCCGCCTGAGCGAAGGCAACATCCAGGATGCTTTACGCGAAGTACGCATCGCGCTGCTGGAAGCTGACGTTGCGCTGCCGGTCGCGAAGGAATTCGTCGCACAGGTCAAACTGGCCGCTCTCGGTCAAGAGGTCATTGGCAATTTGAATCCCGGCCAGGCTCTGGTCGGTGTGGTTCATCGCGAACTCACCAAACTGATGGGCGAGCACAACGATGCGCTCAACCTTGCAGTTACACCACCGGCGGTAATCCTGATGGCCGGTCTGCAAGGCGCCGGCAAAACCACCACCAGCGGCAAGCTTGCCAAGCTGCTGCGCGACCAGCAGAAGAAAAAGGTATTGCTGGTCAGTTGCGACGTTTATCGGCCTGCCGCGATCGAGCAACTGCACACACTGGCAAAACAACTGGAGATCGATTTCTTCGCTTCGGATATCAGCCAGAAGCCGCAAGACATTGCATTGGCAGCGCTGGACTACGCGAAAAGGCATTACCACGATGTGCTGATCGTGGACACTGCCGGCCGGCTCGCCATCGATGCCGAAATGATGGAAGAGATAAAGCAGTTGCACGCCGCGCTCAAACCGGTCGAGACGCTGTTCGTGGTGGATGCGATGACCGGGCAGGATGCGGTCAACACCGCCAAGGCATTCGGCGATGCATTGCCGCTGACCGGTATCATCCTCACCAAACTGGACGGCGATGCGCGCGGGGGCGCGGCGCTGTCGGTACGACAGATCACCGGCAAGCCGATCAAGTTCGTCGGCGTCAGCGAAAAGCCCAACGGCCTCGAAGCCTTCCATCCCGAACGAATGGCTTCGCGCGTGCTCGGGATGGGCGATGTATTGTCGCTGATCGAGGATGCGCAGCGCGAAGTCGATCAGGGTGCAGCCGAAAAACTCTCGAAGAAAATACAGGGTGGCAAAGGCTTCGACCTCAATGATTTCAAGATACAAATCGTGCAGATGCGCAAGATGGGGGGCATGTCGGCGATAATGGACAAGCTGCCGGCACAGCTCTCTCAGGCGGCCGCTGGCAGCAAGGTTGATGACAAGCAAATAGTCCGTACCGAGGCCATCATCAACTCGATGACCCCACTCGAGCGCAGCAAGCCCGAACTCATCAAGGCCTCGCGCAAGCGCCGCATCGCGATGGGTGCAGGGGTACAGGTAATGCATGTCAATCAGCTGCTGAACCAGTTCGAGCAGATGCAAAAGATGATGAAGATGTTCAGCAAGGGCGGCATGGCAAAGATGATGCGCGGGATGGCGGGAAAATTTCCGGGCTTACGCTAGAGAACCGGTATGCCAATCAAAGCGATTATTTTCGATGTGGACGGCACCTTGGCCGACACCGAGGACGGGCACCGCAAGTCGTTCAACAAGGCCTTCGCCGAAAACGGCCTCGACTGGAACTGGGACGTAGCCCTGTATGACAAGCTACTCAAGGTGACCGGCGGCAAGGAACGCATCAAATATTTCGTGGATTCGTTCAAGACGGATTTTGTCAAACCCGCCGATTTCGACCGTTTCGTAAAAAATCTGCATGCGGTAAAGACCATGCACTACACCACGATGCTGCGTGAGGGAAATATTCCGCTGCGTCCCGGAGTCAAGCGACTCATACACGATGCATATGCCGCGGGCATCAAGCTCGCGATCGCGACCACCACCACACCGGAGAATGTTTCCGCGCTGCTGGAAGTCGGGCTGGGCAGGGACTGGGAACGCTTTTTCGCAGCAAATGGTTGCGGCGACATCGTGCCGCACAAGAAACCCGCGCCGGATATTTACTACTGGGTACTGGACAAGCTAAAGCTCGCGCCGGAACAGTGCATCGCGCTGGAAGACTCCAAGAACGGTCTGCGTTCCGGCCTTGCGGCAGGAGTCAAGACTTACGTTACCGTCAATCACTATACGCGCAAACAGAACTTTGAAGGGGCGGCTGGCGTATTCGAAGACTTGAGCGACTTGAAATCCTTCTACCAAGTAACTGACTTGCCGCTTCCCAAACAGCAGGTTTCTGTTTAGCATGCTTTACCGTTTGGGGGTGTAGCTCAGTTGGGAGAGCGTCTGGTTCGCAATCAGAAGGTCGTCAGTTCGATCCTGATCACCTCCACCAATATCCTAGGCTGGCAGCGACCATGCCTGTTTCATCCAGCAGAAGACCTCGCGAGCAATAACCGTGCAGGATATTCAGGCCAAGGGAGCAACTTCGTGCCGAAATTCAAGAAAGAAGATACCGCCGGACCTGGATTTCGGCGGCGGCCTGTTTTGCATACCCAGCAGCCCTTCATGATCTTCAGCTTTCGAATTCAATCGGAACTGGTCCTATAAAGAGGAACGGGAGCCTGAACTCCCGTTCCGGATTGCAAATTTCCTTTACATCAAGGCTGCGCGGCCTCTCCGTTGGTGGCAAACTGCATCAACGTGATGCCTGTCAGCGTACCATCCGTGAACGTGCCGGCGCTCACCGAATTGCCGCTGCCCTGATAGCTGCCGATATTCGGCGTATAACGACAAGTCTCGCCGCTCTCGCACAGGCCGTTGTCGTTGCCTATGCCGTCACCCGCGATCTCCACCGCGTTGCGCAAAAAGGTGGTGGTGGTCGTATCGCTCCAAGTATGGGTTATTGCATCGTTGCCGGTCGGGAGCGATAACACGGCCCTTATGACTGCGTCCGTACCAAGCAACGACCAGTCCCAGATGCGGCCCGCGCCCGTGGTCCATCGGCCATGGGTCGTGCCATCGATGCCCCACCCGCGGTAGTCGTTGTCGAAGTGTACCCAGTCGAATGCGGTGAGATCAACTGGGAAGCTTGCTGCTGCCCCGGCGGTGTCGCTCGCGTTCGCCACATCTTCGCTCGTCACCATGCCGACAAAGGAACTGCCCAATGTGATACCGGTAGTCAATGCCGCATCCGAATTGACGTCGTTGCCGCATGTGACGGTTACCAAGCCCGGGTTTGTTCCGCCGGTTACTGTGCAATTGCTGGTGCCGCTGGCGCCATTAGTGCCGACCTTTAGCAAACCGGTAAAACGGTTATTCGAAGAATTGTAGAGGTAGATACCGAGGTTATTGTTGCTCGATGCCACATCCGCAAGCGTTTGGTTCGAGGAGTTGTACACGAGCAAGCCCGTGCTACTGTTGTTGCTCGCTGTCACGCCCGCGAGGATGTTGTAGTTTGAGTTGTTATAGACGTACACCCCGGTGCTGCTGTTGTCGCTCGCCGTCACGTCCACGAGCGCGTTGTTCGACGCGCCGACGAGGTAGACGCCGTAGAGATCGTTGCTCGCGGTCACGTTTGTGAGCGTGTTCTTCGAGGCGCCGGTGAGGTAGACACCGTAGTTATTGTTGATCGCGGTCACGTTTGCGAGCGTGTTGTTCGAAGCGCTGGTGAGGTAAACGCCGTTGGTGTTGTAGCTCGCCGTCACGTCCATGAGCTTATTATTCGACGCGTTCAGGTAAAAGCCGTAACTCCCGTTATTGCCCGCCTTCACGCCCGTGAAGGTGTTGTGCGCGGGGGTGCCGGTAAGGTTAACGCCGTAACCACTGTTGTTGTTCACCGTCAAGTTCGTGAAGATGTTGTACTGGCTGGAGTTGACGAGGTAGACACCAGAGCCGGTGTTGTGATTTGCAGTCACCCCCATCAGGGTGTTGCTCACCGCGGCGTTGAGGATGATACCGCCAGCGCTTGCATTATCCAATTCCAGATGGCGCAACATGGAGAAGCGCGCGCCATCAACGCCAACCCCATAACTGTCCGTACTTGCGTCGATTTTGCCTTCCAGCCAGAGGTGCGCATAGCCCTGCGTCTCGACTACATATAGCAGTGCGTTCCCATCGGTGATCGTCACACCCGGTTCGATCACGAGTGCGGTTTTGTCCGCCGAAAAGGTAATAGCCGCTGCCGGGTCAGTAGTAACCAGGTAAATGGTGGAAGCCGTTGCAAGAGCAATGCTGCCGCTACTTGGGGCCGGATCTTTGACGACAGGATTCGTCCACCAGACACTGCTGGATGTGGTGTTCCAGGAGGTGCCATTTGTATACACCGTCACCTTGTTGGGCTTGAAACCGCCCGAACCGGTAAAGTCGATCAGATCGGAGAGGTTCTTGCCATCCGCCAACCCGGTAGAGACCATTCTCGGGGTGCCGGTGCTTGCATCGCACACCCATTTGAATGCGCCAAGGTCATCGGAAGCGGTCAGCCCGGTGCAGGAAGACTGGCCGGTTGCAACCACTACCCGCAGTTCGCCGCCATGCATGCAGGCTGTATCATTGAACGCGTCGCATGCAGTATCGGGGGCTGTCTTCCAGTCGCTGCCCGAAACGTAGTCGTTCCAGTTGGCTCCGTTGGTGGGATAAAGCGGCGCGACAGACAGTTGGGCTGGTTGCGTGGGTGGCGGTGGGGCCGGATCCTTATGTTTTGATCCGCCGCAGGAAGCCAGGAAGAAGGCCAGCAAGAGCACGGCCGTCGGATATTTATCGAAGTTCAAGAACGCAGTGTTTTTAGTTGTAGACATGCTGCCTCCTAATAATCGTTATATACAATCAAACAAGGCGTGATTAGCGCCCTATAAGATTGGTTTGATTCTGCTGTGATGCTTTTCGCCACTGAATGGGCAATGCACCTCTGTCAGCGATCTATTAGCCGCAATTGCCATGCCAATATCGCTATATATTGTTTTTAAGCATGTTTTTGTACTTCCTCTTGAATTGCATGCGCGTTGAGACCAACGCAAATCTGTCACTAACCGACAATTTTTGTCAGTTGTTACAGACCATAAAAATTCACAGAAGCTGGAAGATTTTCCCGAATTTGCATCAACGAACTATTCGGGCGCAAGAAGTAATTCTGCGCAGTCGAGCCAGACCATTACGATTCCAAGTACATCGAACATGCCGAGGCCGACTATTGATGATTGATTTTGATGTTGCCAGATTTCAGAATACAAAATGCAGCACTACAAATGGGTTCTGCGCAAATCATTTCACTAGTTTTCACGCATCCGGTTTTGATGAAACATCGTCATCAATCGTGCCTTGCGCAGCCAGCGCTCCTGCTACCGTGGGTTTGCCTTTGAGTATCCATTCGAAGGCGACGCCAATCAGGGCCCCCAGCACGGGTCCGACTACGTAAATCCAAGTCGTACTGAGATCACCGCGCACCAGGTCTGGCGCGAGCGACCGGACCGGGTTCATCGAAGCACCGCTGATCGGCGCCGACCACAGGCCCGCCAGAATGATGTAACCACCCACCGCGATGGCACCGTTGGTGCCAATGTTGCGCGCTCCGGAAGCCGTTCCCAGTATCGTGTTCACCAGCCCGGCTGTCAGCACCACTTCCATCGCCAGTGCCGTCCAGTCGCCGATATCGCTACCCGGCAAGGTCGCGCCGAGCACGCCGACATTGCCGAACATCAAGTGCAAAAATTGTGCCGCAGCTATGCCGCCGAGCGACTGTGCCAATACGTAGCCCGGCACGCGCCGCCATGGAAAATTACGTCTCACTGCGAACGCCAGGGTGACCGCCGGGTTCAGATGCGCGCCGCTCACGGTGCCCATGAAGTAGATGATCGCCATCACCATAAGGCCGGGCGCCACCACCTGCATGCTCAAGGTTACCGCCCCGCCGCTCTTTGCTGCCACGACCCCGCCGCCGGCGGCGACGAGCACGAGCAAAAAGGTACCCCAGGTTTCGGCAAAAAAGCGCCTCCATTCGTGTGCAGGATCCAGAAAGTCGGGAGATATCTGCTTCAGCAGCATGCGCCCCTGTTGGGCCACATTTTGATTATGCCCGTAAGATATTTTTTCCATGTATGCCCCTTTGCTATGTGGTTTCAATGCTCCAGCTGTTTGCGGATCGACTGCAAATCCTTGAGATGTTGTGGACTGGGTTTGGGATAGGCCAGATCAAGCGACCTGAACGTATCGAGGATGACCTGAGAAATGATCAGCCGCGCATTTTCCTTGTCGTCTGCCGGAACGACAAACCACGGGGCGTCGTCCGTACTGGTTGCACTCAGGCATTCCTCATAAGCTTTCATGTACTGATTCCAGAATTTTCGTTCCTGGATATCCGCCAGACTGAGCTTCCAGTTCTTGTCGGGATCATCGATACGCTCGAGAAAGCGCTTGCGCTGTTCTTCTTCCGAAAGGTGCAGGAAGAATTTGATGATCCGCGTGCCGTTCCGATGAAGATGATTCTCCATGTCCACGATGGAGCGGTAGCGGTCCTGCCAAAGGGTCTTTTCATTCAATAACCGATCAGGGATATTCTGCGCCTTCAGTATCTCCGGGTGCACGCGGACGATCAGCACTTCCTCGTAATAGGAGCGGTTGAAGATGCCGATCCGGCCTCGCTCCGGCAGCGCCTGCGTGGTGCGCCACAGAAAATCATGCTCCAGCTCTTCCGCGCTCGGATGTTTGAAGCTGAACACCTGGCAGCCCTGGGGATTGACGCCTGACATCACGTGCTTGATCGCGCCGTCCTTGCCTGCCGCGTCCATCGCCTGGAAGATCAGCAGCACCGCGTAGCGGTTGGACGCGTAGTGGATCTGTTGTTGCTCGCTCAATTCCCCGACCTGCTTTTCGAGCAGCGCCTTATATTGTTTTTTCGATCGATATACCGGCTCCACCTTCGTCGGCCATTGATCGAGTTTCACGCTTTTGGCCGCCGGGACGCGGAATTCGTTAATATTGATTTTCATCTTGATCCTTTCTTGGTCAACCGCTGCGCCATAGTCCAACCGCCTATTCTTTCCTGATCTCGCGTTCGGCCCGAAGCCAGTCCTGGATCGCGTGCCCGTCGCGGCGCCCGCGCCGCTCGTAGAGTTCATAGGCACGCTTGGCAATCTGCTTTGCCGCAGCAGGCGTTTTCCTGGCCAATAACGGCGCATCCGATGGATCGAACACCCGGTACGCAAACAGTTTCACCCGGTCATTCACCAGGAACCATGCGAAAGCATAACCCCAGACGAACAGCGCCCATTGCTAACCGATCGGCGTCATAAATAGCCCGTACACCGCGATCAGCGTTGCAACGATCTGCGTGCCGAGCACCGCCGTCCATAGAACCGGCGCCGGCCGTATCGACCAGAACGGGCCGCGCGTGCGCGTCACAAAGATCGTCATATGCCCCGCCACCGACAGCTTCAGATACATCAGCGTCTGAATATGCGCGCGGTCGAGGTGAAAAACACGCTCTCCCAGATAAAACAGGAAGAATGATGCCACGACGCCTGCTACCCCGAGGATTGAGGCTGTTCCCAGCACCATGCGCATGTTCCAGGACTCGGGTTTGTCCTTGAAATGCACATTGTCATAAGCGATGGACAGGATCGCCCCGTCATTGAGCAAGGCCAGGAGCACGATCATTACCGCCGTGACCGGATAGAAGTTGAATATCAGGATGGACAGCGTCATGAAGAACAGCACACGCAATGTCTCCGCAATACGGTAGATCGCATAGCTGTTCATGCGTTGGAAGATTTTCCGGCTTTCCTTGATGGCGTCGATGATCACCGACAAGCCGGGCGTCATCAGCACGATCGATGCCGCCGCGCGTGCCGCATCCGTAGCGCCGGATACGGCGATGCCGCAATCGGCCTTCTTCAGCGCAGGCGCATCGTTCACACCGTCGCCCGTCATGCCTACGATGTGGCCGCGCTGCTGCAGCACATCCACGATGTGAAACTTGTGTTCTGGGAACACCTGGGCGAAACCGTCGGCGTGTTCGATGGACTGCGCCAACTGAGCCGTCTCGTGCTGTTTGGTGGAACCAAATATGCCGGCATCCAGGATATTGGTGCCCAGTCCCAATTTCGCCGCAGTCTCGCGCGCGATGACCATTGCGTCGCCCGTGATCATCTTGACGCTCACGCCCATCTGGCGCGCGCTCGCGATGGTCGCCTTGGCCTGCTCGCGCGGGGGATCGAACAATGGCAACACGCCGATAAACTGCCATTTGCCTCCCGGATCAGTACGCGCCACGCCCAGCGAACGGAAACCGCGCGCCGCAAATTCGTTGACGGTTTTATCGACAGCAGAAATCACATCATCTGCATTGGAAGACAATTCCAGAATTACCTGGGGAGCACCTTTGCTAACCTTGAATTCAGTCCCATCCGCGCCCTTGACAGTGGCCTCGGTGCGTTTGTGCACCGGATCGAACGGCTGGAAATGAACCACCTTATATGCGTTAAACGTATCCCTGTCTTTCAGGCCGCCCAGCACGGCCAGATCGATGGTGTCGTCATTGTGCGCGCGCGAAGCGAGCGCAGCATCGAGTATGACTTGTTCGGCCGGGATGTTATTCACGCTGAAAGGATCGCCCAGTGTCAGTTTGTTCTGGGTCAGCGTGCCGGTCTTGTCAGAGCACAACTCGTCCACGCCGGCGAGTTCCTCGCTGGCTGCCAGGCGGGTGACGATCGCTTCCTTTATCGCAAGCAGCCGCGCGCCCACCGCCATGGTCACCGACAGGACCGTGGGCATCGCCACTGGAATCGCGGCCACCGTCAACACCAGTGCGAATTGCAATGTCGTGAGGATGGGATCGCCGCGGAACAGCGCCACGGTGATGATCACTGCCACCAGCAGCGCGGCGAGGATGATCAGGTAATTGCCGATCCTCAGCACAGCACGCTGGAAATGGCTGACCGTATGCGCTTCCTGGACCAGTTGCGCCGTCTTGCCAAAGTAGGTGTTGGATCCGGTGCCGTATACCATTGCATCGATCTCGCCCTGCCGGACGATAGAACCCGAATACACCGCGTCGCCGGCTTTGCGCGCGGCAGGCAAGGATTCTCCGGTCAGTGCCGATTGATCCACTTCGATCGGGTCACCCGCCAACAGGCGCGCATCCGCCGGGACGACATCGCCCAGGCGCATGTGAATCACATCGCCTGGTACCAGTTCGCGTGCTGCGATGGTCGTCCAGTTTCCGTCGCGTTTTACTCGGGCCTTGTTCGCCAGCTTGGCCTTCAGGGCTGCGATGGCATTGCCAGCCTGATGTTCTTCCCAGAATCCGACCACTGCATTGGCTACCAGCAGTATGAGGATGATGCCGAAGTCGGCCCAGTGCCGGTCCACCGCGGACAGGATCACAGCCGCTTCGATCATCCACGGAATGGGCCCCCAGAAATAGCCGAGGAATTTCAGGAAGGCATTGGTCTTCTTCTCTATGAACTCGTTGGGCCCGTATTTGCCCAGCCGTTTCTGCGCCTCGATTTGACCGAGGCCGTCCGGCGATGATCCCAACTGCGCCTGTAATTCCGGGAGGGCCAATGATTTCAAATCGGTCTCTTCATTCATTTTTGATTGCTCCACTTCATTGACACAGTCCGCCGGTCAAATCGCAAAACTTTCATTCAAGGCCGGCATAACCACCCGGGTTCCTTTCAGGCGGGCGGCAAACTGGTTCATCACCGCTTCATCGCCATGAACAAGGTAGGTACATTCGGGATTGCCGGTATGCTTGTGCCATGCAAGCAGTTCAGCCTGATCGGCATGCGCGGAAAATCCGTTGATCGTATGGATCCTGGCGTGCACGGGAAATTTTTCCCCGTAGATTCTCGCTTCCTTGGCACCGTCGATGACACTGCGCGCGAGCGTCCCTGCGGCAGCGTAACCGACAAACAGTATGCTGCATTCCTTGCGCGCAATATTGTGCTGCAAATGGTGTCGTATCCGTCCGCCGGTGCACATGCCCGATCCCGCCATGATGACGGCGCCGCCGCTGATGTCGTTGATGGCTTTGGACGCCGCGGTCTCGCGGGTAAAGTGCAGCGCCGGCAAATGAAACGGATCTTGTCCTTCGCGAAACAGTTCGGCGGTTTCTGGTTCATAGCACTCCGGATGGCGTTCGAATATCTCGGTGGCCGATATCGCCATGGGGGAATCCAGAAACACCCGGATGTCGCGCGGCAACCGGTTACCCTCTGCTCCCTCGCGCAAGAAATACAACAGTTCCTGGGCCCGTTCCAACGCAAAAGTCGGGATGACCACGTTGCCTCCCCGCCTGAAGGTGTCGGCAATCACTTCGTAAAACTCCTCCACAGATGGCAGGAAGGGTTTGTGCAAGCGGTCTCCGTAAGTGGTTTCCATGACAACGATGTCCGCCGCCGGCGGAGTTGCCGGGTCGCGCAGCAGGGGTCGTCCGCTGTTGCCGAGATCGCCGGAAAACAGCACGCTGCGCTGCCGCCCGTGTTCTTCCAGTTCAAGGAGTATGCAGGCCGAGCCGAGGATGTGTCCGGCATCCATGAAAGTTGCGCGTATCCCCGGCGCCAGCTGCAATGGCTGCGCGTAAGTCGCGACACGGCCAAAATAATCCAGCGCCAAAAATGCATCGACAACCGAGTACAACGGAGCTAAAGCATGCTGATGCTTTCGGTGACGCGCAGACCGGTGTTCCCGATGCTGTAGTTCTTCCTCTTGCAGATGGGCAGCATCCACCATTACCAGTCGGGCCAGTTCGCGCGTGGCCGAAGTAGTGATGATTTCGCCGCGGAATCCACGCTTGGCCAGCAACGGCAGGCGGCCGCAGTGGTCCAGGTGCGCATGGGTAAGCAATACGAAATCGATCTGCTTGGCCTCGAAACCGAAGCGCTCGCTGTTCTCTTCTTCCAGCTCGCGGCCTCCCTGATACATACCGCAGTCGATCAATATCTTCCTGCCGGCACAACTCACCATATGGCAGGAGCCGGTTACGCCCTTGTCGGCGCCATGAAAGGAAATTTCCATAAGAGAATTCCTTGTTTGTTGTTCGTTTGTGCTCGTCAGCCTGGGACAATCCCGTCCGGCTAATACATCAAGCTACTCATATCTCGCTGGATCGCTCATACAGATACAGAAGATCGTGACCCACTTGCATTACGTTAGCTGTTCCGTCTTTTTGGCAATGCATTCCATCAGTTCGCGCCACGACTCGGCGAAAGCCCTAGTTCCCTCAAGCTGAAGTCTGGCGGCAAGAGCAATGTGATCGATCCCTGCCTTGGCAAAATCGGCAAGCAACGTTTCGGCATCGCCCCCATCCGCAGCCAAGCTACCTTTCACTTTTCCATGATTGGCAAAAGCGAGCAGCGTCTTTTCGGGCATGGTGTCGATCGTATCTGCAGATGCCAGTGCTTCGATGTACAGAACGTCTGAAGCTGACGGATCCTTGGTGCCGGTACTGGCCCACAATAGCCGTTGCTGCCTGGCCCCGGATGCAGCTAATTTTTGCCAGCGCTTCGATGACAGCACTTCGACGTAGGCTTTGTAGGTGCGCATTGCGATGGCGACGCCGAGGCGGTTGCGCAGTATGTCCGGGACCTTGTCCTTGACGGCGACATCCCAGCGGCTGACGAAAATCGATGCGACTGAAGCGACTCGCGGATCGAGTCCGGCGGCAATGCGCCGTTCGATGCCGCGCATATACGCCTCGGCCGCCGCGACGTAGTGCTCACGGGAGAAAAGCAGCGTGACGTTCACCGGCACGCCCGCAAAGATCGATTCCTCGATCGCCGCAATACCCGCGGGCGTGCCCGGAATCTTGATGAACAGATTCGGGAGCTGCGCGCGCGCATGCAGTTGTGCTGCCGCCTCGATGGTGCCGGCTGTATCGTTCGCAAGCAAGGGCGATACTTCCAGCGACACCCAGCCGTCAACTCCGTCAGTGGCAGTATGGATCGACCGGAACAGGCCGGCAGCCTGCGTAAGATCTTCCAGCGCGAGTTCGAAGAACAACGCTTCACCGGATTTGCCTACGAGCGCTTTTTTGCGTATCGCGTCATTGTAAAAATCGCTGTTCTTGATCGCATGATCGAAAATTGTGGGATTGGAGGTGAGTCCCGTGATTGAAAGTTCGCGGATATAACGCGACAGTGTGCCGCTGGTCAGCAATCCGCGCGTGATGTTGTCTAGCCAGAGACTCTGGCCGAATTCGTGCAGTTGTTGTGTCGCATTCATTTCTTTTCCTTCACTAATGTTGGGTTGTGCCAGCTTCCGTCTGCGGCAATCAGCGTGTCTGCCTGCTTCGGCCCCCAACTGCCGGGTTTGTAGGGGAACACCTTGTTATGCATGCCGAGGACCGGATCGACCACCACCCATGCGGCCTCGACCGCATCCTCGCGGGTGAACAGCGCCCCGTTGCCGGCCATCGCATCGCTCAACAGCCGTTCATAAGGTGATTCAACTCCCGACTGTTCATCCAGCAGGTAGAGCTCGCGCTGGTCACCGACAAATTCCTTGCCTGCGCGCTTTACGCGTGCGGCGAGGGCGACGGCAGAATTCGGCGAGAGCCTGAATCGCAGATAATTAGCCCGCCCGTTCGTCGGCATTGAATCGTCGAACAGCTTTTGTGGCGGCGGCTTCAACTCCACCAAGACTTCGGCTGCCGTGGCCGCCATGCATTTCCCGGAACGCAGATACCACGGCACGCCCTGCCAGCGCCACGAATCAATGAACAGCCGCAGCGCGCAGAACGTCTCGACGTCCGAGTCCTTCGCCACACCCGGTTCCCTGCGATAGCCGGCGTACTGGCCGCGCACCACGTCGTGCGGTTGCAGGGGACGCATGGCCTGGAACACCTTGGCTTTCTCGTTGTGGACAGCGGCATAGCCCTGATAGGCAGGCGGTTCCATCGCCAGCAGTGCGACGATCTGAAACAGATGATTCTGGACGACGTCGCGCAGGCAACCGGCACTTTCGTAAAATGCACCGCGTTCCTTCACGCCGAAATCTTCGGCGAGCGTGATCTGCACGCTGGCCACGCAGTTGCGGTTCCAGATCGGCTCGAGGAAAGAATTGGCGAAGCGGAAATAGAGGATATTCATGATCGCCTCTTTTCCAAGATAGTGGTCGATGCGGAAGATCGAATCCTCCTCGAAAACCGACAGTGCGATGCGGTTCAGCTCGCGCGCGGAAGCCAGATCGCGTCCGAACGGCTTTTCCACGATGACCCGCGCCTGTTCTGCCAGACCCGCAGCGCCGAGATTTTTGATCACCGCGGAGAATAGTGAGGGTGGAATGGCGAGATAGTGCGCCGGACGGCAGGCTTCGCCCAGTGCCTGCTTGAGCGCTGTGAACGTCCCCGTATCGTTGTAATCACCGCTCACATATTGAAGAAGCGAGACAAGCCGGTCGAGGGCAGCACGGTCATCGATCCTGCCTGCTTGCCTGATACTGTCCTTCACCCGTTTTCGCAGTTGCGCCAAGCTCCATTTCGAGGATGCGACACCTACCGCCGGCACATTGAGAACGCCGCGCTTGCACATCGCGTAAAGCGCGGGAAAGATCATCTTGTGGGCAAGGTCGCCGGTCACGCCGAAGATCACCAGCGCATCGGCAGAAGTCCTGCGGCTAGGTGTATTGCCCATCCCGGTGTCCTGCTTTCTTCTTATCACGCACGCAAGGTTGTTTGCTCATTGTCGATTGCAAGTCTGCATCGTTTGGTTTGGCTCGATGCAAACCCCGCTTCAATAATCGCCACCCATTGCTCGCAAGCGAGTGCGCAGCGATGCGATTTCGTCGAGCAATTCCAGCACCAGAGCTGCCCCGGCGAGATCGATGTCCAGATCATGCTGCAAGCGCAATGCCTTGCGTGCGCGGTGCAGGCTGGCGCCGGCGAAAATCCAGCGCGCCGGTTCACGACCCTGCGGCTCCAGCACGCCAGCATCCACCAGTGCAATGATCTGTTCATCGTGGACTGCGCAGGCACGGCACAGATCGGCCAGCGTCAGCTGGGTTTGTTCTTCCAGTATGCATATGGAAAATTGTGTCAAATTGTTATCGGTATTCATTTCCCATACTCCTATTTCGGCACTCCAAGTTTGGTGCGCGGATTAAAATTAAGTTCCTGTTCCATTTTGCGGTAGATGTCTTTGGCTGCTTCGGTATCGGCTGGCGGCAGCGCGATGGACAAAATCACATAGCAATCGCCGGGCGGATTGCCGGGCATGCCGCGTCCCTTCAGCCGCATTTTGCGACCGGACACTGAGCCTTCGGGGATTTTCAGTTCCACGATGCCGCCCAGTGTCGGCACCTTCACCGTTGCGCCCAGCGCCGCCTCCCAAGGAGCCACCGGCAAGTCAAGATGGAGATCGCGGCCATCGACCCGGTAAAGCGGATGCGGCCTGAATTCGATCTCGAGATACAGATCTCCCGCTTTGCCTTCTCCGGCACCCGGACTGCCCTGCCCGCTGAGGCGGATGTGCTGACCTTCGCGTATACCTTTAGGGATAGTTACATTGAGAATACGATCTCTGGTGACGACATGACCTTGCGCATCCACGGTGGGAACCCGCAACGTGATGGTGCGGGTTGCACCCTGATAAGCGTCTTCCAGGTCGATGAGCACCTTGGCATGGTGATCCTCGCCCGTGGTACGGAAAGACGCGCCTCCGCCACCATCGCGGAAATCGCGTCCAAACAGGGATGCAAAGAAATCACTGTAGTCCGCCGCACCGCCAGCGCTGGAGCCACCGCCGCTGAATTCGAAACCCGCGTTCCAATCCGGCGGCGGGCGAAACTCCTGCCCGCCTTTCCAGTTGGCTCCCAGCTGGTCGTACGCCGCGCGTTTCTCCGCGTCTTTGAGTACCTCATAGGCCTCGCCCAGCTCCTTGAAGCGTGCCTCGGCGTCGGCTTCCTTGCTGACATCCGGATGATATTTTCGGGCCAGCTTGCGGTAGGTGTGCTTTATCTCGTCCTGTGTCGCGTCACGGGCAACGCCCATGATTTTGTAGTAGTCCTTGAATTCCATCTGCTCGACTCCCCATGCAATGAAGCTACGGTACTCTCACTTTCGATTCGGGTCGAGAATCAAACAAGAGTCGATCATCATGAATCAGCGCACGCCAGCCTGCCGGTAAAACAGGGTCAGCTGCCTTTCGACATTTGGGCAGGATTTTTTCAGGATATCCCGCGCGGTAAAGAAGTACTCGCTCGCCACCGCAAAGAATTCTGCCGGGCTGGTGGCAGCATAGGGATTGATACAGGCGGATTTCCCCGCCGCCACTTGCAGACACAGCGCGTCATACGCCGCGCTGAAATCCTCGGCCCATCTTCTCCGGCTCATGCCGCGACGCAATGGCGGCAAACCGTTCGCCGCCCCGTTGAGTCCATCCAGTTTGTGCGCGAACTCATGCAACACCACATTGCGGCCCGGCTGAGGAGAATAGGTGTCGCGCTCCACGTCGTCCCACGACAGGATCACCGGCCCGCGCAACCATGATTCGCCACTTAGAACATTTGCATCGTTATGTACCAGGCCAATGGCATCCACCTGCTCATGATTTACCCGGAACGCGCCGGGATAGAGGATGACTTCGACCCAATTATCAAAGTAATCGATATCCAGATCCAGAATCAGCAAACAGGCTTGAGCCGCCACCGCCACACGCATCGCCAACGTCACCTCCAGGCCATGCGCGCCGTTGATAGCCTTGCTGTGCAGGAACCACGCCGTCAGTTCGCGCAGGTGCGCCATTTGCACTGCACCCAGTTCATGAAATATCGCAATCCGCCGTGTCACCCTGCGCCAGACATGGTGGGGGATCGGGTTGCGTCGCAGAATTCGGCGCATATTCCAGCGCCGCAGCGTATTGCCAATTGATTTCAATTTCTGTATCTGCCTAACCTGCCGATTGCACTGCAATATCGTCCAATCATACTGACGAATTATTTCCACATTACGCCACAACCATCCTTTGCGGCAGCGGCCAGCAATTCGATCAAGGGCAGCGCACGATGCGCCGTGCTCACCACAGGTTCATCCGCATCTTTGCCGGCGTGAGGTGGCAGCGCCGTTCCCGCTTCCACGGCGGCTTTTAGCCGGCTCAACGCTGCGGGAACATCTTCCGCCCGAATCGCGCTGGGCACGGTCCCGCTGTGTCCCATCATTTTCAGCATGGCAATCGCGACATCCCCGAACATGGTGATGTCTGCATAGGCTTTGGTTGTAAATGTCACCAGCATGCAGCCCTCCTCAATTGAGCAACATCCATAGGAATCTGATTCGAAAATTAATTCAAGCTCCGGATCAGGTCAGTGCGGCGGTGTACATGTCAAGGCGCCCTCGCCAATATATTTTGTATCGTCATGCACCTTTCCTTGCTGCATGGCTTCCATCACACCTGCACGTCTGCCGCAATATTTCTGCCGCCGGGCATTATCCCAAGTATTCTGCCATCGAAGTATCAGATAGAATACGCGCTTTGAATTCAACTTACGATCAAGGACACACCATGTATCTAATCGCCCCGAGCATTCTTTCCGCCAATTTCGCCAGGCTGGGTGAGGAAGTCGACAACGTTCTCGCCGCCGGTGCCGACATCGTGCATTTCGATGTGATGGACAATCATTATGTGCCCAACCTGACCATCGGCCCGCTGGTCTGCGAAGCGCTGCGCAAGCATGGCGTGACCGCGCCGATCGACGTGCATCTGATGGTCAAGCCGGTGGATCGCATCATTCCGGATTTTGCAAAGGCAGGCGCGACTTACATCACCTTTCACCCTGAAGCATCCGAGCACATCGACCGCACCATCGGATTGATCAAGGAAAGCGGCTGCAAGGCCGGACTGGTATTCAACCCGGCAACACCCCTGGAGGTGCTCGAATACACTTTGCCCAAACTGGACATGGTGTTGCTGATGTCGGTGAACCCCGGTTTCGGCGGCCAGAAATTCATCCCTTACGTACTCGACAAGGCACGCGCAGTGCACAAGATCATATCCGAGGGCGGTTACAACTGCCGCCTGGAGATCGACGGCGGCGTTGGCCCGTCCAACATCCTCGAAGTGGCCGAAGCGGGCGTGGATACTTTCGTGGCGGGCTCGGCAATATTCAGCAAACGCAGCGAAAAAGACAAGAACCGCTACGACACCGTCATCGGCGAATTGCGCGCCGAACTGGCCAAAGCCAAAAAGCCCAAATAAGAAATGGCACAGCCGGTACATTTCCCGCTGGATATTTCAGCGATCGTCGTCGATCTGGACGGTACACTGCTGCACACCGCTCCCGAACTTTCCGAAGCGGCCAACCGCATGCTGCGCGAAATGGATTACGCACCGGTGCCGCAGGAATTGCTGGCCAGCTATATCGGCAACGGCATCAGCTGGCTGGTAAAACGCGCGCTGACCGGAGACATGCATGCCACGCCGGATGCGGCGCTGTACGATCATGCGCTGCCGATCTTCGAAAAGCATTACACCGAATTGCTGCTGAAAAGCAAACCCTTCGACGGCGTGATCGAAGGACTGGACGCGATGAAGGCGGCAGGTTATCGCCTGGGCTGCATCACCAACAAACTGGCGCGCTATACCGAACCGCTGCTGAAAGGCGTCGGCCTGGCGAAATATTTCGAGATCGTGCTGTCCGGCGACACGCTGTCCGAGAAAAAACCGCATCCGATGCCGTTGTTGCATGCTGCGAAATTTTTCGGCGTTCCGATCGAGAAACTGTTGCTGATCGGCGATTCCCTCAACGACACCGTCGCAGCGCGAGCTGCGGGCTGTCCGGTATTCTGCGTGCCATACGGCTACAATCACGGCGAACCGGTCGACAGCCTGTTCCTGGATGCCGTGATTGCCAATCTGGGCGCCGCTTTGCCGCTGATCAGACGCGCTTGAGCCATGGCACATTTACAAGATGTATAAAAACCTCGATTTTTCAAAGACTGCCTTTTGGCGATGGTGATCCAGGCATTGCCGGACTCATGACGTCCGCTCATCCGTCTTTCGAAAAAATCAAGGAGGTTTTATGTCTCACCCCATCACCGAACAGGAATTCGACGCACTTGCCCTGCAAGGATACAACCGCATCCCGCTGGCGTGCGAAACCTTTGCCGATCTGGATACGCCGCTCTCGCTGTACCTCAAACTCGCAAACCGGCCCTATTCCTACCTGCTCGAATCGGTGCAGGGCGGCGAACGCTTCGGACGCTTTTCCTTCATCGGTCTACCCGCCGGGATCCGCATCTCGGTGCGCGGCAAACAAGTCACTCTCACGCATGCCGATGTCGAAACCACGCATGCTGTGGATAATCCGCTGGATTTCATCCGCGAATACCAGACCCGATTCAAGGTTGCGCAACTCGACAATCTGCCGCGCTTCTGCGGGGGACTGGCGGGATATTTCGGCTATGAAACGATACGCTATATCGAACCCCGCCTGTCCAAAGTTCACAAACCCGACGCAATAGGCACACCAGACATCCTGCTGATGTTGACCGAGCAGCTGGCAGTAGTGGACAACCTGACCGGGAAACTCACTTTCATCGTCTACGCCAACCCGGAACAGGCCGATGCCTACGCGCTGGCAAGGAAGCGCTTGCATGAATTGACTGCGTGTTTGAGATTGCCGGTGGACATTCCGCGCGCGCCGCCCACCCACGGCGGCGAAGCTCGTTCCGAATTCGGCGAAACCGCATTCAAGAATGCCGTGGTCAAGGCCAAGCGATACATCTTCGATGGCGACATCATGCAGGTGGTGTTGTCGCAACGGATGGCGCAGCCCTTTCCGGCGGCACCGCTGTCGCTGTATCGCGCGCTGCGCAGCGTCAATCCGTCCCCGTATATGTTCTACTACGACATGGGCGACCATCACGTGGTCGGCGCGTCTCCGGAAATCCTGGTGCGGTTGGAGCGGGATACCGTGACGGTGCGCCCGATCGCCGGGACCCGGCCGCGCGGCAAGACGCAACAACAGGATGCCGAATTTGCAAAGGATTTGCTGGCCGACCCGAAAGAACTGGCTGAGCACCTGATGCTGATCGACCTGGGACGCAACGACATCGGGCGTGTCGCGCAAAACGGCACGGTGAAGCTCACTGAAAAAATGATCATCGAGCGCTACTCGCACGTAATGCACATCGTTTCAAACGTCGAGGCCCGGCTGAAGCCCGGCTTCGATGCAATGGATGTGCTCAAGGCCACCTTCCCGGCCGGCACCGTGAGCGGTGCGGCAAAAGTGCGCGCGATGGAAATCATCGACGAACTGGAACCCAGCAAGCGGGGCATCTACGCCGGTGCGGTCGGTTACCTCGGTTTCAACGGCGACATGGATCTGGCGATCGCGCTGCGCACCGCCGTCGTCAAGGACAACATGCTGTATGCGCAAGCCGGGGCCGGCATCGTCGCCGATTCCGTGCCCGAAAGCGAATGGACTGAAACGCTGAACAAGGCGCGCGCCGTTTTGCGCGCCGGGGAGATGGTGCTGGCTGGGCTGGATAACGACCCGGAACCGTAGCGCGATGCTCAGGCTCACCGAAGTCAAACTGCCGTTGGCGCACGCCGAAGGCGAAATCCGTGCTGCGATCATCAAACGATTGGATATCGCCGACGATGATCTGGTCCGCTACACCGTTTTCAAGCGCGGCATCGATGCGCGCAAACCGAATGCGATCCTGTTCACCTACACGCTTGATGTTGAAACGCGCGATGAAGCAGCAGTCCTGGCGCTATTAAAGAACGATCCGCACTTGCGTGTCACTCCCGACAGCAGTTATCGCTTTGTCGCACAAGCGCCAAAAAATTCGGCTTCCCGCCCCGTGATTATAGGCATGGGGCCTGCAGGACTGTTTGCCGGACTGTTGCTCGCGCAGATGGGTTTCCGTCCGCTGATACTGGAACGCGGCAAACAAGTGCGCGAACGCACCAGGGACACTTGGGGATTGTGGCGCCAAGGCGTGCTCAATCCGGAATCCAACGTGCAGTTCGGCGAGGGTGGCGCGGGAACCTTTTCCGACGGCAAACTGTACAGCCAGATCAAGGACCCGCGCCATCTGGGACGAAAGGTGCTGGATGAATTCGTCAAGGCCGGCGCACCGGAAGAGATCCTGTACGCAAGCCATCCGCACATCGGCACCTTCCGTCTGGTGGGCATGGTGGAAAAGATGCGCGACACGATACTGTCGCTGGGCGGCGAGATCCGCTTCGAGAGCCGCGTCGACGACATCGAATTGGAAAAGGGTGCTGTGCGTGGTGTAGTGCTCGCCAGCGGAGAACATATCGCGACGGATCATCTGGTGCTCGCCGTCGGCCACAGTGCGCGCGACACTTTCGAGATGCTGCGCAAGAGGGGCATGTACATCGAGGCCAAGCCGTTCTCGATCGGTTTGCGCATCGAACATCCGCAATCGCTGATCGATCGGGCGCGCTACGGCAAGAATGCGGGCAGTCCTTTGCTGGGAGCCGCGGATTACAAGCTGGTGCATCACGCCAGCAACGGCCGCTCGGTATACAGTTTCTGCATGTGCCCCGGCGGCACGGTTGTCGCGGCGACTTCCGAACCGGGGTGCGTCGTGACCAACGGCATGAGCCAGTATTCGCGCAACGAGCGCAATGCCAATAGCGGCATCGTCGTAGGCATCACGCCGGAACAGGATTATCCCGGCGGTCCCCTCGCAGGCATCGAATTTCAGCGCCGCTGGGAATCGCGCGCGTTCGAACTGGGCGGAAGGAACTACTGCGCGCCCGGACAACTGCTCGTCGATTTCCTTGCGGGCAGGCCCTCGACTCAATTCGGCGAAGTGCAGCCGTCCTACACACCTGGCGTGCGCCTCACCGATCTTTCCGGCGTATTGCCTGATTACGCGATCGCGGCGATCCGCGAAGCCCTGCCTGCATTCGCAAAACAGATCAGGGGATACGATATGGCGGATGCGGTGCTGACCGGTGTCGAAACGCGCACTTCTTCGCCGATACGCATCAAGCGCAACAAGGACGATTACCAGAGCATCAACACGAAGGGGCTTTATCCGGCGGGCGAGGGCGCAGGCTATGCGGGCGGTATACTCTCGGCTGCGGTGGATGGCATCGAGGTTGCCGAAGCGGTGGCTTTAAGTATGATACGAGCGATGAATCAAGGATAGGGACAAACATGCTGTTGATGATAGACAACTACGACTCCTTCACCTACAACCTGGTGCAATACTTCGCCGAGCTCGGCGAAGATATCGTGGTGCATCGTAATGACGAGATCACGGTCGAGCAGATCGCAAATCTGAACCCGCAATTTATCGTGATATCGCCCGGCCCCTGCACACCGAACGAAGCGGGTGTGTCTGTCGAGACGATCCGGACTTTCGCCGGCAAGATCCCCATTCTGGGCGTATGTCTCGGCCACCAGAGCATCGGCCAGGCATATGGCGGTCATATCATTCATGCCAGGCAGTTAATGCACGGAAAGACCTCGTTGATCCATCACAACAATACCAGTGTTTTCACCGGCCTGCCCAACCCGTTCACCGCCACGCGCTACCACTCGCTGGTGATCGAACGCGAGACGCTGCCGGATTGCCTGGAAATCACTGCGTGGACCGACGACGGCGAAATCATGGGCGTGCGCCACAAGACCCTGGCGGTGCACGGCGTGCAGTTCCATCCCGAGTCGATCCTCACCGAACACGGGCATGACATGCTGGAAAATTTTCTGAAAGGAAGAAAATAGCCATGATCACTCCGCTACAGGCACTGACCCGCCTGATCGAACAGCGCGAGATCTTTTACGACGAGATGCTGTCGCTGATGCGCCAGATCATGAGCGGAGAAGTCACGCAGGCGCAGATCGCCGGCATCCTGGTCGGCCTGCGCGTCAAGAAGGAAACTGTCGGCGAGATCTCCGCCGCCGCACAGGTGATGCGCGAGTTCGCTGCCAAAGTGCCGGTCACCAACCGCAACCATCTGGTGGATACCTGCGGAACGGGCGGCGACGCGGCACACACTTTCAACATCTCCACCGCCAGCGCGCTGGTCGCTGCCGCCGCGGGGGCAAAGGTAGCCAAGCACGGTGGGCGATCCGTGTCTTCGACCTGCGGATCGGCGGACGTGCTGGAAGCCCTCGGCGTCAACCTCAACCTGACGCCAGAACAGGTCGGCCAGTGCATAGACCAGATCGGCATAGGCTTCATGTTCGCGCCCAATTTCCACGGTGCGATGAAATATGCGGCGCCGGTGCGCAAGGAACTCGGCGTGCGCACGATTTTTAACGTGCTGGGACCGCTGACCAATCCCGCAGGCGCTGACAATCAGGTGATGGGCGTGTTCCATCCCGACTTGGTCGGCATCCAGGCACGCGTGCTGCATCGCCTCGGCAGCCGCCACGTACTGGTGGTGCACGGCGCAGACGGCATGGATGAAATCTCGATCAGCGACGGAACTTACATTGCGGAACTGAAAGACGGCAATGTCAGCGAATACACCGTGCACCCGGATCTGTTCGGTCTTACTACTGCGCCACCGGGTATGTTGCGCGTCACCAACATCGATGAAGCAAAGGAAAAACTGTTGGGCGTGCTGAACAGTGAAACGGGCGCACCTCGCGATATCGTGCAATTGAATGCCGGTGCGGCGATCTACGTGGCGGGACTGACCAAAACACTTGAGGATGGTGTGGAAAAGGCTGATCAGGTGATTGCCAGCGGCGCTGCAAGAGCCAAGCTTGATCAGCTTATCGCATTGAGCAATCGTTTCAAGACCTGACTTCCGCCTCAAACAAGGAAAAGTGGATATCGGCGTGTGGCAGCTCTTCGCCACATGCGGACACCGGATGGACTTCCATCAAGCCGATTTTGGACTCTCGAATACAGATTTGCGGAATGACAAAGAAAATATATGAACAAGTATAACGCCAAGCCGGAGAAGGTTATCACCTGGATTATTTCAATTGGTTTTGCATTATGGAGTTCTGCATTCATTTTTCAGTCATCAATCATTGCGATTGACGGAAAAAGATATTTTGCTCTGGCTGATGATGCCATGATTTCAATGCGTTATGCGTGGAATCTTTCGCATGGAGCAGGCTTGGTTTGGAATCCCGGAGAATATGTCCAAGGTTATACCAACCTGTTGATGACCCTGCTGATGTCGGTATCGACGCTGCTGTTCGATAAATCGACCGCGGCGTTAATCATACAAATTTCGGGAATAGCCTTCATGCTGGCTATCGCTGGCGCGTCTACGCGAATTGCCGATCACTTCATCCAGAACGAAGGATACCAACGTCAAAGACTCATCAGGGTTATGGTGTTTCTCTGCACCCTGACCTACTACCCATTGGTGTTCTGGTCGCTTATGGGCATGGAAACAGGCCTGCTGACTCTGCTTTGCTTATTGGGTGTGCTTGGTGCTTTCAATTATATCGAATCCCGCAAGCCGCGATATATCTTGCATGCCTCCATATGTCTCGGTTTGGCCTATTTGACCCGAAATGATTCAATCATTGTTGCCGCGCTCGTCTGGTCATACCTTGCTATCGAAGTTATCAGTTCATCTGCCAGCAGAAAGGGCATTTTGCATTTATGCACGGGTATTGGTCTATATGCCTTATTCATCAGCGGGCAGGCAGTATTCCAATATGACTACTATGGTGACTTGCTGCCAAATACCTATTATCTGAAGCTCACGGGCATGCCGCTGATCGAAAGGATCAAAAACGGAATCAACTATGTCACTCCATTTTTGACGGGTACCGCATTTGTCTTCTTGGCATCGATCCTGTACGCAATTTCAAATTCCGCGAAAAGGAAAAAACTGCTGTTATTGTCCATTGCGATCGCTGCCATAGGGTACCAAATTTATGTCGGGGGTGACGCTTTTGTTCTCTGGCGCATGCTGTCGCCATCTGTACCATTTATATTCATATTGTTCGTTTGTGCCATTGCCGCATTTGTGAACGTTCTTTTCAATGCGGATGCCGTCAAGGAATATTTCATCCATTATCCAAAATTACCCTCAAGATATTTTGCTGGAGTAGCTATTGCCTTGTTGACTTTGACCGGGTCGCTATCCATGAATGTCAATTATCTTCCCTGGATATCTTCAGCGAAGATAAGCGGCGGTACGAGAGGTTTAAAGCTCAGTATAGATACGGCGATCGTGATAAACGAACTGACGACAGCCGACGCTTCAGTCGGCGTATTCCATGCAGGCGTAATTCCGTATTATACGGGGAGAAAAGCGATCGACTTCCTGGGCAAGTGCGATAAATATATCGCCCGCTTGCCCCCTGACCTTACCGGCAACATTAGTGCACGCGGCATGAACAGCGTTCCGGGACACAACAAATATGATTTGAATTATTCAATAAAGACTTTGCGGCCCACTTACGTGGAAATGTTCAAATGGGGTTCGCAGGACCTATCCGAGTGGGCTTCGGACAAATACGTCACAATCCAGTTTTCCGGCGGGAATCTGTCTCTGCTCAGGGATTCACCCGCGGTTTTATGGGAACAAACGCGTCCCCGCCAGGATTTCCGGAAGGTGCCGTAGATTGGCAATTTGACCTTGTGCCATATGTCGCAATCCGGACTGCGGCAGGTTCGCGGTCGCGCGGGTTGTTTCGTTCCGTGAAGCCCTGCTTCGTGCCATATCATTTGATACTATGCATCCAATCGTTTAGCGGTCACCGTTGCGTTTGATATGTCCCTTCCCGTCCCGTCAGAGCAAACACACCTGACTCACCCCAAATACCGGGCGGACATTGACGGTCTGCGCGGCATCGCTGTTCTATCCGTTGTTGGTTTTCACGCATTTCCGTTTTGGGATCGGGGAGGCTTCATTGGCGTAGATATATTCTTTGTGATTTCAGGCTTTCTTATCTCTTCGATCATTTTTGACAACTTGGAGCACAAAAGCTTCAGTTTCATTGAGTTTTACATCCGGCGTATCAACCGCATATTCCCTGCTTTGCTATTGATATTGGCCGCCAGCCTCGTCTTTGGCTGGTTTGTGTTGTTGCCTGACGCATACAAACAGCTGGGCAAACACATCGCAGGCGGCGCTGGTTTTGTATCCAATTTTGTACTATGGAACGAAAGCGGGTACTTTGACAATGAAGCGGCTTCCAAGCCATTGCTGCACCTGTGGTCGTTAGGCATTGAAGAACAGTTTTATATCGTCTGGCCGCTGTTGCTGGCTTTCGTTTGGAAAAGAAAATGGGGATTTGTAACTGTGACGGCGATCATTGCTGCCGTTTCTTTTGCTTTCAATATTTACATGGTCGGCAACAATCCCGCGGCGGCCTTCTACTTGCCCTCCGCAAGATTCTGGGAACTGATGATCGGTTGCTTGTTGGCATATATTGTCTTGTACAAGCCATATATGAACAAGCGACACCCGAATGCTCAATCCATTTTTGGATGTGTGTTAATAGTCCTGGGTTTGATGCTTATCGACAAGGAACGAACATTTCCCGGATGGTGGGCATTGTTACCAACTTTTGGAACCTTCTTTCTAATCTCAGCCGGGCCAAAAGCATGGGTCAATCGCCACGTCTTGTCGAGCAAATCGCTTGTTTGGGTCGGCCTGGTCAGTTACCCGCTTTATATGTGGCACTGGCCGTTATTGTCATTTGCTAGCATCGTTGAAGGTGAAATACCCTCACGCGCGATACGCATCGCTGCCGTTGCAATATCGGTTGCGCTGGCCTGGCTGACCTACAAATTGATTGAAAAGCCGATTCGCTTTGGCATGAACGCCAAAGCGAAGTCATTCGCCCTCCTGGCATCAATAATTGTTGTCGGTTATGCAGGTCATTACTGCAACATTGGGGATGGGTTGCCATCCAGACTCCCGGAAGAAACGAAAAAATTCGTGCGGTCCCCCTATATCGTATGGGATCAATTTGGCAAATTCGTCAGATGGAACAAATGTTATTTGCAACTGCCCTCCTTGGCAAAGCATGATCCATCCTGCTTTGAGCAGACAAGACCATTGCTTGCCCTTTGGGGAGATTCGCATGCGGCGTCCCTGTACCCGGGAATAAAAACATTACAAAACCAACAAAATTTCGGGATTATCCAGCTCACCCAGTCGGGTTGCGCACCCGTTTTTGATTTGCCAATTCTGGTTTACAGAAAAAACTGCAACGAAGTCAATCAGAACGTCCTGGATGAACTGGAAAAGTCGAAGCCGGACGTTCTCATTCTCCAGGCCGCATGGAAGCATGCGGATTACCCATTGAGCGATGACGAAATGAATTCAAAATTTGCAAATACGCTGAAAAAAATTAAACAAGGACTCCCAACAACAAACATTATCGTTATTGGCCCTTTCCCGAGGTGGCAAAACAGCCCGCATTACGTAGTCTATCTGAATTGGAAAAAGAATTTTGACAAGACCAGGGAACCGGACATTATGCAAAAGGCGACCAGGTTCGATGATGTCGATATGATTCTGGCAAATGTTTCAAAAAATGCCGCCGTTAAATACATCTCGGCAATCGATCTGTTATGCAATGCGGAAGGTTGCCTTTCCCGAGTCGGAGAAGGCCCGTCGGATTATGTCGCAGTTGATTATGCTCATTTGTCCAGAGCGGGCTCTGTATATTTCGCAGAAAGCATCAAGCAAGAAATATTTTCCGCCCTTCATTCAAACCCAATGCTTGACGATTCGCTTCGTAATTGATTTCCGTGTCCACTCCGGATCGAGCAGTTCCTTCGTGCAGGAAGCATCCGCTATCCAGATTCAAGAATTTTTAACAGCAGCCAGCATATCTGCCACCGTCGGATAGTTCAGCTTCACTTTCAACTCACGCTTCATGCGCCGATTCGTCAATCTGCGTGACTCGTTCATGAACGACAACATCATTTCCGACAGCACATGCTGCGCTTCGGCTCGGCTGACGCGCGGAACACGCGGAAGCCCGAACGCTTCCGCCACGCTGTCGAAATATTCCCCCATCTTCAACTGGCTGTCGTCACAGGCGTGATAGATCCGGCAAGCCTTGCCGCGCTGCAAAGCCGCGACGCTGATGCGCGCGAGATCATCGGCATGAATATGGTTGGTGTAACTGTCCTCACTGTCGATGATGCATGGAGTACCTTGCCGCAACCGGCTCAGCGGCAGGCGATCGGCCGCATAGATGCCGGGTACCCGCAGGATGCCGGCATTCACATGATTGCGCCGCGCCCAGTTGCGTATCCGATCCTCGGCATCCGCACGCCTTTGCGCCCGGGCAGAGGTCGAATAGATCGGCCGGGTCTCGCTCACCCATTCTCCATTGCAATTGCCATAGACACCGCTGGTACTGATATATACCAGTCGCTTGGGCAGGTTTCTTCTTCGATCCCGTCCGCGCGACAACGCGCTGAGCAGATTTCGCGTGCGGGTATCGTGCATTCCCGTATTCGGCGGAGGCGCGAGATGCAGCACCGCGTCGGCAAAGCCGGTTGCACGCACAAGGCTGGCACGATCATCCAGATCGCCGAGCAACGGACTGACGCCAATCGCGCGCAAACCCTCGCGCTTGGCGGGATCGCGAACCAAAGCGAATATGCGATATCTTTTTTTCAGCATGGGTATCGCCCGCAGCGCGACATCGCCGCAGCCTATGATCAACAAGCGTCTCATGGCGCGATTATGCGTTAAAATTCACACTTTAGCGCTACCCACAGTATTCATCATGACGTTCAATGCGGTTATTCAACCCAGCGGCCACAGCTTCCTCATCGAAGAACACGAGACCATCCTCGAGGCCGCCCTGAAGCACGGCTATACCCTGCCATACAGTTGCCGCGACGGAATATGCGGGACATGCAAGGGCAAGGTGGTGACCGGACGAGTGGATTTCGGCAAATATCAGGAAAGCACTTTGAGCGAGGCGGAAAAGACCGCGGGCATGGCACTGTTCTGTTGTGCCATGCCCAAGTCTGATCTGGTGCTTGAATGCCGCGAAGTGACTGCAGTCAACGACATACCGGTCAAGACCCTGCCTTGCCGCGTACAAAAAATGCAAAGGCTGGCGCCGGATGTGATGGTGCTATCGCTCAAACTGCCCGCCAATGAGCGTTTACAGTTCTTGGCCGGGCAATATATAGACATTCTGCTCAAGGACGAAAAGCCGCGCAGTTTCTCGCTGGCCAATGCGCCGCATGACGATGAGTTTCTGGAACTGCATATCCGCAACATTGTCGGCGGCGCATTCACCCATCATGTATTCGAGGTCATGAAAGAACGCGACATTCTGCGCTTCAAAGGACCGCTCGGCACCTTTTTTCTGCGTGAAGACTCCGACAAGCCGATCGTTTTCGTTGCCAGCGGCACCGGTTTCGCCCCGATCAAGGCAATCATCGAGCACGCATTGTTCATCGGCATAAAACGGCCGATGCATTTCTATTGGGGTGCGCGCAAACTGGCGGATCTGTATATGCTGGACAAGGCGAGACAATGGGAAAACAGCGGGATCAGGTTTACCCCGGTACTCTCCGACGCCTTGCCGGAAGATGCATGGCAGGGTCGCACCGGGTTCGTCCACCAGGCAGTGCTGGATGACTACCCCGATCTATCCGCGTACGAAGTGTACACCTGCGGCGCTCCCGTGGTCGTGGAAGCCGCTCACCGGGATTTCACTGCACTGCGCGGACTGCCGGGTGAGTCATTCTTTTCGGACGCATTTACCTTCGCACCCAAGGGTTGACCGTGCCCTACCGCCACTGTGCAAAGAACCGGCATGCATCAATGCTGCCCCAGGGCCATCGCGCTCCGATGGCACCTGAGCGCCTCGTCGGATTTACCCAGTCGTTCCGCGAGTTTTCCGAGCGCAGTATATGCGGCCTGGCTAGGAGCGATACTGATACTGGCATCAAGATAGTTCTGTGCCTTGCCCCACAATCTTTGATGCAGACATAATTTTCCGAGCGCAAGAAGCAGTCCTGCGTCCTGGCTGTGCAGGGGCAACCATTTCTCCGCCTGCTCGATTTGGGCCACCACATTGCCGGACAGACTATCGCCATACAGCGCGACCAGTTCGCTGTCCCATTGCGCATTCAGGCTGTCGGTCAACAGTTGTTGAGCGAGTGAGCCGCCGCCGTGTTGATTCAGCGCACGCGCAGCGGTTGCGGCGATCTTGCTGCGCAGCTTGAGCTCGGCGGGCATGTTCTTCAAACAGGCGATCAGCCCGTTCAAGTCCTTCTGCCGGCGGATTTTGCCCAGCCAGGCCTGTTGCCGGAATTGCGACGCAAGCGCCGCATCGATTCCGTCGCGTTTCTCGAGCTGGTAGAGCACGTCCAATACCTCGTCCCAATCGCCCGCCTGCTGGTGCGCCTTCAGTTCCATCGACAATGCGCCCAGATGGTCCTTGACCCCCTTGTCGCGCAGCTCCTGCAAGGCGGCCAGTGCACCGCGTGAATCGTGCTGATCGAGCAGGAATTTGCCTGTCGTCATCAGGCGCATGCTGGTGTCGCCTATCGACTTGCCCCCGGCAGTGGACAAATACGCATCCCGCTTTTCGAATTCGCGCAATTCATGGGCGGAACGTGCCGCAATGATGGGATGCAACGCGGAACCATCACCCGATTCCATCGCGCGATTTGCGGCCTTTTCCGAATCGGCATAACGACCTTCGAAGAACGCGCCCAGCTCTTCGTCCAGCAATTT
>Ga0335085_10001902_pt1 | contig 41259 bp, 37 predicted proteins | sample Lox_Sample_45_FD_206712 | JGI IMG/M metagenome (GOLD analysis project Ga0335085, IMG submission 206712) | Soil microbial communities from Loxahatchee National Wildlife Refuge, Florida, United States - Lox_Sample_4.5 | ecosystem: Environmental > Terrestrial > Soil > Wetlands | place: USA... | reverse complement strand
CCTGCACTCGAATACGCGGTTCAGTGAGCGAACGGGATTGGTGGCTGTGAAACCGCCAACTCCGTTGAACCGGAGCTTGCCGCCGATGCGCCAGCGATAACGAACTTTGCCGTCTACCAGAACGCCGGTCGTGTTGTAATAAGCGGTCGCCGTTGCGACATCAGAAGCGACGGGATTATTGCGCAACCGTTTCTCCCAGATTCCACCAAATCCTTTCAGCGTTACCAGCACAGGCTATGCTCCCTTCAACGTCCGGTTCTTCTGCTTTTCCGCTTCGAGCTGTTGCGTGAGCTGGTTAATGCGAGCAATTAGTCTGCTCTCGGATTCAGAAGAACCGGAGTTGCCGTTTTGTCCCCTGGCCTGAGCGGAGCCAGCGTTCTGGTCGCCCTTTTCGAGAACGCTCAACCGTGCTGACAGGTCGTCGACCAGCTTTTCCTTTTCGTCCAGTTTGGCCCGCAGCACCTTCCGCTCGCTGTCAATGTTGTCGAGTTCGCTCCGTACACGTGCCAGCTCGTTCTTGGCATCAGTGGTTTCAAGAGCGGCAGGGCTGGGGCGTCCGCTCGTCTGCGCCTCGATAACCCGGTTGCACGTCTCCATGTGCGCGTTGTGCCGGCCGATCGCCTCTTCCGCAGTAGCGCGGGCGTACTGCGCATCGTTCCAGACGTCGTTCAGGATTTCCGCGGCGTGCCAGAGCTTTCGCTTCTCGTCCATAACGCGCACACCGTAGGCGAACATCAGCACCATCAGAATCGCGGTGGTCAGCGCGCTGTACCAGAAGAAGGGATTGGCGCCGCTGGCGGCGAGAAACGCCTGACGGCGCTGTTCGAGCATTGCGCCATAATCGACATCGCTCTTGTTGATGAGTTTGGTGGACGAGGTGAGGAAGTCTTCTTTCTCCTGGCCGACTCCTGCACTGGCCGGCCGCTGATACTGTCCCGCAGCGGCCTGCGTCGTTCCTCCCTGTCGTGCAGGACTGGATGCGGTCTGGCCGAAAGCGAATATCGCGCACATCGCGACAATGACTACTGCCTGGATTGTCATTTGCGAAACTCTCCGGCATAGCGATTCGGGACGCGGAACTTGCGCGCGAGTTCCGGATCTTTAAACCGAAGGTTGGCCCCACTCGATTCCGCACGCGAGTGCAGAATGCGCGGATAGAGTGTCGGCTGGAAGCCCCGGACTGCCACTCCCTCTGGCGGACGGATCTGCAACAGGGAGTGCAGCGTCCCGCGCGTGTCGTCCGACATCAGGATCTCCATCTGACCTTTTGGGAGATTTTTGATGGACTCGTCCTGTGACCGCGTTTCACGGTCCTCGCTCTCCGTCGCGCGTCCGGTTTCCTCATACTTACCCCACCCGAACAACCCGCGCTCCTTTTGGATGCTGCGCCGTGTCACGACTTGTTCGGCCGACGCCTTGATGAAATACTCGGGGGTCTCCTCGTCTCGCGTCCGGAGAGTGATGGTCGTGTTCGGCGCTGACGTGACCTCCTCTTTGAAGCCGCGGCCGACTTGCATCAATTGCGGAAGGCTTTGCATCGAGAACAGAAACGCCGTGTTCGTGCCGCGCGCCGTCTGCAGGATCTGGGCGAAGTTGCGATATCCGAATGGCGCGAACTCGTCGAGCACTACCGAGAAGAGAGGACGGTTTTGCCGCCGCCGGTCTGCAGCGTCCTCGTAACGCTTACCCACAGTGAGCTGGATGTCTTGCAGAAGCATCTTCCCAAGCGACTTCACGGGCTCGGTGTTCTTGTTTGCGTTCAGACTCACGAATAGAATCAGCTCCTGATCGATGACATCTTCGATCGACAGGAGGTCGTCATACTGTCCGGTGACGGCGGACAGTTCATCGTCGAGGAACGTCATGCACTCGTTGATTAGTCCCTGAATCTTGGAAACGCGCTCGCGGTCCTCGAGAGACTTCATCAGATTTTTGACGCTCATCTCGAAGTTGAGCCGCTGCTGGGCGGTGACGCCGGCGTCGCGATCAAGACGGTACATGGCCTTTTCGATTTGCTCCTTCAGAACGTCCTGATCGAGCAGCATTACGATCACGTCGTAGAAGTTGTAGCGCGCGCCGGTGTAAAACAGAACGCGCACGATGTCGCCCAGATAGTTCAGTTGATGCTTGGCGAAGAACTCGTCGTGCAGATTGAAGCTGCCGAAGATCATGTTGACCTGCGCCATATAGTTGCCGTCGCGCGCGAAGAACGGGTTGTAAACCGCGGAGAGCCCGGGACGAGACGGATTGAGTAACCGCAGTTGGTGCAGCCTGCCCGCGCGGTGAATGTGTGGCAGTAGCTCTTCGAAATATTCGATGTCGGCTTTGCCATCGAAAACGATGATCGGGACATGATGGCGATCCTCGGGCGGACCGACCAGGCGCGCAATATCCTGAGTGATGACATTCTTGAGCAGGGTGGTCTTTCCCGATCCCGTCATTCCCAGGACGATGCCCTGCATCACGCGGACTTCGTCCGGCCATAGCCAAGGCTTGTCGTCCATGTCGTATCCCAGTAGCACGGCATTCTGTTTCCAGGCAGCTTCGATGGCCCTCTCGTCCTTGCGTGCCGGGATGACAAACGGCGGGCGTTTCTTGCGTGTTCCCCGGGTGGCGAACTTTCGCAACACCGGGCCCACAATGGCCGCGGTGACAATGAACGTGTAGAGACCGGCCTCGATCAGTTGTTCTTTGCGAATGTGGTATCGCGCAATCGCGAGGTAGAACGCAAGAGCGATAAGGCCGAATCCGAGTGCCGCACCAACAACGCCAGCTTCGCCGCTGGTCATTTCATGACGAGGCCTTTCAGACGGATGGATCATAGACGAACCTCGCAAACGATGACTGCGATGAGAGCGGCCGCCGTCATCAGCATGTTCCAGACGCGCCTTCCTCGTACGGCGGACCACGCCGCCTGGCCGAGAGAGGCCGCGACGCCGATGGGCGGTAGGGACAGCATCATCCAGGAGGGTGTCGCGATTCCAAACGGATCGGTGGCCGGCGCCACGGCGGAGCCGGAGTGCCTGAGCCGCCAGTACAACAACCCGGCGCAGGCAACGGCCAGCAGGACCACTGTTGACCAGTAACACAAAGAAGTGGCCATTTCTGAGAAGAGCGTCTCGTGCAGGTTGGTTTCAGGTGGAATCTCTTCACCGGCAAGCTCGGTCGAGCGTGGTAGCCAAGCACCATCCGATGTCAGAGAGTGGATCTCCTCTCGTCTGGGAATTGCCATGGCATTATGCCCCGTGATGAAAGCTGAAATACGAAAAGACAAACGCCAGTGCGAGAAAGACGCTGATGATGATAGCCAGCGCCGGTTTAGGCCGTCGCTTGCTTGCCGGCTCGAACGGGTTCCGCGGTTCGAACACGGCGTCTCTCACAGCGAGCCGAAATCCGGTGTCGCCCCGTTGACGAATCATCAACTGCAGACGCTCGTACATTTCCCCGACTGTCTGGTACCGGGTCTCCATGGTTGTGGCTCCGAGGGAAGTTACAGCACCAGCGTGGCGGTCAGATTGCCCGCGCGATCGACCGGGAACAGGATTTGCAGGACCGTGGGCTGACCCTTCTTCGCGTCCCCGTTGGCTCTTGGAAGCTCCAGCGCCATCACGCCAATGCGAGCCACGCCCGGCGCAACTTCCGCTATCCCCGGCTGGCATTGCGTGATCTTGACCGGGGTCGGTCTGCCATCAGATTTCAAATGTGAAGCGATGTCTACCCCCAGTTGCGAGTTCTGAAACGCCCAAAGCGACCGGTCAGATTTCAGGCCGCGCAGGGACACGGCCGTCGGCTCGCCGGTGCGCAAGGTCTGGCTCGAACGATTCTGGATTGAATAGCGGATGAAAACTTCGTCCTGTTTGCGATAGACGTCACGGATCAGTACGCCAAGGTTCGACTTCGCCTCATTGCCTACCAGCCGGACAGGCGTACTGTTCAGCAACATTTCGCCGGGTACGGCTGACGCGGGAGAGACGGGCAGCGTCTGTGCAGGCTGCGTCAACTGCGCCTGCGGTTGCGGCTGGCGGTAATCGATTGCGAAGTCCATTTGATCCGGATCGCTGATCGCTGGTACAAGTTCGTAATTAAGACGCGTCGAAGATGTCCATATAAAAAGGTTGGTGGAGACGCTCTCGACGAGCGGCTGTACGAATACCTTGTTGTCCCTTCGCTCCACCTTGAACGATTGCGGGGAACCGACAGCTACCGTGGTCACGGGTTCGCCGACTTCTATGACCGTCAGATGGTTCATTGCCGTCTGTACTCGCACCACGTGTTCGCGTGACGGCGTTTCACTCTCAATTTTCTGCGCCGGTACCGGGGGTGCGATCAGTATCCAAGCCAGAATTCCTACCAGAAGATGTTTCATTTCCTTTCCTCTGCTGTCTTCAGCCAGGATGCCCCGAGAGCCCTCGTTCGAGTGGGCTCCCAGGGTACCTGTTCATTGCTGTACTGCCGTTCCCTGAAACTGCCGGGATTCCCAGGGGCGAACCGGCGCGTGATCGAGGAACGCTTGCTTCTTGGTGTCGGAATCGAGTTGCCGGATGCTGCGTGGATCGCCCTCCACGAAAACCGAAAAACTCGGACCGAGGGTTTTTTCGCAAGACGTCAAAAATTCCCGCCGGTCTTCGCGACTGCGCAGAACTCTGGCCTTGCGGGTGCGAACAGTGGGGTGCTGCGGAACGTTAGAGAACGTCACCATGCCGTTGCGGATCTCGCCGGACCCCTCTTGCATAGCGAAGGGTTGCACTGAATCCACACGCACTCCGTCGAGAATGATGTCTCCGTGATCCGTCATCCGGAACAGGAAGAGTCGCCGCTCCTGAATCTGGCCGCCCTCGAGCTGAATTCTTTCGACCCGGTACACATTCCCCGAGTCGTCGAAAACAATCTCTCCATCAGGCAGTTCAGGCAAGTGAAGCTGAATGGGACGTCCGCCGGTTTCTTCGAGGAGCTTGTCGAGTGCTTCCTGCGGGAAAGCATGAAAGACGATAGCGCCGGTAGCTTTGCCTTCTTGCGCACTTTTTGAACCTGTGGCGATCGAATGCAGAGCTTGGCACCAGCCTCTTCGGTTTTCCCGCTTGCCGTTTCCCCATTCCGCGAGGAAACGGTGAAAGTCCCGCATCTCTTCCCGGCAGCGCTCTTCGTTATCGCGGAGAGCGGCTTTTGCCCGGTAGAGTGCTTTCGAAGCTTTCCTGCGAACATCGGCGCTGTTGTGTTCCCTCACGGCATCGAACTTCGCCTGCGCCTCGCCGACATTGGTCTGGCACTTCTCAGTTCGCTTCCGGAGCACGCCGACGAGAGTGCCGAAGGTCTTGTTGATCTTCCGGCATTCCTCGTACATATCGCGGTCGAATGTCTCTCCCCGAATCATCCCGCCAAAATCGCGCAGCGGAAAGACATCCTGGAAGAGAATGCCGATCTCTTTGCGGACGTGGTTATAAAGCTGCCCCACGATATCCAGGCTGCCGATGCTTACTTCCATCGGCATGTCGGAGATGCGCCGGGCCTCTTTCGTCGCCAGCCACGCAGCCTTGGGAACCATGCTGCGAATCTGCCTGATCACTTCCTGATCCACCTGAACGTTGTGCTTGAGGCTGTCCAGAGCATTCTGCAACTGATCCACCAGTTCGTAAGCGAAGTCGCTCCGCCCCGCTGCGATGCAGTCGCTGATCAGGTTGGTGATTCTGCCGATCTGATTGCCACGAGCCTTCATGGCAACGTCCGCCAGGTTCCACCAGGGAGACTTGATTTTGGTTTTCTTGTCCTTCTTTTTCTGATACCCCTCGCTCATGTCAAAGCGGCTCTGCACGAAGCGCGGGAATTCAGAATCCTGAAGAACTGCGACCAGGTCGAAATCGAAATCGCCGCCATTGCGTTCCGCGGTCTTCGAGTGTAGTGAGAAGGTGCCGGGAAGCCTGAGTTGGCGCGCGACGAGGTCGGGAATTTTCGCCGAATCCATCCCGCAGCCGATCCCGCGAAGGACCTTCTCCAGGAGGAGCGCCGTATCCTCGAAAGTGAGCATCTGAATCGGCAGCAGGTCTTCCTTCATCCGGATCGGATAGCGAATCACCAGCCCCCGCCTTGTAGAGAGCGAGCTGATGCTCGAATCCTCCGGAATCCAGTCGGACCCCGCGAACACCTGTCCGTTGTCGGCAAACAGGAATCCGTCGTCCGCCAGCGCGAACGCCGGCATACGAAAGCCACCGCCAGTAGACACTTTGAAGGCCCATTTCGCCAGCAGCTGTTGCAGCTTGCCGTTGATGAAAGGGTGCCTGACCAGCATGCCGCTGCCGTCTGCTTTCAATACGGCCTCGACAATGCTGTGCTCGTAAGAAGTAAATTCTTCGTCTTCGGAGTCCTCCACCTTTGGCTGCACCGTGGATGTCCCGATCGCTTCGAGGAGCTTCTGGTAGTCACCGGCCAGTGCGGAGGAAACTACGTCGCGGACCTCCTCAAGCGCCCGAGGAATGATCTCGGTCCTGAGAGAGTCGAGCGGTGCGTGTTCGGTCAGCGTGTAGCTCGATTTGAACTGAAGCTCGCGAGAGTAATCCCGGATCCCCAGAACTACAGGAGACCGGAATCGAACTCCCCGGATTCCGCTCGACAAGCTGCCCAACCACTTTTGGCACTCGTTGAGGAAACCCAGCTCGAGCTTTGGTTTGACCGAGCTTTCCGGAACAATGATGTCGGCCTGCAACAGATCGGCAACATCGTCCTGCATGATTTTGAAGGAGCCTTTGGCCTGGGTCCGGTCGAACGCAAGGCGGAACTGATAGAAGCGCTGATCCGGCAAATTGAGTTTGCGGAACAGTCTTTCAGCGATCCACCCGCGGCAATCGTTTGTTCCAAAGGCGTGGTCCTCAACCACAAGCAGGTTCACGTCCGGTTCCTGGATTACAACCTTGCAGTCTGAAACCAGAATGCCGAAGTACGTGATGGCGGCCTGTGGCCATTTCTGAAACCGGTCGGCGATCAGTTTTTCGTGCTCGGCATCGACGGCATAGAACTTACCGTCTTTTGCCGATCCGCTGGCGCCGATGAGACAATACTCCCGGCCCTCGTAGCGCACGCGCATCAGCACCTGGCTGATCCTCGCTTGCTCGTAGGCGTCCAGAAGACCTCCCGGTACCTGCATCGAGAGAACGCAGATTTCCGGATGCATCGCAAAAAGCAGCGTATTTTTCAGCTGCCCTTCCGCGTCGATCCGGGGGAATCTTTTCGTCACGTTGCCGTCCTCATCGATTGCGATCTGTTTCACGCGCAGAATATCCGTCGCATGGTTCACGTCAGGCATCTCAAGTTCTCCTTTTTCTCTGATCTGGTTGGTATGACAGAGCAGAGAACGGAGCCGCGCTCCCCTTCTGCCCTGCCGAAAACAATGAAGTTCCCGGCCTGGCCCCGAAGAGCCCGACCACTTGCTGATGCGGTTCAGTTGTCTATCTGGTGAGGATGGATCGTCGAAAACGAACCGGCCTCGCCAGACTCATTTACTTCCTGAGAGACGCGAACGTCTTTGCGCCTCCCCCGTACTCACGCACCGAAAAACGCCCTCGCCGTGGCGAGAACACTTTCCGGATACATTCGAAGATCGTTGGCTGGTTCTGCAGCGTCCACAGCAGAGCCACTCCCGCGACTATCTTTACGACCGTGACCCTGTCGACGAACGCCCCCAGCGAGAGCGCCGCGATCAAGACCACGACGACTTGGTTCTTCTCTGACATCGGCTTCTCCTTTTTGACTGCAAGTGAAGTTTCGCTGCCCCTTTCGGAACAGCAGAATCCCAGAAAGCCTGGGTGCTTCAAGGAAACCGAAGTTTCCATGTTTAAGAAGCCGGATTATGTTTCTTTAGTCCATCCTTCCGTAAGATCGGTTCTCCGGACGGACCGACCTCCGCTCGGGTTTGGAACTCAGAGACCCTGTAAAAATTCACCTGTTCACGAAACGCGTTGATGATGGCATCAGCTTCGGAAGTACACTCACGCCCGAGTGCCGGGACATCTCCGTTGCGGCTTCCGTTGGCAAGGAAGAAGCGTTCTTCCCCCGCGGATCTTTCGCCGTCCGGGCGATCACGCCGGCGTCGTGCCGTGCTCCTCGCTGGAGTCGGTTTTGAATCCGCCGCCACGCGCGTCGTTCTTACATTCGCGGGAGGCGGTAGCGGACCCTTCGACTCGGCAATCGTTTCTGTTCCGTTCATTGACACCGCTTGTCTCTCCTTTCTTTGGGATCTCGTTTACTCCGGGCCGAGAAGGCGATCGCTGCGATCCAGGTTCTCCGGCTGAGCTGCTGTGTTCCGGCGATCTCCGTCGGCCAGTTGCGTTTTCCTGCGGCGTCCGACGAATTCGACCACACGTGGCTTCAGCAGAATCCCCGCCGCGAACATCATGAGCGGCAGAATACTGACAGTGCCTCCCGACCAGCCTGCTTTCCGCAATAACCCCGCCGTCGCGCTTTGGACCACGATCACGGCGAGAATCATGAGAACGTCGTACCTGTCGAACCATTTCGTTTTAGCGTCGCTTGACTTCGCGGGGCGGTCCCTGTATTGGACAGACCTCCGTCGCGCCCGCGCCATCAGCGCACAGCCGATGAAGAAAAGGCCAAACAGAATTTCGAGCAGAAGGACGCCGACGCGCGGAATGACGAGAATCAGGGCAGCACTGACGAATGTGCTGCAGCCGGCGCTCATCAGCACGTCCGCGCGATCATAGCTCAAAGGAAATAACGAACGCATAGTCGCCTCTCTTTCATTCGTCCTGTGTGCTCCTGGTCGTAGCCCGCCGGCTCTCGATGATTTCGGTAATTTTTCCGCGCACCCTATAGCCGACCATCATCAGGAGGAAGGGAAACACCCACTCGAGGAATCCGGCCGGGAGTTCCAGGAAGTGATGTTGCTTCGCAAGGGTCCCGATCAAAACTGAAACCAGAATCATGAGCCAGTCCAGTTGATCGAGGCCCCCGAATTTTGACAGCGTCCAGGATCCAGCGTTTTCGCGATTGTGGTTTGTCTTCGGATCGATCATGGATCTGGTTCTCCGCTCCGCGCGTTACTGGTTCTTGTCGGTTGCCTCGCGCGAGAGTTCGTCCGATTGTGAAAGGCCGGTATTCTTGTCTCCGACCATCTGTTGCTCCCAGTAATCCGCCACCAGCAGGCCGCTCGGGTTGTACTCAGTACGCCGGTCGAGTGCCAATCGAACGTTGTAACGCCCCACGATCTGGTCCGTTGTCTCCTGATTGTTCTTCAGCCGGTGAATCTCCTTCACGCCGAACGCCGTGAACGTCAGCGGTGAACCCTGGACCACCGCGATGGTACGGATAGTGAAATTCGTGACGATATGGTCGTCCTGAATCTTGTTGATGGTGTCGTCTTCCCGAAGGCGGCCGAGAACCAGCGCCTTGAAGTTGCCGGTCATCATGTTCAGCGCGTCGGCCATCTGGCGATCCACTGTGGCAGGCGTCAGGTTGAGGTAGCGGTCCAGAAAACGCCGAACGACTGCCTTCGCCTCTACTTCTGTGGGCGCCGCTTCCGCGGCGGACGCCACGAAATTCAGTCCGCGCGAGTGCCCGGGAACCGGCGTGCCCGCTACCACCGTCGCGTCGCCTTCACTATCCACGCGGATGACCGTAGGCGGTTGCAGACGGACGTACACTGCAAATGCGAGCGAACTCAAGGCGATGACACCAAACACCATCGCGAGAACCATCGAACGGTTCGCGTATGCGCGCAGCATTCCGTCATGTTCGTAGTAGCGCGTATAGCGGGTCTTTTCGGGCATATTCTGCCGGTCAGTGACGCTTGCCCTCCCCGCCTCCAGTTGCCTGTCACTTGTCTTCATCTGGCGCCTCCACCTCCTCCGCCGCCGCCTCCACCCTTGAACACCGACCCCACGCCTCTGATTGCTAGCACGGTTGTGCTGATAGCCGCGGTCATGCTTGCCCCGACGTCTCCCTCCACAACTCGTTTCGCGAGGAAGGGAATGAACGCAATGCAAAGAGACAAAAGGATGCTGGCGAGTCCGAGAAGCAACGATCCCGTGACGCCGTTAAACGCGCCGACGAAATTTCCGCTGTTGAGTACCGTGTTTACCGAGTTCATGTTGATTGCTGCCATCAGCGCACCGAAGATCGAGTAGATTAATCCCCAGGCGTTGAAAATCATCAGATTCACCAGATACTTTCTGGCCATTACGCCGAAGCCGAGCGCGGGATAAAGTGCCAACACGAACGGCCCGACAACGTAGAGAATCGAGCCATACAGTGTGTAGAACAAGGAGAACAGAGCGTAAGTGATAGGGAAGAGAATGTATCCAACCAGGAGGAGGAGAGATTCGAGCACTCCCGAGAAGGCTCCCGTAATGAGGCCCCACAAAGCCTGAATGCCGTTGTTATTGTTCCAGTAGTTCGACAGATCGGCCATCCACTGGCCGAACACATCGCCGCCGCCAGCCGTGCTCGTGTTGATGAAATTCGCCACGTTGTTGAACATGCCGTTGACGTCCCGAAACGCGGCGCCGTAGTTGATCATCACAAGGCCCACAGCAAAGTAACGCACGGCTGTCGCTCCCAGAAAATGAGTGTCGCCGCCACGCGCCCAGGACTCGTAGATGCCGAACAACAGGCTGGCCAGCAGAATGTACTGTGCGACCTGAACCGCGCCGGCGGTTGCACCGCCCGAATCGATGCCGCCCATTGCCGTGTTAAAAAGCTGCTGAAAGTAGAACATTGCTATTGGTGTTGCAGCGTTGTCGTCACGTTCTGTTGCGTCGTTACGGCCCACGCGCTTCCCAGTTTCAGATGAGCGGCGTTATTCGCAAGATCGATTGCACGGACCCTCATCAGATCCGCCAGCGCCGACTGGGTGTATGCGTGCGCTCTGACCAACCAGGCATCCGCCTGCGCCTCGATGATCGGGGCGCTGCCTGGTGTGGCGCTCTGCACGTTTGTGTTGATCTGATCGGCCGCGGCGAGTTCCTGGTCCGCGATTGCGTCGATGGCGATCGCACGCTCCATTGCGTCCTGCGCCACCGCGTCCGTCATGTCAATGAGGTCGCGAACGGGGGGCGGGGCATTCTGAGGAGTGGGCACAACACCATAAACTGCGCCATACCCGCCTGTCGTGTTAGGAATCTGTCCGGGGTTGCGCGAAAGCAGAATGCTTTCAAGCTGCTTCGGGTTCTGCAGCGTGGCGCTCGAAATCGGAATTCGAAAAATGGCACGAATCTGCGCATAGAAGCCTTGGATTTGCCCGGCCATGCCAAGGGCCTGCGTAATGGCCTGTCTCGGCCAAATGACAGTCTGTTCGAAGTTACTGATGTCCGAAAGGACCGTGTTGATCGACTGCAGGCCGCCGCCGATAACGCTGCCCAACGTGCTGTTAATCGTTCCCAGTCCGGCCGCGAGGACTGCGCAACACGGACTGGGAAGCTGCCCCTGAATCTTCCTCGGCGAAACGAGCGCCGCCAACAACAGGACAACAGCAGCCAGCACGGTATGGCGTCGGATGCACTGGCCCACGCGGATAGCTCCGCTCTTCACTTTGCCGATCCGATGGATGATCCGATCTCGCATTTCCGGTTCCTCCCTCATCTGTGTTGCAGAACGTTCGTCAGGTTGTTTTGCAGTTGACCGGCAATCGTTGCAGTCCGCTTGCGCAGGGCATTGTCGTGGGCGACGCGCCCGGCCTCCTGGCGCATCATCGCGGCCATCATTTTTTGCATGATGGCCTGGCTCTTGATTTCAGCCGAAACGGCCGCTGCCGTGATCAGAGACGACGAACCCGGCGCGGATACGTTGATACTCGAATTGCCGACCAAATTCTCGATCTGGTCGGCCGCCTGCAGTTCCAGGTCCTGCGCCTGGTCGGCAACTTTCAGCATCATGAGGTTGTCCTGAGTCAGTGCGTCGTCCATATCCGTCATGTCCCGATCCTGTGGCGCAATGGCTCCGGCTTGGGGAACGGGCCGAAACGCGTTCACGTACAACTGCGGAACGGAATTAATGTCTCCGGTAGCGCGATTGCGGATGATGTTCTCGAGAGCTATCGGATTGGGCAACGTAGCAGTATGGGGGTTGATCGTCATGATCGACTGAATCACCGCGCGGAACTGCGCGATGATCGACTGGATTTGCGCCTTGGCGAGGTTGATCGCGTTGATGGACCATATCGTTTGCTCGTACAGGTTGCGGATGGTAGAGAACACCCCGTTGATCGAGCTCAACCAGTTGCCAATCGTCTGGCTGATAGTGCTCAGAACGGTTTGAATCACGCACGGAAGGCAGAACTGGGCTTGCGCTGGCGGCACCGAAACTCCGAGAATCGCGACGCACCCAATCAGCAGAATCGCAATCGTGCGGCGCCGGTTCTCCATGCTGAGCAGCATCAAACCGCCAAATATCGTTGTGAACAGCAACATTGGAATCTCCTAAACGCGAATCGCCTCGTTTGTATTCACGGCGCCGGAGAGCTCTTCCGGTAGCTGCGGCAGTCCGGCAAGTCCCTGGGGAAATCTCCCCGCCAGGTCCTCGTAGCATCCCAGCAACGGCTGCTCGGGGTTCTGTCTCAGAGACCAGGCTCTGTAGGCTCGCTCACGCGGGTGTGTCGTGCATATCCAGTAGTCGATCGGGGTTGGCACCAATCGCACGGTCTGGGTCGTCTCCGATTTCTCGCCGATCACCAGCAGCATCTCGGCGAATCGGCCCTTTTGCGGTGAACTGAATCGCTTGATGGCGGCCAGGGATACATCGTTCAAATGAAGCTGACTTTCGAGTGCGCTCATGTCTCCGGGTTGCTGGCCGATCAGCTTCGTGTTCGCGTTCTTCACGATGCCCGGACCGTGCAGCCGCGGTTGCGAAGGGGTTCCAACGAAATCTTCGAGCGTTTGTGAAATGCCCCAGACGCTGGAGTTCCGCTTGCGCGCTGTCCTGAATAGTTGGACGACTTCCGGTGCGAGCACCGGCGAATCGAGTAAGGACCAGCACTCATCAAGCACAGTGATGCTGGGCTGCCCGCTCTTTCCCGAAGCCCGCTCCGCCATCGCATTCGCGATCAACATACTCATCGCGGTCTCCAGATGACCGTCGGAACTCAGCCCTTCGACGTTGAAGAACAGCCAGTTGTTTTCCGTGCGGATATTGGTGTGTCGGTCGAACAATCGGCTGTAAATGCCCTTGTCCGTCCAGGTTCGCAACTTGATGGCAGCGAGTTTTGCTTCGTCGACCGAGCGCTGCATCTTTTCCTCGTCCTGCCACTGCGCAAGCTCGTCCCTCAGATCCGAGAAGGTAGGGACCGGATTGGCGTAACGAAGTCCGACGCGCTTATATGTCCGGACGATCGCCTCGCTGATGACGTTATCGACGAGCGTGCTATCGGAACCAGGCGCGTCGCCGATCATGTGCCGGGTAAGATTCTTCAGGAATGCGACCTTCTCTTTGGACGGCGTCTTTTCGCCCTGCGGGAGGTCCCAGGGATTGAGAGTTTCGTTCCCGTCGAGATTCATGTCGATCACTCGCCCGCCCATGAGCTCCACGAGCGGCCGGTAGGAATCGCCGCGTTCGAGAATCGAGATCTGCGCGCCCGTTCGGGCGAGCATCAGCAGCAGCAACTGCGCCATGAAGGTCTTGCCTCCGCCGCTCTTCGCCATGATCAACATGTTGGCGTCGCCCAGGTTCGCATCGAACGGGGAAAACGGCACCATCTGGCGCGACGGCGTTTCGAGCAGGATCGCCGATGAGGCCAGCCCTTGCCACGGGACTTCGGCCGGTAACAGGTCTGCTGCGTGCAGCGTCAGGCACTCCAGTTCCCGCTTGGTCTCTTCCGCCATCCCCGGAAGCGTCCCGATATAAATCCGCTTCTGTGCGAGCGTCTCCGGAATGCCACGGGCGCCGTTCATCCGCGCGATTGCGTGGAGGACGCGCTGGCGTCGGTCCGCAAGAGTCCGCTCAGCTTCTTCCAGCTCCTTTGAGTTACACACGGGCCTGGAGGTGCGTAACCCAACCACCAGACTGAGTTGGCATACCTTCAACGAGCTGGACACGACATCCTGCAGAGTGTGAATCAGCTGTTCCTGGGCGATCTGAGCCTCGACGTTGATCTTGAACCCGCCATGGATATCTCTCTGCGCCGCCTGCATCCGGAGAAGCCGTCGTTTGTACGACCGCATGATCTTGCTTTGATCCGGAATCGCTATCTCCGCGCTGATTACGAGCGGAAATTCCTGGCCCACGAGCTCGCGCGTGATGCCGGGGAATGTCGCATCCGGCATTTCCTTAATGCTGACCCAGGAATACAGGAGACCTCCGATCTTCAGATGGCCGTCCTGTTCGTCTTCAATGTTGACGTTCGCGGCCTGCGCCCGTGCGCTCTCGTAGGTGAGTCCTTGCTTATAGGGGCGCGTATCGCTTGTGATCGGGTTCAGCGCCCGCTTGACCTCGAGAAACATCTCCTGATCGTTCATCCGCCGCGGCTGTATTCCCGTGGCCTCAAGCGTGGCCTGTGTTCCGGCCATCAGACTCTCAAATTCGGAAAGGGAATCCTCATGCTCGCGGAAAGTTCGCTGGATGCACTTGTTCGCGGACAAGCTCCACGCACCCGCTTTCCCGCGCGTCTTCCGCCATTCGAAATCCCGGCTTTCGTGGTGAACATCGGGATTCCAGATGAAGTAAACATGGAGGCGCCGCCGCAGGTAATGCCCTTCCTGTTGGCGTGTGTTCCACAATTGAATGCGTGCTCGATCCAAAGCCTGAAGCACAGCATTTTCGATCCGCTGTTCTTTGACGTAACGCCCGGTCAAGTCTCCGTGGCCGTCCGTGACCTCATATCGGATCTGCATTCGCATCGAACGTTCGGGCAACGAACGTACCAGCGCCTCCAGCACCTCTTTGGTTCGATTGCGCGTTTCGTCCGCATGAAAGAATGTATTCAGCCCGCTGACTTCATAGCCTGCCACGAAGCTGCCGTTTGTGCGGACAATGCACCCATCGAGATAGTCTCGAACCGGCAGCAGTTCACAAAGCGCCGGCTGACGGAGAGAATCTTCCCATTGGAGGCGGGTTATGGGCATTCAGGACTCCTCGGCTTTCAGGTATTCCACTCGCTGCTCCGAGTCCGGCTCGAGGGCGCAGTAGACGTGAGGCTTCATGTGAAACGTCAGCCAGTCCTGGAGATAGCCGCGCGGTTTTCCGTACTTAAACAGGATTAAGGCGGGAATACTCAACACGGGGACGATGTACTGAAGAAAGACATTCATGGGGATTCCGAACATCTCCCTATTAAGGAATCTCCCGAACATGTTCATCACGACGGCCAATCCGAGGATGACGAACAGATCCTCAAACTCCAGATAGAGGAACGTGACTTTCGTCGCCAGGTTTCGGGGAACCGGTGTCACCGTAAGCGCCATGCCTCTCTCCTTCGCCGCTCTTTTCCCGCTCGCATCGCTTCGCTCCGTCAACTGACTCCTGTCGTCCCTCTCGTGACAAAGAACTCGCCGAGCCGGAGGAGCCCCGAGGCCATGAGGCACAGGATCGCGCCGACGAAATGCCGAGTATGGTTGAACTGATGGTGGACCTGGTGTTCAAACAGGCCGCCAAACTTCAAAGCACCTACAGTGACATGCATTCCCGCATAGACGGGCAGGATGACGTTGGCGAACCAATCGACCAGGTTCAGAAGCGAGTTCCAGTAAAGATCCGGGTTATTCCAGCCGAGTTGACCCGTGAACTTCTCGAACATTCGGAGAAGACCCGAGACTGTCAGGCACAGCAACCCTCCGTACGCCCACATCGAGTAGATCTGGTGATAGCCGCGCGCGTACTGGATGACGGCGAGAGCGATAAATAACCCTCCCAGCGTCGGCATGATGACGTTACCGGCCCAGTTGGTCAGATTCAGGAGTCCGTTATCGAACGACATTCTTTTTTTCAGCCCCTACATCATCGAGGTGATCAGCTTCCAGATGGCCGAGACCGTGAGCAGCCCGATTGTGGCGCCGATCATCGGCATCACGGGTTTCCGTGACACGAAATTCCAGATCCCTCCGATGATGGCCAGCCCGGCGGCGATCGGGCAGAGGGTCCCCGCGAGATAGTTCCACAGGCTGTCGAGCACATCCGCAGTCGCATACGACGTTCCGCTGTTGTAGTTGTTGATCAGGTTCAGCGTCGTCTGAATCGCAAGCAGAAACATCGCACCCAGGACCGAAGGCAGCGGATGCCCTCCCTGAACTGTGTCAAGGATTGCGCGCACTATAAAGAACGCGGCAAAGGAAGTAGCGAGCCTGGTCAGGACGAAATTCTGCACAAAGTTCGCGAGGTCGCTTTGAAGGTTCGCCATCCATCCGGTACCGATGCCGCCACTGGGCAACGATGCAGGCACTCCGAACGAAGGGAACCAGCTGATGAGCTGCGGCAGTGTGAGGAAGACGATTGCCCAGAACATCCATTTCGCAAAGTTCCCGCCGATCAAGGCGTCGGGAATGGATCCCTGCCGCAGACCGAGTCCCGCCAGCACAAGGCAGATGACGGCGGCCGAAGGAGCAAGCAAAAGCATCAGTCTCATGAAATCTGCAATTAGCTGTGGAGGAGCCATGGTCGTTTCCTCTCAAATCGAAATGGCGGGCGCCGTCGTGTCTCCCCGGCGGCACCCGCCGAATTCAGGACTATGTGACTCCGGCGGTGCCCTGGGCAATCCAGTATTCGAGCAGTCGTGTCACCCCTGAGACCATCAGGAGTCCGATTGCCGTGAACACCCATTTGGCGAATCCGCGGCCCATGGCGAACGAGCCGATCGCCATAAGCGCAGCACCGCCGGCACCGACTGGCGCGATTACGTTTCCGATCCAGTTGATCAGGTTCAGGAACGTGCCTTCTGGTTGCGTTGCCTGTTGACCCTGGACAGCCACGTTGACCTGAGGGGCTGTTCCGAGATTCTGCGCCATCAAACCGGCTTGCACAGCAAGAACGAACAGCGCAAGAACGACTGCGATCATGACCTCTCGACGCCGAGAATTCTGCATCATCGGTATTAGTTGCTCCTTTCTTCCCTGTACGGGGATGGAAGAAACGTAACCCAATTCGAAAACTCGCGCAAACGGAACTTATCCTGCGGATTCTCGCTGTACGTGGATAGAGGAGAGCAGGCGGCTGGGACTTAAACGCTCCTGCGGTATTCTTCCGCCAAAACCGCGATCGCGAGCCCTATTTGCCTTTAAGGGAATAGTAGAAAAGCATCACGTCTGTGAGTGTGAGTCCTCGCCGCGTTCTTTTCCGCCGCGGATCAGAATTCTCAAGCGTGGCGGAACGAGCAGAGGGGATCGGAAAGCCGCGCAGCAAGATTCTCAACGTGGCGACCAACCACACGAGGGTCGAAAGCAGAATCAGAAACCCTTCGGTCTTGTTTCGATTATCGATGCCAATTGAAGGTATCACCCGCCAGAATGTATTCCACTTCAAGAAATATAAGAAGCCGCCGTACAGGAAGAACGCGATCGCGGCGCGGCAAACTTTCTGGACCAAGATTGGAGTCTCGGCTGCTGGTCCCCTCAGGAGGAGCCAAATCGCAAGCGCGGCACCGAAGAACGCAGGCCACGAAAACATACAACTCTCCTCGGCACCACTTTACCCCAATTCGTTTGGCGGGACAAAACTCAAGTCGGGCGGTTTCCGCCGTTCCCCTTCAGGGCGATCCTACTGCTGGGGAACCGAGGTCTGCGTGACCTGCGCCTTCTGTTGCTGCTGGTACATTTGATTGAGTTCCTGCTTCAGCTCAAGCAATTCACGCAGTTCCTGCACGCTCGGTGCGGGAGCCGACGCGTAGCTAGAAACAACGCCACTGGAATTACCGGCTGGAACCGATCCTCCCCGCGTCGCGTCACCGCCTTCAGTACCGGCGGGCTTCGCCAAAACGATGTAAAACCGTGTGTTGCCCGGCACCGTTACGACGATGTTCTGACGATAGGCCAGTTCGTTCAGTTGTTGTTGTCCCGCGTTCGCCACATTGTTAGCGACCTGCTCCCGCAGCAGAACGTTATTCGAGAAGCCGTCCGTGATCCCGGTGCCGGTTTGAACGCCGACGGTTGCGGCCAGAATCGTACCCACGCCTGTCAGGCTGCGAACGAGGAACTTCGCGGCGGTGTTGCGGCCCGTCACGTCGCCACGCAGGGGCTGAAATTGCAATCCGACCGCGTGCCCCTCAATCTTCTGCGTCGTCTCGTCGGGCAACTGGATCGTGTGGAAGTGGATGCCGACGTAGCCGTGTTCGTTTGCCTGAACAAGCTCACCAAAGGCTTTTGATCCTGCCGGTATTACAGTCTCGCCATCCCGTTCGTAGTTGTATTCGATAGCAGCCACGACCGGAGTCTTCACCGCGGAACTCACAGGAGTCTGCAAGCGCGCAACAAGTCGAGTGCCGGCGGGAAGCGCCGTAAACTCCGGGTCCCGCTCGATCACGGCCGGCTGAATATTGCTGCTGACAGGAGTAGCCCCACGGGTCCCGGTTGTCGCACTTACGAACACCAGGGACGCCTTCGTCAGCTTCGCGAGGTTCCGTTCAGGGGGAGGCTCTGGTGCAGCCGGAGTCTCCGCCGGAAACTGAATTCTGTTCAAAGCATAGTCTGTCGGGGCGGCTGAGGGCGCTGGCGGGACCGCCGAAGTTCCAGACGGAGGCCGCGCCTGAGCCAGCGTCCGCTGCTTCGCCGTATTTTGGATGTCCTCGGGGCTGACGTTAGTGCCGCTATCGTCCGGCCGCCGTGTGTCAGCGTTTAGCAGAGGCGTCACCGATCGGCTGGTGTCTGCGGCCGCTCCGCTTTGTCCGCGCCCGAGATTCGGATGGTCTACTCTCGCGGTGTCCTTTCGGCCGGTGTTAGGTGTCGAGAACATCGCAAAGAAAGCGAGCGAGAGCACGACAGTAAGTCCGGCCAATAACAAAAAGCTCTTTGTTCGGTCTTCTTTGAGTTGCTGACGTTTGATGTTGGTTCGCGCCTCGCCCGGTCCAGAGCGCTGCATCGCTCGCCGCAGAAGTGCTGCCCATCCTGCGGGCTGGGCTTCTTGTGCCTCCGGCGACTCAACCTCCGGTTCCGATCCAATATTGGTGGCTTTTCCGTGATCCTCTGCGGGTTCAATTCGTCTGGTTTGGTCATCGGGTATCATGTGCCGAACCTCCTCGAAACGTGCTGATGCCGAAACCGATCGGGGCCAGAGCAGGCAAATCCACTGCGCCTGAATCGGCGACTTGCAAAAACAGGGTCTCGTTTGACTGCTTGAAACCAGGCCGCTCGAAAACCACGACTCCATCCGCTCTCTGACCCGCGCCCACACGCCGTGTGCTCAAACGGAAGTCGATCACGTGGAGCTGCTCGGCGGTGGTCCACTTTTTCTTGACCTTGCCTCCGAGTTGCACTTGCGGGGGCAGAATCTCAATTGCATGATTTGCCGGATTCACAACGGAAAATAGGACCACGACGTCCTCCCCCTCATCGAGAACCTCGCTGACACCGGCTTTCACTCGCGGACCCGCATCAATCTGCCCGGGGTGCTGTCCATACAAGACGGGAAGCGCCGCTTGTTTCTGCCTATCGAGCAACTTGTCCAGCACCGGTGTGGATTTCTCGTCGATGCCGCCCGGTCCCCCGATGGTCGCTGTTTTCGTCAATGCCACGAGTGAAGTCGACTGTGAGGCGTGTAACGCCAGGTCTGGCGCCTTCGCTTGCGTATCGAGCCGCTCGGTTTCGGCGATCAACGACGCGGGGAAGGGATTCTCTTCTACGAGAAAGCTCCCTCCTGCGGGCTTACCGTATGCCAGCAGCACATCGACTGTCTGAGTCCCTCCGGTCTGCTCCCCGGAACTGATCAGCAGGAGATTCGCCTGGTGTCCCAGTGTGGTCGTGATCAGCAGGTTCGTTTGCGCCGGCCCGGTAGCAATCGGTTTCACCGTCACGAGTTCCGGCTCGTGTTCTGAATGCTCAGCCTGAAAGTTTTCCGGATCCCCCAGTACGACTGAATTGACCGGCTCCGGCATTCGGATGGACGTAGCTATGCGGGGAGTCAACCTGAGCGTGATGACCTTCTCGTCGAGACTGGTGCGCGTCAGAATCACGGGTGTGAGCTTCGTCTCGCCCCATGCAGGCGCGATCGAGACAGGGGGCGATGCCATCGGCTGAGCCTTTCTGTTTTGCCCCGACGCGACATCCAGTAATCCCACTGCACAGACGCAGGCTGCCAATCGGCGCATGTTAATTTGCTCCTGCGCGCCGTAATTCGGCGCGATATTGTTGTGCAATCCGTTGAACGTAGGCGTAGACCTCTTCGGAGGAGTAGCTTAATCCGCGTGGACGAATTTGCCTCTCGCCCGCGGCATAAGCCGCCATTACCAGGCGAAGGTCGCCATGAAAAACTTGCTGAAGTTCCGCCAGATAGGCGACTCCGCCGCGCACATTTTCGTGAATGTAGAAAGGATGCACGACTCCGAAGCGTTCAGCGGTTGCAGGCATCAGTTGCATCAGCCCCATCGCACCTTTTGGCGATATGGCTCCCGGCTGCCATGCTGACTCTACTTGAATGACCGCTCGCACGAGGGCAGCCGATACTCCATACTGCCGAGCGTAGTAGTTGACACATCGTCGTTCGTACTCGCGCACGTTGGGTGCGTCGGCTGCGAATGCCGGGATCGCCGCAACAGCGATGCTCAGTAACGTCGCCGCTCCGCGCATACTGGTTCCTGTCCGTCACTCTCCGCCCGACCGAAATCTGCGCTGTACCGCTGCGTGTCATAGACAAGGCTTTCGAAGCCATCCCGCAGCAATAGACGCTTTCGATCATTTTGTGTTTTCGCAATCAGTGGCAGCAGTACATCTCGCAAATCGGCCCGGATTTCGTCAGCGCCAAGGAGTTCCAGTGCCTCCGCCAAATCCAGCATTTCAGCGATCGAGGGAGGTTTCTCCAGTGTGTAACCGCGCAGTGCCTGTGCGAATCCGGCGAGTTGTCCATGCAATTCCGTGTGTGTTCCGGCCGTTCGCTTCTCCAGGATTCGTGTCTCCCGCTCGATCGTCGGATGCTCGAATCGGAGGTATAAACTCCGGCGTCGCAGCGGATCGCCGATACGTCGGACCTCATTCGAGGTCAAAACAACGAAGGGTCTGCTCTTCGCCTGGATCGTGCCGATTTTGGGGATGGAGATCTGCCAGTCGCTCAGGATTTCGAGGAGTTCCGCTTCGAACTGCTCGCCCACCTTGTCTATTTCGTCGATCAAAAGGACGCACGGTTTTTCGTATAGAAGCGCCCGCAGTAACGGGCCTTCCTGGAAGAAATCGAGCGTGTGAAGATCGCGGCGCATTGATGCCCAGCCCGCATCCGAAGGGTTGCCCTGCGCGTTCAGGTAGAGACGCTGCAACGACTCGTCAAACTTGCCGATGGCCTTCTCCTCATTGATGCCTTCGTAGCACTGGAGACGTTCAATCGTGGTGTCCGCGGCGAGAGCGACGACTTTGGCCAATTCCGTCTTCCCGGAGCCGGGAGGGCCTTCCGCAAGGACCGGTTTCTGCATTTGCGCGGCCAGATAGATCACCTTCAGCGTCACAGGATCGGTGACGTACCTCGCGGCATCCAGTCTTTCGGACAGTTCTTCGATCGAAGCGAACACGTCCCTCCGCTCCTTGAAGGCCCATATTAGAGCGGAACCTCTCCAAGGCTTGAAGTTTGATTGTGTCCGTCGCCGCCCTGTGGAAGCACGTCGCCTTTGAGAAGGCCTTTCGACTCAGCTATCGACGAGCGCCATGCCGATTTTTCCAGATGGACCCACTTTTCCTCAGCCCCTGTTTGAGAGCGGCAGGCCTCCGTTGGGCTGGGACTCTCGCCTTCGTCGGCCCAGTTCGATTTTCCGTGCGGACCCAGTTTTACTCAGTCCTCTTTCTCCATTGGAATGTTCGGGGAGTCGGTGCTTTTTCCCTGCTGCGGACCCACTTTTGCTCATGCCGGATTCTCGGTGTTTCGGCCGTGGGCGGTCCATGCAGTGGCGACCGAACACATCGCTGTGGACCCACTTTTGCTCATTCCGTGTCGCCACTCGAACGTGCTCCGCCGCCGAGTGTTTGCTCAGGTCGTCGGAGCACGGAGAATTTCGAATTCAGGGAGTACCGTGAAGGGCCGCGTTGGGGGCTGTACTGACTCTGCCAACATCGTGATCCGTTCGGTGTGCAGATTTCCGAGGAAACGGCCTCCGTCTGACAGGTGCCGGACGCGGAGCGGGTCGAAACCCATCAGGCGGGCGCAGGTTGCATCCGCGGCGATCGGGTCGTCGGCGAGCACAATCTTTCCAAGTTGGCGTGCGACTCCCTGCAATGGGCCATTGCCCTCCATGGCAGTGATTCCGTCGGCGATCACGAAGTGAACCGGCACGGTCGCACAAATATCGAGGATGCTTTCATGTATGCCATGCCAGTGGAGCAGATTCTTGGGCCAGCCGTACTTCATCCCGGGCACGATTCCAAACATATTCTTCAGGCTCAGCGTGACCCCGGCCCAATGATGGGTTTTCACTTTTGGCATCGAGACGACGAAGTCCGATTCGAGGACCGTGCGCGGCAGCCACAACTCTCCGAGTCCACTGAAGTCCGCCTTCAGTTTCACTCTGGCAAGTTCGTCCCGGTTTAGATCGATGAACTCGAGTTGCCGTTCGGAGAGATGCGGTTTCAGGCCGACGGCATGCACTACGAGTTCGGTGTCGCGCTGATGTGCCGGGCCTTCGCCGATCACCACGCGACTGGCGCCAAGGCGAAGGAAACAGCGCGCTGCAGCCCCAACGACGGTCGCGTGCGTATTTACAGGGCCGGGGATGTCTTCCACCAGATTCGGTTTGAGGAGAACAACCTTGCCGACCACATTAAGGTGAAACAGCCGCAAACCATCGAAAAGCAGCGACTCAGTCTTCTCGGAGTATTCGGCTGCGTTCAGAACCGCGACGAGCGAGCACGGTCTCCGATAGAAGACGTGGTGTTTCGGCCGAAGCCATTCCGCCTCAAGTCCCGTCGTCGCGGCGATGGCGGCAGCCGAGCTGAGGAATCGCCGACGATCGACAGTCATCGCAGCACCTCGAACGGATGAATCATTTCGCCGCACTTCAAAGCGAGAATAGCGGTGGCAAGAGTGGCATTGTTCCGAATGCCGCGCCCGTCTTCAATCAGCGCCGCCAGCCTCGTCTTGAGTTGATCGACTGGCTCCTGATACACGAACAGGCTGAGGATGGACCATGCGAGGCTTTCCACCGACTCGATGTCAGTGGACTTTTGTTTGAGCCAGGCCAGGCTCATGCGAATCGCGGGTCTTCGTTCCTCATCCTGCAGCGCTAACAGGGCAATTGCAGTGGCCTCTACATGTGCCGATAGCGGCACTCCGTAAACGACGCTGTTGCCCGAATTCCAGCCACCGCCGATGCAGGCTCGATCCAAAAGCATATCGACGCCCAGCCGAATTCGTTTCTCCGATGCGTCGCGCCGATTGCAGACCGTGAATTGTTTAATCGCGAGGACGCTGAAAGCCGTGGGAATGACCCAGCTTGCGGAACCCGTGACCCAGGGCCAGCCATACTTGTCGGGATCGAATTGAACGTTGCGATCGGCGATTTTGAATTTCCACCGCCAGAGCCAGTGCCCCTCTTTGCCTCGCGATCCCAGAAGCCATCTCAACGCTTTATTGCTGGCGTCGGAGATCTCATTCAGCGCGGTCAGGGCGCAGAGGGCGAGAGCCGTTGTCCATGCCCCCTCAGAGTCTCCTTGAAAAGCCGGCCACCCGCCGTCCGAAAGCTGCGACTTCTTCAAGAAGCCAACGGTCGAAACTGCGTTGCCATCGCTGTCAGGGCCGAGCGCAAGACCAGCCAGACACGTTGCTTCCACACTTGCTTGTACTGAGCTGAAGAAGCTCCAGCCGCCAGAAGGCAGTCGTCGTTGGAGAAGCGCCTTCTCAATCACTGGAGCCTCCGCTGATGTGATCATGGTCCGTTATTGCCGAAACCGAGCCGCTGGTCAAACGGAGGCGTAATCGAAGAGGAAGCGTACCGGATCTGGAGAAGCCCTCCCATTTTCATCGATGACCTTCCACCGTTCAAGAATTTCGATGAAGGTGCGCTTCATTTGAAAAAATTTGCCAGTCGTTATACAAATACGCTGGAGGGCGAAGCCTGGAAATAGAAGTCCTGCCTGCCCGTGGGCGATGGGGACGAAGGGTGCTGCTGGCCCCGCGCTGTCGAGGGCACTCTTCTTCTGTCGAACGAGGCGGGTGACTGGGACAATTCTGGTGTGTGCTGTTTCGGCTGCAAGAATGGCGCCGACCATGTCGACGTGCTAATACCTCTCGAGGAAACGAGGATTCTGAAGGGGAGAAGGGTAAGCTGAGTACGGTCAACCACGACGAGATCGCCGTGTTATCATCTCAACCGACTGCTGTAGGCAGACTGTTCCTGACCGTCGAAGAGGCCGCGCAGCGGTTGGGGGTTACGGCGGGCTGGATCTACGAGCGCACAAGGCGCAAGGCCATTCCTCACCGTAAACTTGGGAAATTCGTCCGATTCACAGAGGAAGATCTGCGGGCGATTGTGGAGGCGGCTGCTAAAGGGACTACGCAATGAGCCAGCGCGGTCACATCGTCAAGCCTAGCGGCAAACGCAGGACGTGGGCGGTCATCTACCGCGACCCGACAGGCGTCCAGCAGTGGGAAGGTAAATTCAAAAAGCGTACCGAAGCGCAGGCCCGGTTGAACGAAGTCCTCGGAACCATCGATAAGGGAACGTATGCGCGACCAGCTTCCGTCACGTTTGAGAAGTTCGCAGAGGATTGGCTGGCCGGTAGGCGTCAAATCCGCGGCAGTACGGAATCGGGATACGGTTCGATCATCAACAAGCAACTCGTTCCGCGGCTCGGAGCTATTGCGGTATCGGCTCTACGGTTCGATCATATTGACGCGGCCGTGAGCGGCATGATCGAAGACGAGCTTTCTTCCAAGACAATCCACAACACCGTTACGCTCCTGCGCACGATGCTAGCCGGCAAAAGGGGGCCGAGCGCCTTGCGACGCGGGTTCGCGTTCCACGATCCAACTATGGGACTCGAGCTTCCGCCACTGGAATCCCGCCAGATTACGCCGCCGACACCGGAACAGATCTGGGCACTGATCGGCGCTGCGAAGGAGTTGAGCGGAATCGGTTACGCGCTCGCCTATACGGGAGCGTTTACAGGGGTGCGACGAAACGAGGCTCTCGGGCTTCGGTTCAATGACATCGAGTGGTTTGGCAACGAGATAAATGTGCGTCACGCAATATCGAAACGCCGTGGTACAGATGGCGCGCACAAATGGGAGTGGCACGTTGGGCCGCCGAAGTCTCGGAAATCGTTACGCCGCATCGCTGCGACCGAGAGCGTGATGAAGATGTTGGCCGATCTGAAGGTTGGCAAACCAGACGGCGCTTTCATCTTCTCCGGCGATTGCAACGGGTTCATCGATCCGGATCAATTCGACGCAGAGGTTTGGAAGCCCATTGCTGAAAAGGCCGGTATGGCGGGCACTCGTTTCCATGATCTGCGACACTTCTTCGCCAGCCAGTTGATTGCCCAGGGCGAAACCGCCGCCTACGTTCGCGACCAGATGGGGCACTCAAGCATCAAGGTTACCTTCGATACCTACGGACATCTCTTCCCAGGCCGCGGCAAAGAAGCCAGCGCCCGTTACGAAAAGTCGATGGCCGATGCGAAGGTTCGCCACAAAGCGGAGGCCAGTGTTAGCAATCCGTTAGCAATTGACCGGGGAGAGGGGCCGGAAGGAACCGTAACCAATTGAGGGAATTGGTTGCGGGGGAAGGATTTGAACCTTCGACCTTTGGGTTATGAGCCCAACGAGCTACCAGACTGCTCCACCCCGCACACCTATCGTAGCGTGGGGTCACGGAATCGTCAAATCTCGGTTACGTTCAGCTCTGCGCCTGCGACCGGGCGTTGGCCGTTCGCGATGCGAGGCGGCTGCGGATCTGATTCATGACATCCGCCGCCAGGAACGGTTTGCGCAGCACCGGGAACTCGTGCTCTTCGCAGATTGCTTCCTCTTCGGGCTGGAGCATCGAGCCTGTCATCATGATGACCTGCAGATTCGGCACAATCTGCGTCAGTTGCTGCGCCAGTTCCACGCCGTTTCCATCAGGCAACATATAGTCGAGCAGAGCCGCGTTCGGTTTGCGCGTGGCCACCATCTTCCGGGCTTCGCTGGCGCTTTCGGCCGCCATCAGCTCCCAACCCGATTCCGCCATCAGTCGTTCCAGAAACTGCAGCAGATCACGGTTATCGTCGACCAGCAGCACGGTCGGGTGCGCCGGCGCCGGCTCTTCGCCACTCGATGTCACCCTCAGAATCAGCGACTCGTCTCCCGATTCGATCTCCACCCTGACGCGCGCGCCCGGCTCTACCTGATTCTTCGCCACCATGGTCGCCAGCGGCTGCGTCAGATGCTTGTGAATCGTTCGCTTCAGCTCGCGCGCTCCATACTCCGGACTTGTTCCTCGCCGGATCAGCCATTGCCTGGTTTCCCACGGAACTTCGATGTTGAAGCACCGGCTGCCGAGGCGCGTATTGACGTGAGTCTGGAGTCCGGCGACTTCATGGTCGGTGATTGCCGAAAACGACTCCGCATCCAGCGGACGGTAAGTGATGACGTGATCGATGCGGTTGATGAACTCAGGGGAAAATTTCTTACGCACCGCAACCAGGGCGATTCCCTGCAGCTTCTGCGTCAAATCCTCCCGCGTTCCGGTTCCCGTGGCGGACTGGAACCCGAAATCCGGATGGATCTCACGCATCATTTCCTTCGCTCCCAGGTTGCTGGTCAGGAACACCAGACTTTTTTCGAAATTGACCACTGAGTTGTCGCCCAGCCGGAGCACACCCCGGTCCAGGACGCCCAGCAGCAGCCGCGTCAGCGACGGCGCGGCTTTTTCGATCTCATCGAACAGCACCAGCGAGAGCCCGCACTTCTCGCTCGTCACGCTCGCCAGCTTCTGCTGCGACAGCATGGGTTGTGTTTCCCGGTGTCCCAGATATCCCGGCGGCGCGCCGATCAGTTTGGCCACCTCGTGCTCCATCTGGAACTCGCCGCAGTCGATCTTCAGAACGTTGCGCGCGCTGCCGTGCAGCGTCTCGGCCAGCGCCTCAACGGTACGGGTTTTGCCCGTCCCCGTCGGACCGAGCAGAAGGAAAACGCCGACGGGCCGGTTCTCCGGCGCCAGACCCGCCTGAAACATTTCGATGTACGGAATGATTACGTTGATCACATTCGGCTGTCCCACCACCTTGGAGGACATGATCGAAGTGAGATCTTCTGCCGGTTCGACGACCGGTTTGCGGGCGCGAGGGCTCGCCTGGGGTTTCGGACGCTCCGTCATATTCTGCCCTGATTATACGAGCGAAAGAGCGCATAAACGATGGCGCAGACAGGATCGGAGTAATACTGGCCGCTCCCATCCTCAACAACTGTAAGGATTAGTCCGTTTTGTAAATTTATTCGCGGGGGTTGTGATCGGAATGGACCACCGGCCTGTCCCATGGGCTGGTGAACTGAAAGACTGGCAGCGAAAATTTATCTGTGCCGGAAAGTAATGCGGCCTTTGGTCAGATCGTAGGGCGAGAGCTCCAGCGTGACTTTGTCGCCGGCGAGAACACGAATGCGATTGCGCCGCAGCCGTCCCGCCAGATGGGCGAGCACGATGCGGTCGTGGTCCAGTTGCACGCTGAAAAGACCGCTCGGGAATTTCTCCAGAATGGTCCCCGTTACCTCGATGCTGTCTTCCTTACTCATTCAACCTCTCTGGTTGGATCGGGCGCCGCACGGGACTGTGCGGCGCCGCTCCGAAAAACGCGGCCGATCAGCCCGCGATCGTTTCCACGTTTGAGGCCTGTAAGCCCTTCGGTCCGCTGGTGACTTCAAACTCCACGCGGGCGCCTTCATCCAGCGACTTGTATCCGCTGGAGTTTATAGCCGAAAAGTGCACGAACACATCCTCGCCTGACTCGCGCTGGATGAATCCGAAGCCTTTCGCCGCGTTAAACCACTTCACTGTACCTTTCTCTCTCATTGCTAACCTCTTGAAGAATTCTAACCGCTCGCCTACCCGCCATGTCAGGGATCGAAACGAAAACAGGGCTTGCGCGGTCAAAGCCGCACAGCCCTGCGAGTGATTGCGATTATGACTTGCACCAGAAACGATCGGTTATTCAGCCAGTATACCCTGGGAAGCTGCCCGGATTGTACGATTCTCAACGACCGGTCACCCGCCCGCCCGGCGCCATCCATTGGCAGCACGATTGCCTGAAGCTGCCCAAGGAGGTTTTGAACCTTTTTATGAAGCCATCGATTCCAGTTATCCTGATCATGCTCGGCGGCTTGGTGGGCACGGGCTGTGCAACCAAAAAGTACGTCCGCAAGCAGGTGGATCCCGTCAGCGGGAAGCTCGATCAGGTTGCCAGCAGCACCGATCAGCGGTTTGATCAGACCAACAAAAACCTCGATCAGACCAAACAGACTCTCGACCAGACGCGCAGCACACAGCAGGAGGATGAAAGCAAGCTGAGTGCGACCAATGAACGCGCCCTCTCCGCCGACAATCACGCCGGCCAGGCAATGACGAAGGCCAACGACGCCGATCAGAAAGCGGATCAGGCCAACAAGGGCATCGCCGATCTGCGTGGCGTGGTGGCCAATCTCGATGACTACAAGCAAGTGGCCGAAACCACGGTTAACTTCAAGTTCAACAGCGACAAGCTTGACAGCGACGCCAGGATGGCGCTCGATCAGATGGTGCAGAGCCAGAACCACTACAAGCGCTTCTTTATCTCCGTCGAAGGTTTCACGGATAAGACCGGGAACGCGACCTACAACGATCAGCTGAGCCGTCGCCGTGCCGACAATGTCGTCGAGTATCTGGTGGCCGCTCATGATGTTCCGATCTACCGGATTCACATGGTCGGACTCGGTGATCAAAAGCCGGTCGAAGATGCCCGTACGCGTGCCGCGAATGCGAAGAATCGGCGTGTGGAAGTCACGCTTTACAGCGCCGACCAGAACGAGGCGGCCCTCAATTCGGGTGTCGCCGGCAACGGCAGCGGCCCCGCCCAGCAATAGCATCTTCTGACGGCCCGTGGCAGAAACGGCCACACCGGAAAACCGGGTACAGGCGCGGATTTCGAATCCTGAACCCGTTTTTCCGGTCGGGCTGTTACCGCCTTCACCGAACGGGCAATCGCTTCAGCCGGCACCGCGTTGTAAACTACGGAAGGTAAGTAAGCCAGCTGTTTCCGGCAGCCCCTGCGGGTCTCCGGCAGAAACTGACGCTTAGGGATGAATTCTTTGCCGATCCTGCCGTCGTTACTCGTCACTTCCACTTTCGACAAGATCACCCGCGGCCTTTTTGATGATACTTTTGCCGGTATTCATCAGCTCTCCTGGTTCGACTGGGCCATCCTGGTCCCGTATTTCGGCGTGCTCGCGTTGCTCTCCGTTTACGGCTGCCATCGATTCGAGATACTCCGCACGTATTTCAGGCATCGGAAGAATGCGGCAGGGGAACCTTCCGTACGCTTCAGCCAGCTTCCCCGCGTGACCGTTCAGCTCCCGCTTTATAACGAGCGCTATGTGCTGGAGCGCCTCATCGATGAGACGGTCAAAATCGAATACCCGCGCAACCTTCTTCAGATTCAGGTTCTGGACGACTCAACCGACGACAGCCAGGCCTTTGCGGAAGCCATTTGCGAAAAATACCGCAACATGGGATATCCGATTGAATATCATCACCGCACCAATCGAATCGGATTCAAAGCCGGGGCGCTGCACGACGGCCTCAAAACGGCCACCGGCGAGTTCGTTGCGGTCTTCGACGCGGACTTCATACCGCCTGCGGATTTTCTGACCCGCACAATTCACCATTTCGCCAATCCGAAAGTCGGCGTAGTTCAGACCCGCTGGAGTTACCTCAATCGCGGCTTCAACTTCCTGACGGAAGTCGAAGCGATGCTTCTCGATGGCCATTTCATCCTCGAGCACGGCGCCCGCTCCCGGGCCGGCCATTTCTTCAACTTCAACGGGACCGCAGGTATTCTGCGGGTTTCCATGATTGCTGACGCCGGAGGGTGGCAGCACGATACTCTGACCGAAGACTCCGACCTGAGCTACCGGGCGCAGCTAAAAGGCTGGAAATTCGTCTACATCCCTGGTCTCGAATGCCCCTCGGAATTACCGGTTGAAATTCACGGCTTTCAGGTTCAGCAGTTCCGCTGGGCCAAAGGTCTGACCCAGTGTGCGAAAAAATTGCTGCCCGGGATTTTCCGGTCAGGAATTCCTTTCCGGACCAAAGCCGAAGCTTTCCTGCACCTTACGCCGAACATCTCGTATCCGCTCATGATCGTCGTTTCGGCGCTGATGCTGCCGGTGATGATCGTCCGCTTCTATATGGGCGTCTGGCAGATGATGCTTCTCGATTTTCCGCTGATCATCGCGTCATTCTGTTCCCTCTGGGCCTTCTATCTGGTGGCGCAGCGGGAACTCCATCCGAAAACCTGGAAGCGCTCGATCCTGTTTTTGCCAATGCTGATGGCGGTCGGCGTCGGCCTGACTCTGATCAACACCCGCGCCGTGCTCGAGGCCCTGTTCGGTGTGCAGAGCGGATTCGTGCGCACGCCTAAGTACGCCATAGAAGGCGCGCAGGCGAAACGCCTCGCAGTGAAGAAATACAAGCGGAAGAGCGGGTGGCTTCCATATTTCGAACTGGCGGTCGGATCGTATTTCGTCTACATGTGCTGGTTTGCGCTGCAGACTTATAACTATCCGACGCTGCCGTTCCTGATGCTATTCGTGGTCGGATACTACTGGGCCGGATTCGGGACTCTTTGGCAGGAATATCAGGACCGGCTGCGCTACAACCGCCAGCATCGCCTGGAATTCGAGACCGCCGGCTAGCCTGTGCCGACAATCGCCGCGGACTCGGTGCGCGAAGCCGCCAAACGCATCCGGCCTCTTGCTCTCCGCACTCCGGTGATGACTTCGCCGGCGCTGGACGGTCGCGCCGGATTCCGGGTCTTCCTGAAGTGCGAAAACCTTCAGCGCGGCGGCGCCTTCAAGATTCGCGGCGCGTCGAACCTGATTCTTTCGCTTTCGCCGGATGAACTGAAGAACGGCATTGTCGCTTTTTCGTCCGGCAATCATGCCATCGCCGCAGCCACCGCCGCCGGCCATGTCGGGGCGCGCGCCACGATCGTCATGCCGGAAGACTCGCCGCGCGCCAAGATGGAGCAAGTCCGCTCTCTCGGCGCGCGCATTATCCATTACAACCGGATTCGCGATGATCGCGAGGCCATAGCTGCCGGCATTCTCAAAGAAACCGGTGGCACGCTGGTTCCGCCGTACGATCATCCGCTGATCATGGCGGGGCAGGGAACCGTGGCGCTTGAACTTCTCGCCGACGCGCCGGCTCTCGATGCACTGGTGGTCTGCGTTGGAGGCGGTGGCCTGATCGCCGGCTCCTGCATCATCGCCAAATCGGTCACCCCGGCCATTCGGATCTTCGGCGTCGAACCGGAACTGGCAAACGACACTGCGCTTTCCGTTGCGGCGGGCAGGCGGATCACCATCCCGCCGCCTGAATCCATAGCCGACGGACTGCGTTCTCCCGCCCCCGGCGTGCTGACATTCCCCGTTATTCAGCGCAACGTCGAACGCATTCTTCTGGTCAGCGAAGACGAAATCCGTGCCACCATGCGATTTCTGCTGGACCGCGTCAAGATTCTCGTGGAACCGAGCGGCGCGGTGTCGCTGGCCGCCGTGCTTTTCGGAAAACTGCCGCCTGGAATCGGAAGCGCGGGTGTCATCCTTTCGGGCGGCAACGTCGATCTCGAATTCCTGAAAACGCTGTAACGGCGGTCGGTTACTGCGGACGGGCCAATGCCGACTGCACCTCATGCAGCGAGCCGAAAACACCGTCCGCGAGCGCCACGATTTCTCCGGAGGGCTGATTGATATCCGGCACACAATAAACCCGCATTCCAGCCCGATGGGCCGCCAGAATGCCGGGCTCCGAATCTTCGAGGACCAGACAGCGCGCCGGCTCGATGCCCAGCCTTTGTGCGGCCAGCAGGAACAAGTCGGGCGCCGGTTTCCCGTTGATCACTTCATCTCCCGTCGCCACCGCGTGGAATCGTGACCACAGGCCCAATCCCTGCAACTGCGCCTCTGCGATCGATCGTTCGGTCGATGTCGCAACTGCTGTCGACAGGCCGCGCGCATCGAGATAAGCGAGCAGGCTCTCAAGCCCGGGTTTGACAGCCGGCAGATTTTCCGCAAAGGCCGACGCCTCGCACCGGGCGCAGGCCCCCTTGAAGGCCTCGACGGAGAACGCGCGGCCGAATGCTTCGGCCAGAATTCTTTCGCCCTCCGCGCGCGAGCGTCCGATCAGAGTCGAATACAGGTCTTCGGAAATCGGATGCCCGCACTCCGCGGCCGCGCGCTGCCACGCAATCTTATAGAGCGGCTCCGTATCCAGCATCAGACCGTCCATATCGAAGATCACTGCTGAAATTGTCAGCGGCAGATTCACTCTGGTGGGGGGCTGTTTTTACTGCGCGCTCAGATGTCGTAGTACATCGAGAATTCGTACGGGTGAGGCCGCAATCGCACGGCTTCCGCCTCGGCTTTTCTCTTGTACTCAATGAAGGTCTCCAGAAGCTCTTCGGTAAAAACGTCGCCTTTGAGGAGAAACTGATGATCGTCCTCCAGCGCGGTCAGAGCTTCCTCCAGAGAGCCCGGCATCGATGGCACCGACTTCATTTCTTCCGGCGACAGATCGTAAATGTCTTTATCCAGCGGTTCACCCGGCTCGATGCGGTTGAGCACTCCATCAAGCCCCGCCATGAGCATCGCCGCGAATGCCAGATACGGATTGCACGACGGATCGGGGGGGCGGAACTCCACGCGTTTGGCTTTCGGACTCGCCGAGTACATCGGAATGCGGCAGGCGGCCGAGCGATTGCGCCGCGAGTATGCCAGATTCACCGGGGCCTCGTAGCCGGGCACGAGCCTTTTATAGCTGTTCGTGGTCGGCGCAATGATCGCCGAAAGGGCGCGTGCATGCTTCAGCAGCCCTCCGATGTAATTCAGCGCCATCTGGCTCAGACCGGCATAGCCGTCTCCCGCGAAGAGCGGTTTGCCGCCTTTCCAGATTGATTGATGCGTATGCATGCCGCTTCCGTTGTCTCCGAACAGCGGTTTCGGCATGAACGTCACGCTCTTGCCGTACTGGTTGGCCACGTTGCGCACGATGTACTTGTACAGCGTCATGTTGTCGGCCGATTTCACCAGCGTATTGAAGCGCTGATCGATTTCGCATTGTCCCGCCGTAGCGACTTCGTGGTGATGACACTCGATCACGAGTCCGCAGCGCTCCATCGTGTTGACCATCTCGGCGCGCAGGTCCTGATAATGATCGGTCGGCGGAACCGGGAAATAGCCTTCTTTATAGCGGGGGCGGTAGCCGAGATTGTTTTCCTTGCGGCCGGAGTTCCATCTGCCTTCTTCGGCGTCGATGAAATAAAAACCCGAATGCGCCGTCTGATCGAAGCGCACATTGTCGAAAATGAAGAATTCCGCTTCGGCTCCGAAAAAGGCGGTATCGCCCGCGCCGGAATTCCGCAGATAGAGCTCGGCTTTCTTCGCGATCCATCGCGGGTCGCGTTCGTAGTTCTGTTTGGTCAGCGGATCGCGCACGTCGCCGATCATCACCAGCGTCGGCGTCTCCATAAACGGATCCATGAAGGCCGTCTCGGAGTCGGGGATCAGAAGCATGTCGCTCTCATTGATCGCCGCCCATCCGCGGATGCTCGATCCATCGATGCCGAAGCCGTCGGTGAACGATCCCTCGCTCAGTTCACCGATCGGATACGAAATATGATGTTGCAGTCCCGGGATGTCCGAGAACCGCACATCCACCTGTCTGGCTCCGTTTTCTTTCGCAAACTGTAGTGCTTCCGCGGGCGTCATGGCCATCTCCTCGTCTTTTTCGACAGCCTCAGTTTAACGCGTCCGTCTGAATTGCGCATGAATCCCGGAGCCGCCGGGTATCATCAGTTCGGCATGGGCAAACTGGACGGAAAGATTGCACTCATTACGGGCGGTTCGACCGGCATCGGGCTGGCGACCGCGAAACTTTTTCAGGCTGAAGGAGCACTGGTCATCGTCACCGGCCGAAACGCGCAGGGCATAGCGGACGCGCAGAAAGAGCTCGGCCCCAAAGCTCTGGCTATCGCCTCTGACACCAGCCGGCTTCCGGAAATAACACGCCTCATCGACACGATCAAGGCGAAGTTCGGACGCATCGACATACTGTTCGCCAATGCCGGCATTGCGCAATTCCAACCGATCGGTGAAATATCCGAGTCCTTTTACGATGGCCAGTTCAACACCAACGTCAAAGGTCTGTTCTTCACCGTTCAGTCGGCTTTGCCGCTGATTCCGAGTGGAGGCTCGATCCTGCTGACAGCATCCGTGGCCAGCAAAAAGGGATTCACCGGCGCATCGGTCTATGCGGCTACCAAAGCCGCCGTTCGTTCCTTCGGACGCACCCTGGCGAACGAACTGGCGCCGCGGGGAATCCGCGTGAACACGCTGAGTCCGGGCCCCATCGACACGCCGCTGCTTGGCAAGACCGGCGCGCCCGTCGACGAGATCAGAGAACGGTTCGCGAATTCGGTGGCTTTGAAGCGCCTCGGCACTATGGATGAAATGGCGCGCGCCGCTCTATTCCTCTGCTCCGACGACGCTTCTTACGTCATTGGCTCGGAGCTGTTTGCTGACGGCGGCCTCGCCGAACTTTGATTTTCCGATGAAGGTCGGCGCGTCTTATTCGCGGGATCTCTCCGATGTCAGGTTAACTATCCGGCATTCGGGCTAGGATAGATCAATTGATGACGCGCCGCGATGCATTGAAAACAGCAGCCCTGGCCGCGGTCACCGCATCCGCGGCGACACCCCCGGTCGACCCCGAAAATCTTACGATTGCCGATATCCAGTCCGGCCGTTTAAGCTCTCGCGCCGTCACCGAGGCCTGCCTCGCCCGCATCGACCAGATCGACCGGCGCGGGCCGGCTGTCAACGCGATCATCGAACTCAATCCAGACGCGCTGAAAACCGCCGCCGAACTCGATCGGGAGCGGCAATCCAAAGGGCCGCGCAGCCCGTTGCACGGCGTCCCGGTTCTGATCAAGGACAACATCGACATCGCCGGCCCCATGCTCACCACCGCCGGTTCTCTCGCGCTGACGGACAAACCTGCGCCGCGCGATGCCCCGCTCGTTGCGCGGCTGCGCGCCTCCGGCGCGGTGATTCTGGGCAAAACCAACCTGAGCGAGTGGGCCAACTTCCGCGGCCAGCATTCCACCAGCGGCTGGAGCGCGCGCGGCGGTCAGACGAAGAATCCGTATGCGCTCAATCGCAACCCGTCGGGTTCAAGTTCCGGTTCCGGCGCTGCCGTAGCCGCCGGTCTCGCGCCCATCGCCATCGGCACCGAAACGGACGGCTCCATCGTTTCTCCGGCATCGATTTGCGGGCTCGCCGGGATCAAGCCAACGGTGGGGCTGATCAGCCGCACCGGCATCATCCCGATTTCAGCCAGCCAGGACACCGCCGGGCCCATGGCGCGCACCATGCGCGATGCCGTGCTGCTTCTCAATGCGCTGGCCGAACCGAAAACGACGACGGACTACACACAGTCACTTGATCCGGGCGGCCTGCGCGGTGCGCGGCTGGGCATTCTGCGCAATCGTTTCGGCTTTCAGGCCGGCGTCGACGCGCTGATGAATGAAGCCATCGCCGCCATGAAAAGCCAGGGAGCGGAGATCGTCGATCCGGTCGAAATCGCGCCCGATCCAAAGATCTCCGATCCTGAAATGGAGGTGCTTCTTTTCGAACTCAAGGCCGGCCTGAACGGGTATTTCAAGGGGCGCGGCCGGAACGATACTCTGGAAAGCCTGATTGCCTTCAACCGGAAGAACGCGGCGCGCGAGCTGAAATTCTTCGGTCAGGAGCTTTTCGAGCAGTCGCAGAAGAAGGGTCCGCTCACCGATCCGGCGTATCTCAAAGCCCGCGCCGAATGCCTCCGGCTTACGCGCACGGAGGGCATCGACGCCATCACTGCCCGGCACAAACTCACGGCAATCGTGGCGCCGACGTCCTGCCTCGCCTGGATCACCGACTACATCAACGGCGACAGCGCGAACGGGGGCTGTTCCACCCCGCCGGCGGTCGCTGGTTATCCGCACATCACAGTGCCCGCGGGGCTGGTTGACGGACTGCCTGCAGGCATTTCGTTCTTCGGGACCGCCTGGTCGGAGCCGGCGTTGATAAAGGTGGCGTACGCATACGAGCAGGCCACCAGGGCGCGGCAAAAGCCGACGTATGCTGCGCAGTTGTAGTGCCTCAACACGTCTTTCGCATGACCGAAGAACGCATCTCGCGCCGCCTGCATACTGTCCCTGGATTTTCTGACTCGCGCTGAAACTTCCGCAACCGGATTACGGCGCCATTCGTCCTGCACTGTTCGCGTGAAAAGATAGAGTTTCCATGCATCGTATTCTTATCCCGCTCACCGGCCTCATCTGTTTCGCCGCGGAGGCGCAGACGGTCATCAACACCATTGCCGGCAACGGGACTGCCGGATACACCGGCGACAACGGCAAGGCCACCGCCGCTGAACTCAACCAGCCCGGCGCCCTCGCGGTTGACGTTTCGGGCAACCTTTACGTCGTTGACAACGGCAACGCGCGCATTCGCATGATCACGCCCTCGGGAATAATCAGCACGGTGGCAGGCAATGGTTGCTGCAGCTATGGCGGTGACGGCGGTCCGGCCACAAGCGCGTCCCTCTATAATCCATCCGGAGTCGCAGTAGACAACCAGGGCAACATCTATATCGCAGACACGACCAACAGCGTGATCCGCAAAGTCTCCGGCGGTGTCATTTCCACGATCGCGGGCAAGGATGGGCTGGGCGGATACGCGGGAGACGGCGCAGCGGCGGCGCAGTCGGTTCTCTATGAGCCGCAGGGCGTAGCGGTCGATTCCTCGGGCAATGTCTTCATCGCGGATACGCAGAATAACGTCATTCGGAAAATCTCTGCCAGCTCCGGCAACATTTCCACCGTTGCGGGCACCAGCACTCAGCCCAATCAGGGTTTCTCCGGCGATAACGGCAAAGCCACGGCGGCCACGCTGAATCAGCCCACCGGCGTCGCGGTCGACGGCGCCGGTAATATTTTCATCGCCGACAGAGGCAACAACCGCATCCGCGAAGTGTCTGCCTCCAACGGGAACATCACGACCATTGCCGGAAACGGGATCGCGGGTTTTTCCGGCGATGGCGGCTCGGCCACTTCAGCGCAGATCTACGGACCCACCAACATCGCATTCGATGCGTCAGGAAATTTCTACATCGCAGTAGCGCAGAGCGATGTTATTCGCGAAGTCTCCGGCGGCATCATAAGCACGATCGCCGGCAGCCACGGTGTTCCCGGCTTTTACGGCGATGGCGGCTCCCCGGTGCCCCCGTCGCTGTCGCTGCTCAACCACCCGAGCGGAGTTGCAGTCGATTCATCCGGGAACATCTATATCGGCGACACCGGCAACAACCGCGTTCGCCAAATCTCCACGGTCACTCCCTCCATAAAAACGGGCGGCGTCGTCCCCGTCTACAGCACCTCAACCTCTGTGCAGCCCGGCGAGTGGATTTCGATCTACGGTTCCAATCTCGGGCCGGCGGCGTCCGTTACCTGGAATGGCAACTTCCCGACCCAACTCGGCGGCACCAGCGTGACCATCGATAGCAAGCCTGCTTATCTCTGGTTTGTCGGCGCCGGCCAGATCAATCTGCAGGTGCCGGACGATGTGAACATCGGCCAATCAGTTCCGGTCGTCGTGACAGTGGGAAATCAGAGCGCTTCGGCCAGCGTCACGCTTGCCGGCGCGGCGCCGTCATTCAGCCTGCTCGATGCGACGCACGTCGCGGGCATCATCGTTCATCCCGATGGCAGCTACGACATCATCGGACCCACCGGCAACTCGCTCGGCTACGCCACAGTTGCGGCAAGGGCGGGAGACAATATCGAGCTCTTCGGTGTAGGGTTCGGTCCAACAACGCCGGTTGTGCCTTCAGGCCAGGCGTTTTCGGGATCGGCTGCCACTACTAATGCTGTGACGCTTTCGATAAACAACAAGAACGTAACGCCTGGTTTCGCGGGATTATCGAGCGCCGGCCTTTATCAAATCAACCTGATGGTGCCAGCGGGACTCGGCACCGGCGACGTTCCTCTCGTCGCTACGGTGGCGGGACTTTCGACGCAGACCGGTATCGTGATTTCGCTTCAGTAAATTTCGAAATCGGCCGAGCGCGTAAGTTGCTTTCCGGCGGCGTCCACGATGCTGACCGTAACCGTGTAAGGCCCGATATCGAGTCCTTCAATCGGCATACGGAACGCGGTGGGAATCGTCTCCGATCCCGGTTTCGGCGCACCCAGCGCAACAGCCGCGTGCAGGCGTTCGCTGTTTGCTTTTCGTTGGGCCACGCGCATTTGCGCTTTGACGGAACCCGCATCGCGCGAGTAGACCTCAAAGTAAACGATCGCAGTTTCCGTCTTGCTGAAGCGATTCGACCCCGCCGGGACTACCTGGGCGTCGTTCACGATCAGCGGCGTGTTGCTATCCGTCAGCCCGCTGATGTCGAGTCCCAGCTCCGCGGCCGGGTGGGTTTCTTTGCTCAGCGCGAGTGCGCTCATGGCCAGGTCTCCTGGCTGCCGTGGCTCGATGGTCAGCGGCGCTTCCAGTTTGCCAAAGTTCTCGCCACCGGAACTGAATGCCATCGTGAACGTATACTGACCCGGCGCGAGCCTGAATTCCTTTTCGTAGCGCAGCGCCTTGCCCTGATTTTCGCCCCCGAGCTTCACGGCATCGCTGAAACGCGCGCTCACCTCGCCATCCTTATTCGTGGCGATGCCCAGCAGGTTCAGCGCCGGCTTGTTCTGTTTACTTTTTACAGCCGGCAATTTGATGGCGTCGGGAGCGATATCCATCGCCAGATCCACCCGCGCCGCGCCAGACGGCAGATAGAACCAGGAAAGCTGCATGGAAGCATTGGTGTTGCTTTCGGCCGTGGCAGCGGCGCGCCGCTCCAGATCCTGCCCCGCGATGGTTCCGGCGAGCATGTCCAGCGGCTTCGATTCGCAGTAATTCGTGCGCGCCCGAACCGTGGTTCCGCCGCGGTCAACTTTGACGCGCAGGGCGTGGCAGCTTCCCTGCCTGGCTTCATTCGACGACTCCGCGGGAGTGAAACTCAGAACGTAATACTCGCTCTGCTCTTCGCCGACTCGCTGCAGCCCTCTGGGCAGCTCGCCCGCGCTCGGAATTACGAATCCGCCGGTGCCGCTTGCGAGACGAAACAGCGCCTGCTGATTGGATGTGCCCGCGTCCGGAATCGTACTATCCAGTTCCTTCTGCGTAGGAGTTCCTCGCCGCGCCATGTTCTCGATCTGATGGTTGTCATCCGCATCGCTGAACGGAACGTTGAAGCTGTCTCCGATTCCATTCACGGCGAGGGGTCGCACATCGACGGGATAAACGGCGACATCGGACTTATTGCAGTCCTCAATTGCGGCGGCCAGTTCGGCTCTCTGATTGGCCGATTGCGGCATACCGGCGGTCACCAGCACAATCGTTTTGCGGCCTTCGAGCACGCGGAGACCGCGCGCGAGGCCGGCCAGAGCCCGCAGGGTTTCGGAAGCGGCTGCGCTCTGGCTGCTCGTTGTCCCCTCAATGGACATCGCCGTATTCACGGCTGTCTTGAGGCGTCCCGCATCATCGGAGAAGTTCTGCCCGATTCTCAGGCCGCCGTTATAGTTGACCACGGCGATTCTGCGGTTCTCTCCGGCGGTTGCTCCCACGTTGGCATCGATGAATCCGGAGACCGCCTGCCGTGCGACAGCGCGGGCCCCCGCATCGAGGGGCGCGAAAAATATGACAACACTGTGAGGCCGCGATACAGCGACGCCTTTTTCAAGGCTCAGGCTCTGAATGGTCTGTTCTTTGTTGTCTTCCCAGAGGCGGAAGTCTTTGGCAGTGAGCCCGTGCACGTAGTCACCCTGCTTATCGGTGACGATGGCGTCCACCAGTACCACGCGGGTCTCGGTTTTGATGACGGCGCCCTCCTGTGCTGCGGCTATGCCGGCCATCACGCACAGGAACACCATTCCGGGCTTCATTCGCTTTCTACAGTTTCTCGCACAGCTTGCCGCGCCGCATGGGCGGCGGCGCCAGTCGCCTGGCGAGGAATTCAGCGCATACTGGAAAGCGTTTCCGCGTGTATAGAAAAAACGCGCCTGGTTTTTGCTGCCGCCGGGGGTTTACTTGTTCTTCCTTCCGGCGCCGAGTATCCCGCCGAGGATGCCGCCCACGCCCTTTTGACCCACACCGGTCAGGCTCTGGACCTCGTGCGTCGCCAGCGCCTTCACGTCCGGCTGAAAAACCGGATGCGAGGCCGTACCCTTCACCGCCACGGGAATAGCCGTTCGGCTCACAGCCGCCAGCAGGCCGCCTCCGCGCACGACGGCGTTCAGCCGAAAATCGAGAGCGTTTGAAGGACTGATGGTCCCTGCGCCGGTGAGCTCGCCGATCGAGGGCATGAGCAGCTCGATATGATCCAGTGTCGCTCCGCCGGCCTGGCTGGCTTTCACATTCGCGCTCAGCGTTTCGATCTCGGTGCTCGGCCCGCTCTTCAGTCCGGCCAGCCTTTCGATCGCCGACAATTGCGAGCCTATATCGAATCCTTTCAGCCGCGTCCTGCTGACTGCGAAAGAACCCGTTGCGACTAACTGGTCAGTGGGCCCTGTCAGTACCATTCGAAGCTGTGCCGTTCCTCCCTCGAGCGACGATCCGGCCGGCAGCACAATATTCAGCGCGGGCAGCATCGCCTCGAGTTCTCCAACCGGCATGCCCGATCCGGCGAGTGTGGCAGTCAGCACCGTAGCCGGCCCCTGCGGCATATAAGTTCCGGTCAGGCTCGCGGCGGCTTTGCCGATGTGGATGTCGCCGCGCGTCAGCATGCCCGAACGCGTCTTCAGATCGTGTTTCAGCGCGAAATCGAACTCCGCCGGTTTGCGGGCTGGCGATCCGCCTTTCACCAACTTCAGATTTTCGGCTTTGACGGTTCCGGTGAGG
>Ga0335085_10001900_pt1 | contig 41274 bp, 40 predicted proteins | sample Lox_Sample_45_FD_206712 | JGI IMG/M metagenome (GOLD analysis project Ga0335085, IMG submission 206712) | Soil microbial communities from Loxahatchee National Wildlife Refuge, Florida, United States - Lox_Sample_4.5 | ecosystem: Environmental > Terrestrial > Soil > Wetlands | place: USA... | reverse complement strand
CGCAGTGACCTCGTATGTCCCCGGACGTCAACCACCGCGATCAGAGCGAGCGCTCGGCCGGCTTCGTTTTGCCGGGTGCTTGGTGGGCGGGGGCGCGGGTGCCGCGCCCGTCGTTGGTTCGGCGTGGGTTCATCGGTGCGCCGTCCCGGCTTCCGGCTCGAGCCTGCGTTCCGCCGCGGCGACCGCCTGGAAGATGGCGGCGGCGTCGGGCGCCACGAGTATGGCCTTCACGGCGTCCTCGGACGCAAACATCTGGGAAAGCTTGTGCAGCCACGGTAGGTAGAGCTCCTCGAACTTGAGGCCCAAAGCGAAGAAGAGATGTGTCGGCTTGCCGTCCAATGCGTCGAAGTCCACCCCGGCGTGCGACCGGCCGAGAACCATGAACGGCCGCGCGACCTGCTCGGGGTTGCGGCGAAGCGTGTGGAGGAACGCGATGCCGTTGCCCATGGCGCTGGGCATGACGTTCTCACGCTCGATGAGCGCGCCAACGAACCAAGCTTTGTCGCGTACGAGACCCAATCGGGCAGCGAGTCCGGCTAGCTCCTCGACGACGGTGTTCCTCGTGCTACCGGCGAGCTCGGGAATGATGTGATCCGGCTGGAAGCAGCTCGAAAGCTCGAGCATCCGCCGCGGCGAGACGTTCAGCCTCGGGGGGTCCAGGTATCGAGGCATGACGCCGAGCATCTGGTCATCCAGCCAGGTGTCGATCATGGCCTTTCGAAAGCGCCATTGATTCCCGACCTTTACGCCTGGAAGCGACCCATCGGAGACGAGCTTCAACACCGTGCGGTCGTTGACGCTGAGGTACTCGGCAAGCTGCTTGATCGTCAACAACCGGTCTTCCATCAGCCGCCGCCTTCCCTGGTGCTTCGGTGTCGTTTCGGCATCTTCGCGAAATCTCACGCAGAAGTGCGTTGATTATCGGAATATATCGCTATTCTACCTAGAAATACGTCAGAAGGTATTAGAGCGGTGAAGTCGCGAACGGTCCGGGAACGGAGGCGGAGCGATTCCCTCGAGTTGCTCGAAGAGTCGCTGCTGCCGTTCCGGCCGATTGCCGATCGAAGGAAAGAACCTCTCGAGGTTTCTTCGGATGCTTTCTGCCATGAGAGCTGCTTCCTCGGTACCCCCTTCTGATTCGAGCCGGCGCGATTCTTCCAAGCGCGCCTCGAGATCTTCGATCGAGGGCTCGTGGAATCGAAACGAGACGGGCGGGCCCGGCTTGAGGCGCGGAACATCCGACGGAAAACGGATCTGTCGCGGCGCCGGCCCGTTTCGCGTGATCACGAAGACGAGCTCCGATACGCCTGCGTCGAGAGCCATCCGTTGCGCTTTGAGCAGGCTCTCGGGTGACGAGTTGTGTTCGAAGATGACGTATTTCCAGACGACACGAATTGGTCGATCTGCCCAGGTGTTCGCACGAATGAAATCGAGAAGGAACTGCCAGGCTAGCTGGAAATTGCCGTAGACTCGGTACGGTTCGTAGCTGGCGGGGTCGGCGCCGTCAATTGCACAAACGACCTCGTCGAGGCCGGACTTCGCCATCTCCGGGCGGAACCGGCCCTGTGCGTTAGTCACCACGGAGATCCATGCTCTTGGAAGCCTTTCGCGGCTTCGGCGAGCCATCTCCCAGAGGCGTGGGTTCAAAAGCGGTTCCCCGTGCCCCTGGAAGTCGAGCGCGTCCACTTCGAGACCACCGGCAGTCAAATCGGCCAGGATCCGAGCGAGGATTTCGGGATCGAGCTGAAATGCTTTCGAATGCCGGCGGCGAATCGAGAGCGGAACGCAACCGGGGCAGTCGAGCGAGCAGTAGTACGAAGGCTCAACGCGAAGCACTCGGACAAAGGTGCGTTCCCAGGGAGCGCCGGCGCCGTCCGGAAGCAGTCGGAGGAGAAGGCATCTCGAGCACTCTTCCGGCCAAGACATTCGTCCCTCCTTCAGATTGCGGCGTATCTCTTGAAACGGGCCGTTGAGAAAGATTTCCGCATAGTCGACGGCCGGATCCCAGGCCTGCAAAACGCGATCGCTACCGGCGTCGTCCCAGCAGACGAGGTCGCCCCAAGCGCGGAGGAAGATACTGTCGACCGAGGGACAAACGAGCTGCGGACGCCTTGCCACAGTGGTGGACAGCACCGCATGCGGCGTGTCCGAAAAGCGATCGACATAGATCGACCAATCGAAACTGCTCGGCCGTCGAGGGGCGAAGCGCCTCCCTTCTCGACGCCCATTCACACGCCAGTGTCGGATTGCCGATTTCTCGTCGACGATTCCGGCTGCGGCGAGGTCCGTGTAGCTGCGGACATACCAGCGCCAATCGAAGCCGGGCGGAGGCTCTGGCGCCACCATCAGAAGAGCCTCCTCGCGGGTCGCCCGGAGACGCCGAAGGATTCTCGGCCAGAACGATCGACGGACATGACCCGACCGATCGCGATCAGAACTCGACGACATGGCCGTCTCCCAGCTCGCGCGGGAATGAGCGCTTGTACGATCGAAGTCCGCCGACGAGCCGTCCGCGATAGACGATGCTCCCGGCACGCCGGGCACGCAGCGTCCAGGTGGCGCCCGGCGCGCTTGAAGGGACCGGCATCCTCGCCGACCATCCGCATTGGTTTGCATTGGGGATCGTGGGATACGCTCGTGCCACGTCGGGGCGTAATCCCATCGCGGCCGCGGTCAGTCGCCCCCGGCTATCGACGATCTCGACCGAATCGGGCGGGCCGCCCCGCGGAAGAATCCAACCCGAGATCACGAGGTTGCCGTCCGCTATCTCCGCTGATTCGAGGAAGCCAACTGTCGACGGGCCGAACGGAGGAGGCAGGGTGTGAGTCCGACCTTTCGCCGCGAGGGCGACGATTCGTAGAGCCTCTCGCGCCGCTGCAATCGTTGCTTCGATCGCGTCGCCATCGTGCGCCGCCGATGGAAAGATCAACCCGTTCGTGACGATGCCGCGTTCCATGCAACCTTGTACAAAGAGGCCGAGTGCCGCCCTCCTGGGCAGGCGACCGTGGTCGTCGAACTCGAGCTCCAGCCGGGCCGGATGGCCCGCGAGTCGAAGCGGGACTCCCTCGCGCTCGGCGGCGTCTTCGATTCCGGCCTTCACCGCTCGCCCAACCTCCGCCACTCGTTCGACAATCGGTTCGGCGGCGTAGATGTCGAGCGCCGCCTTTGCGGAGGCCAGAGAGAGAGTTTCCCCGCGGCAGCCCATGTCCACTCCGACGGAGTCGGCGTTCCGCATGAGCTCCCGCGGCCCGACGAAAGCCGAGAGAGGCATACCGTTGGCGAGAGCCTTGCCGAAACAGGCTAGGTCCGGCACGGCGCCGGTGAGTTCCTGCGCGCCGCCCCGGGCCACACGAAAGCCCGTGATCATCTCGTCGAAAATAAGTAGAGCGTCGTTTCGATGCGTCAGGTCTCGAACCTTTTCCAGAAATCCATCCTTCGGCAGCTCGCATTGAAATGGCTCCATGACGACCGCAGCCACCTTTCCGCGGTGCTGGTCGAAGAGCGCCTCGAGCGCCGCCAGGTCGTTGTAACGGAACCGGTGCACGAGGCCGCCGGCGACAGCCGGGATTCCACAGATCGCCGGGTCGCCGGCGGCAAACCAATCGTGGAAGCCGTGGTAGCCGAATTGGAGGACGACATCACGCTCCGTGATCGTTCGCGCCAGCCGGACGGCCGCGGTAACCGCGTCGGACCCGTTTTTCCCGAAACCGACCATCTCGGCGCAGGGGACCATCTTGACGATCTGGTCGGCTACTTCGACTTCGAGTCTGTGAGGCAAGGTTAGGGTGGGGGTCGCTTCGAGTTGCTTTCGAATCGCATCCTCGATCTCCGGCCGGCGGTAGCCGAGAAGCACTGATCCCCAACCCATGACCCAGTCGATGTAGACCCTGCCGGTTGTGTCCGCGAACCGGCATCCCTTTGCCTCGGCAACGAATTGCGGGTAAACGCCGGACTCGCCAAACAGAAGGGGTCGAGCGCTCATGGCGAGCTCGCCATTGGCGAGAACCTTCCGCGCCCTGGCGACGAGTCTGGCGGCGTCGTCGAGCGCGGAATCCAGGTCGACGTCTTCTAACTGACTGACGAATTCAGGCATACGAGCCTCCCTGGTGCGCTTCGATCGACGCTATCGGTACGGATGTGGGGGATTCCTGGTCCAGTCGTCGCCGCCTAGCCGCCGCGGCGGGCTTGACCGAGCCCGGCCGTCCCCCTGTCATTGTGTGTGACCCTCGCTCCCGGCCGTCGGCCTCGGCCCGGAGAGCCCCCTCTGCATCGCGACGATGTCTTCGTCTGTCAGATCGAGCCAGCGCTTGTAGGCTTCGGCCACAGCGAAGCCTGGGCCCGCGCGCAGGTTGGCGCAGTAGACGACACCCGCCCGCTCGGCCACGCGCCTGACCGAATCGACGTGTCCCGTCGGGACCGCAACGGCGATTTCTCCCGCGCCGACTCTCTGGAGCGCCTCGATCGCGACCAGCATCGTGAAGCCTGTCGCGAGACCGTCATCGACGAGAATGACCCGGCGGCCCGACAGATCCCGCATGTGCGCGCTGCCGCGAAGGAGCGCGACCCGCCGCGCCACCTTTTGGGAGGCCGCCTCGATCCCAGAGCGGCGCTCCTCTGGCCCGACGCCGAGCTGCCTGGCGAGCGGCTCGTTGATCCGCTGAGTTCCATCGAAAGCGACGGCTCCGTATCCCACCTCCGTGTTCCAGGAGGGCGTCACCTTGCTGACGACGGCCACGTCGAGCGGCAGCCCGAGCCGAGTCGCGATCTCGGCGGCGACCGGAAATCCCCCGGCCGGGATCGCCAGGACGACCGCATCGCTTCCGCGGAATTCCTCCAGGAGCCCCGCCAGGACCCTGCCCGCATCGGCCCGGTCGCGGAAGACCCCGACCCGTTCGCGAAGCTCCGGTACCTCGACGACCTTCACGGCCAAGGGGGCCACGGCGGCGGTTTTTGCAGGGGAATCACAAGAGACCGGCTTTCCGCGCCATCTCGAGAACTCTTGCCGCGGACTCCTCGGCCGGCCGTTCTCCCGAGAGGACGAGGTCGGGACGTTCGGGCGGCTCGTAAGGCTCGGTCGCGCCAGGCAGGTGGGGAGCGCCTCCGTGCTGGGCGAGGCGGTAGAGGCCTTTGGGATCGCGCTTTCGGCGGACGCCTTCGGGCGCGTCGACGAGCACTTCCAAGAATCTCTCGATCCGCGCACGAGCCCGGTCGCGGTGCTCCCGGCGCGGCGCCGTGGCATCGATGACGACGGGGAATCCCTGCGACACGAGGAGCGAGGCGAGCTCGCCGACCTCCCGATAGAAACGGTCTCGCTCCGCAGGCTCGTAGGTCGGCGCCGGTGTGAGGATCGCGCGCAGCGCGTCGGACTCGAGGTGGACGGCGCGCACGCCCTCCCGGGCGAGGGCCTGGAGGAAAGCGCGTGCGACCGTCGTCTTTCCCGAAGAGGGCGGTCCGGTCAGCCAGACGGCCCAACTCATGGTGCCCGGCGCGCGAGGTAGGAGGGGATCTCTTCGGCTCGGAATTCCGGCGCCTCGAGCACCGAAAGAAGGAAGCGGAACAGCAACCGCCGGGTCTCCTCGGTCTCACGCGGGTACCAGAGCGGATTGCCAACCACGAGCGCGCGGAAGGCGAAGTGCGGCGCGATCGCGCCCGGCAGGCCGGCGTCTCCGGAGACCTCCTGGTAGCGGCTCCAGAAGAAGCGGAAAAGCTCGGCGAACGGTCCGTCGAAGGCGCCTGCCGTCCGGATGGCGAAGAAGAGGTAATTGATTGAGAGGGCCGCGACGTCGTCGGCCGGGTCACCAAAGCGCCCGCGGCTGCGGTCGAGCACGGAGAAGTCGGTTCCCTCGCGGAAGAGGATGTTCCACGGGTGAAAGTCGCCGTGGATCGTGCGAAGGCGCTCCTCGCGGTTCCTCAGGCGGTATCTCCAGGAGAGCGCGAGAGTCTCGATCCGTTCGAGGAGGGCCGCATCCACGAAGGCGCAGGGGACCGGATACGAGTCGGCGACACCCGCCAGGCACTCGCCCGACCCGACCAGATCGCGCAGGCGCCGCCGCCAGTAGGTGGGGTGCCTGGCCGGCTGCCGGTGGATGTCGGCGAGATACGCGGCCAGCGCGGCCGCCCGGGCGAAGTCCGACTCCTCGATTCGACCGCGCGCGGCCACGCCCTCGAGATCGCGTGCGTAGGGCGCACCCTCGCAAAACTCGGTCAGATAGAAGAACTCGCCCGTCCCTTCGAGGCTGCGGACGTAGTCTGCGCCGAAGGCGCCGGCACCGAGCACCGGCAGATGCCGCGGCAGCGCGGCGAAGTCGTCCTGGGCCCGAACGACGATGGAGGCGCGGTCGGCGCGGTCCTCGTGTCCGAAGGCGCCCGGGCGGACGGTTTCCAGAACGAGTCGCTTGAAGCCTCCTGCGGAGGGCCAGCGGATCAAGTACGGATTGCCGTACCCTCCCTCCTTGACCTCTCGGCCGGGGGTCGACAGCGGTTCGCAGGTCGCGCTGCGAGCCTCAGGACCGAAACGTTCCTCCAGGTATTTGTTGAGTCCGGGGAAGAGGCCTTCGTCAGGAGCGGTGTTACGGGAGGCGGGGCGGTCTTGCATAAAGACCCTCGGCTGGATCGTAGTTTCGGCGGACGAGCCCTGTCTGATGCGGTTGTATCAGTCTCTGGCGAGAGCCGCGCCTTTGAAGCGAGAAGCGTCCCCTCCGCGGCTGGGCCGCGGAGGGGAAAAGGTAGACCGTCAGGCCGGCACGATCCGATGCTCTTTGACGGGCTTCCCGGTGATCGCCTTGAAAGTGTCCACGACTTCCACATCCGTCAGCTCCGGGGCCTCCGGGCCGCGGGCCTTCTCCGTATAGCGCACGACGTCGTCGATCGAGAGGATCCCGCACAGCCTGCCCTCTTCGTCGAGGACCGGAAGGCGGCGCACCTTGCGGTTCTGCATCAGCGTGAGGGCCGCATGAATGTCCTCATCCGGGCCGCATCCGGACACCTTTCTCTTCATGATCTCCCGCACCGCCACGTGCGATGCCAGTCGCTCCTTCGTGCCTACCTCCAGGCAGATGTCCCGGTCAGTCAACATCCCGACGACCCGATGCTGTGCGTCGACGATCGGCACGACGCCCAAGTCGTTGGTCGCCATCAATTTCGCCGCCTCGGCGACGGTCGCCTCGGGCGGGCAGTACTTGACGTCCTTCTGCATGACCTTGCGTACTTTCATCCTTCTACCTCCTCGCCTGGTCAGTATGCCCATGCTCGCCGCAGTCGAGAAGATTCGACTTCATCAGCCGCTCGAGGGACCGTAGGCGAGCACTCTGATGCAATCGAACCTGGCTTTCTCCGGGGGCGCGGTGCATGGTGGGAGCGCGATGGCGAAGTCGAAGGGTCCCGTTGTTTCGACGAAGTACTGGCACCGGCTGGAAGACGGGCGGGTGCAGTGTGATGTTTGTCCGCGATTCTGCACGCTTCGGGAGGGACAGCGTGGTCTTTGCTTCGTGCGGGCCTGCGAGGAAGGCGAGATCGTGCTGACGACCTACGGGCGCTCGAGCGGCTTCTGCGTGGATCCGATCGAGAAGAAGCCCTTGAACCATTTCCTGCCGGGCACGCCCGTGCTCTCCTTCGGCACCGAGGGATGCAATCTGTCCTGCAAGTTCTGTCAGAACTGGGACATCAGCAAGTCGCGCGAGATCTCGAAGCTCGCCGACGAGGCGTCGCCCGAGCGGATCGCCCGCGCGGCGCGGCAGCTCGGCTGCCGAAGCGTTGCCTTCACCTACAACGACCCCACGATCTTCTTCGAGTACGCCGTGGATGTCGCCGCCGCCTGTCGGGAGGCGGGTCTCGCGGCTGTGGCGGTGACGGCGGGTTACATGTGCCCAGAGCCGCGGCGCGAGTTCTATGACCACATCGACGCCGCCAACGTCGATTTGAAGGCGTTCACCGAGAAGTTCTACTGGGAGGTGACGGGCGCGCACCTGGAGCCCGTGCTCGAGACACTCGTCTATCTCAAGAAGGAAACGAAGGTCTGGCTGGAAGTGACGAACCTGGTGATCCCCGGCTACAACGATTCGGAAAGAGAGATCCAGGAGATGACGCGGTGGGTGGTCGAGAATCTCGGACCGAATGTCCCGATGCACTTTTCGGCCTTCCATCCGGACTGGAAGATGATGGACGTCCCTCCGACGCCGGAGTCGACGCTCTGGAAGGCCCGGCGGATCGCAGTTCAAAACGGGGTTCGCTACGCCTACACGGGCAACATTACGGACGTCGAGGGCGGCAACACGCTGTGCCACGCCTGCGGCGCGCTTCTCATCGGGCGCGACGGCTACGTTGTGACCGATTGGAATCTGGAGGAAGGCCGCTGCACCGCGTGCGGGGAACCCTGCGCGGGACGCTTCGAGGAGCGCCCCGGAGCCTGGGGCGCCCGACGCCTGCCAGTGCGCCTCAAGGAATTCGCCGCCTAGACGGAAGGCGGCAACCGCTCATCGCTCCCCTCAGGCAGTCGTTCGAGAGCCGATGCGACTCGCGCCCTTCGGGACGAGATGTTGCGCGAACCACGTCCGCGCGAGCCGGGCCACCGCCTCCAGGGTGCCCGGCTCTTCGAAGAGGTGCGAGGCGCCCGGGACGATCTCGAGCCGGTGCTTGCAATGCATCTGCGCCATCGCTTCCCGATTCAGATCGATGACAGGAAAGTCGTTTCCGCCCACGATCAAGAGTGTGGGCGCCTCTACCCGCGGCAATGCGCCGCCGGCGAGGTCCGGCCTTCCGCCGCGCGAGACGACGGCAGCGATCCGGTCCGGACGTTGCGCGGCGGCTACCAGGGCCGCTGCCGCTCCCGTGGAAGCGCCGAAATAGCCGACGGGCAGGCCGCGTGTCGAGGTCTGCCGCGCCAGGAAGTCCGTGGCGGCGACCAGCCGGTCGGCCAGGAGCTCGATGTCGAAACGCAGATGGCCCGTCCCGGCGTCGATCGCTTCCTCACCGGCCGTCAAGAGGTCGAGCAGCAGGGTTCCGAGCCGCTCCTGACGCAGCGCCGCGGCCACGAAACGGTTGCGCGGGCTGTGGCGGCTGCTTCCGCTGCCGTGTGCGAAAACGACGATGGCCGCCGCGCCGGGCGGGATGACGAGGCTTCCTTCGAGGCCGACGGGTCCCGCGCCGACGCGGACGAGCCGCTCCGAGGCCGCGGCGGCGTCCGTGCCGATTGTCATCGTCTCTCCTCTCCGCGGGCTCAGGCGTTAGCGGCGTCGTTGGTGCCTTCGCCCGGCAGCTCAGCTGGCTCGGTGCGCGGCCCCCGGCGGGGATGGGCTTGGGCTCTGCCCCTCTGGCGCCGTTCGTGATCCTCGATCTTGCGGCGCAGCGCGTCATAGGTGTTGCGGACCGCGATGTACACGTCCTCCTCGGGCGGCTGGGCGACGACCACGATCTCCTCGCCAGGCAGGACGAGTCGGGCCTGGACCTCGTAGAGAACGCCCTTGCGATGGTGCCCGACGGGCTTCTCGACCCAGACGTGGCACGTCAGGATGCGGTTGGAGTAGCGCTCCAGTCCCTCGAATTTCTTCCGGATCTTGGCCGCGATGGCGTCGGAGGGCGGGAGGTCGATGAAGTGGATCTGTAAGGGAAATGGCATGGATCGCCTCCTTTGAGGAGGACTCCATGCTGAGGCCGATCGCCTGGCGCGTCATGAAGCAAACGCACCATAGGGCACGCGAAGGCGGCGCCGAGTGAGCCGGAGAAAGGCTTGGCTAGAGACCGTCGTACTTCGAGTAGCCCCGCTCGTTCCAATAGTCCGCCGGCTCCTCGGTGGAGTAAACGATCGAAGTGATCGCTTTGATGTTCTTGAGCCCGAGCTTCATCGGCGCCAACAGGCGCAACGGCGCTCCGTGAGCCACTGTCAAGGGGCGCCCCGACAGGTGTGTGGCGAGCAGCGTCTGCGGATGGCGAGCGGTGGGCAGGTCGATCGAGACGTAGTAGGGGTCAGGATTTCCGCCCGCGTCTAGGCCGACGGCCGACTCGAGCTTTGCCCACCGGGCCCCCGCCGCGGGCGGGTAGGCGCTCAGGAGGTCGGAGAACCGCAAGCCCCCCCACCACGCCACCGCGCTCCACCCCTCGACACAGCAGAGCCGCGTGACCTGGTCATGGCGGCTGAATTCCGAAAGCAGGTCCGCGATCGTGAGCCGCTCGCTCCGACCCGAGGCCAGGCCGGAGACGGTCAACGACCAGCTCGGGATGTAGTCGGGCTTGGGTATGACGCCGTTGTAGTTGTTGCGCAGCGGCGTGACCTGCGACCGGGAGTAGGTCCGGACCGAGCGCGTCGGCGAGTAGAGCGCCTCGGCGACGTCGTCGTCGAAGGTCAGGGAGTGATTGAGGAACTTCTCGCGTCGTTCGCGCGTGGCCCCGACGCGCGCTTCCCAGGAGTCGAGCCAGTCGCGTAGCGCCGGCGTCAGATGCTCCCGCCGCGCGCGGTCGGGCAACAGCCACCAGAACCCCGCGGCCGCGCCGAGGGCGCCGGCGGAGAAGAGCAGGAAGTCGCGCCGCGTTCGCGCGCGAAGTTTCCGAAGCGGCACGTCGATCGGACTCTCTTCGGGCTCTCGGAGGCGTTCCCGGAGGGTGAGACGGGGAGGAGCGCTTTCCGAAGCGGCTGCGGCCGCGGCCGGCGCGGGCCCTGGCGGCGCTGATTCTCTCTCGGGTGGAGCGGACTCGTCGGGCGCGGCTTCGGAGGCGGCCGTCTTCACGCCCTCGGTCACCGCGGGTGTCGAGGGCGTACCCGCCTCCTCCTTTTCCTCTCGCCCGGAGCCGGGGCGGTCAGTCTCCATCGACGCTTTCTCCCGTTCGCAGGGACCAGCCCGTCACCATCGACCGGAACGTGTCCCATCCGTCGGCGGCCACCAGGATCACGTGAGGGATGACGAATAGAGCCAGGACGATCATCACGCCGAAGTGAACGACGCGGGCGCCGTTGTAGTTGATGAAGAGGCGCTCGAGCCAATGGAACTGAACGGGTTTGTGCATCGCCCATCCGCTCGCGACCGCGAGCGCGCCGAGAACCGGCATCGAGAAGTACGCGGCGCGCTGCAAGGCGTTGTACTTCGAGCGGAAGGACGGGTGTGGCCAGGGGCGCCTCAAGAGCTTTGCCGGGACGACGCCGGCGTAGTAGCGGGCCATCGAGAAGGCATCGGCCGGATCGGAGGCGCGGGGCAGGAGAGCCTTGTAGCCTCCGCCGAGCAGCAGGCCGAGCAGATAGAGGGCGCCGTTGGCCATGAACAGGTAGGCGAAGAGCCAGTGGAGCCGAAGCGCCAGCGCCAGCTGAAAGGCGCCCAGGCCGAAACGGTCATAGATCCAGGTGCTCGGGTTCGTCTTCGGGCCGGCCAGTCCGGGAATGTGCCGAACGGCCCAGATGCCGATGTCCGCCAGGTAGTCGCTGCTGCCGGTAGCCGCATCGGGCGCGTGCTCGAACACGGGGGAGGCCCAGTAGATCGAGAGGCCGCTCACGATCAGGCCGAAGAGAAGAGGGACGTTCAGCCAGTGGGAGAGCCGCACCAGAGCGTGATGCTTCCGGACGACTCGCCGCACCTCGATCCCTCGAGTGGCCGCAACAGCCGTTTCCGCGCTCATGGGCGCTCGGGAGAAAACTGCACGGACGTCTCGCGGCGGATCATACCCGGGGCGTTCTGCGGGGGATTCTCCATTGGAGCCATGGCCGCCCATCTCGGGCAGGGCAGGCTAAACTGCGGCCGCCTTGGGAGGGCCTGCGGGAATGCCGAGCGGCGGGGCGGGGGGAAAGGAGGCGGGGGTCCGGCTCCCGGCGGGGAGCGCCGCGCCCCCCCTCGTCGCCGCCGTCGACGCTTCGAGGTTCTACCGGCTGGGGACCTCGGTCGTTCCCGCCGTGCAGGGTGTCTCGCTTTCGATACGGCGCGGCGAGTTCGTCGCGCTGCAGGGGCCGAGCGGTTCGGGCAAGACGACGCTCTTGAATCTCCTGGGGCTGCTCGATCGGCCGGATCAGGGTCAGGTCGAGGTCGGTGGTGTCGATGCGGGCAACCTCTCCGAGAACGGCCGCTCCGACCTGCGTCGCGACCACTTCGGCTTCGTCTTCCAGACGTTCAACCTGATCGCGGTGCTCTCCGCCGAGGAAAACGTGGCATACCCCATGATTCTCTCCGGGGTGCCAGCGCCGGAGCGTCGCGAGAGGTCGCGCGAGCTGCTCGACGCCGTCGGCCTGTCCGGCAAGTACGGTGTGCGGCCCGATCTGCTGTCCGGTGGGCAGCGCCAGCGGGTGGCCATCGCCCGCGCGCTCTCCAACCGCCCGGACGTGGTCTTCGCCGACGAGCCGACCGCGAACCTCGACTCGCACACGGCGGAAGGCATCTTGGACTTGATGCGGGAGGTCTGCGAGTCCGGCGGTGTGGCGTTTCTCTTCGCGACGCATGACCCGCGCGTCGTGTCGCGGGCGCGGCGTGTCGTCTCGCTTCACGACGGCCGGGTCGAGTCGGACGAGGCGCGATGAGCGTCTTCGCACTCGCCTGGAGGAATCTGCGGCGCCAGCGCCGCCGTACGCTGCTGATGGGCGCGGTCGTCGCCTTCGGCTTCGCGGCGTTTGCGTTGGCGGGGGGCTTCATCGCGCAGACCTTCGACGCGCTGAAGGAAGGAACCATTCGCACCGTCGGGCAGCTCCAGGTCGTGAACCGGCTCGCCGTCACGCGAACGGAGGAGAAGACCCTCGAGTTCGGCCTGCGCGATGCCGCGCGGGCGAGGGCGATCGCGGCGCGCGATCCGGGGGTCGATGCCGTCATTCCGCGGATCGACTTCGTTGGCCTCGCGACCAACGGGGCGCGGTCGGTGCCTTTCCTGGGAGTCGGCGTGGACCCGGGGCCGGAGGCGAAGGCCACGTTTGCGGGCGAGCTCGTCGTCGCCGGGACGTATCTGTCCGGCGACGGCGGCGACGGCGTCGTGCTCGGCACCGGGATGGCCTCGGCGCTCGGAGTCAAGCCGGGCGACAGCGTGACCCTGCTCGCGACCACCCCCGACGCGACCCTGAACGCGGTGGATGCCGTCGTGCGCGGCCTCGCCGACGTGCGCATCAAGGAATTGAACGACCGATACGTGGCGATCGGCGTGGTACTCGCCTCGCGCCTCCTGCAATCCTCGGAGACGGTTTCGAAGCTCGTCGTGTTCTTGAAGCCGGGCGCCGATGAAAGGCGGACGGCCGAGCGCCTCGAGCGCGCTCTCGGGGCGGCGGGCTACTCGGTCGCGGTGCGCCACTGGAAAGAGCTCGCCGTCTTTTACGGTCAGGTGCGCTTGCTCTACATCGGCATCTTCGGGTTCGTCGGTATCGTGCTCGTCGTGATCGTGATCCTCTCGGCGGCCATCGTCATGACGATGGCGGTGACCGAGCGCACGCGCGAGATCGGGACGCTGCGCGCCCTCGGAACCAGGCCCTCGCGTGTCCTCTGGATGTTTCTGGCGGAGGGGGTGGCGATCGCCGTCGCGGGCTGCGCCGCCGGGGCGATCTTCGCGCTGGTCGTTCGCGTCGCGCTGAACGCCTCGGGCATCATCCTGCCGCCCCCTCCGGGCGCCACGCATGGAATGCCGATCAACGTGCGCTTCTACCCTCTGGCCTATGCCGCGGGACTGGTCGCGATGATCCTGACGATGAGCCTGGCGTCGTTCTTTCCGGCGAAGAGGGCGTCCCGGGTGTCGATCGTCGAGGCGCTGACCCATGTCTAGCCGAAGGCGAGGGATCCTGGCGGCGCTCGCGCTCGTGGGCGGGGCCGCAGCGGCGCCGACGCCGGATCGGGTCGCGTCGTGGCTGCAGGACGTGGACCGGGCGCGCAACGCGTTCTCCGAGTCGGTGATCACGGCGCGCGCCAGCCAGATCAGCGATGGGCAGGTCACGGGCAGCGCCGACTTCCAGATCTACGCGAAGGGGGAGGACCGCGGACTGATCGTGTTTCGCGGCGGGAAGAACGATGGCCGGAAGATCTTGAACGTCGGCGAGAAGATGTGGCTGATCGTTCCGGGCGCCTCCCGCGCGCTGCCGATCACGCCGAACCAGCGTTTGCTCGGAGGCGCCTCGGTGGGCGATGTCGCCCGCGTCCAGTTTGCGCAGGACTTCAAAGCGGCGGTGCGGCCGGGTGTCGAAGACATTCACGGCAGGCCTTGCCGGATCGTGGACTTGACCGCGAAATCAGAGCGCGCACCCTATCCTCGTGTCGTGCTCTGGTTCGACGAAAAGGAGCGAGTTCCCTGCCGGCTGCTCTTCGCGCTTCCCTCGGGCAAGCTTGCGAAGGAAGTCACCTTCACGAAGTTCCGGCAGTCGTCGGGAAAGACGATCGCCGCGGAAATGGAGATCCGCGACCTCCTCGCCAACCAGCCGGGGACGGTCACACGCCTGGAGTACCTCGACTACCGCCAGGCGAAGATCGACGACAAATTCTTCACCCCCGAAGGAGCCCTGGCTTTCTAGTTCTCGCTCCCTCACCCCTCACGCCTCGCCCCTCACACCTGCCTTTCACGGCGGCGCGTTGCGCATGAACCAGCGGTCGAGCAGGCGGAGGAGACGCAGCGGCACGTACTTGACCAGCGCGTCGGCGTGGAGGGATCCTGGCAGGTCCAGATGCACGTCGTCGACCGGCGGCGCGGCCGCCTTGGCCAGCAGCCGGCCGTGCGAAGGGTCGACCAGCCAATCGCCTTCCGCGGTCACGATGAGCTTGGGCATGTTGAGCTGGGCGATGGCCTCGTGGCCCCGCGGTGTGGCGCCGATGCGCGTACGGCGCGAAACGCGCGGCATCCGCAGGGCATGCCGCAGGCGCACTTGGCGAATCGCGCCGGCCTTCCAGGGCTTGGGCCGCAGCGAGCGGAGATCGGCGGGCGAGGAGACCATCACCAGGGCCCGGCAGGGCAGCTCCGGCCATTTCGCGAGCGCGTCGGCGGAGATCATGCCTCCCATCGAGAGGCCGAGCAGGGCAAAGCGTCGGTAAGGCATCCCTTCGCCCACGAGGCTGTCCACGACCGCCTTCAGGTCGTGCGCTTCGAAGGTCCCGAAGGTGTAGGCCCCTTGGCTGTCGCCGTGTCCGCGGAAGTCGAGGGCCACGACGTCATAGCCGCGCCGGACGAAGAAGTTTGCGAGGAAAAGGTTCTCGCGAGCCAAGCGGACTCGCCAGAAGCCTGGCGCCAGGATCAGAAGCTCGCGGGCGGGGCGCCGCCACCAGGAATACGCGATCGTGATTCCATCGGACGTCTTCGCCTCTCGGTGAAGAACCTCGTGTGACTTTCGTGTGCTCGCTGCCGTCATGTCGCGCGGTCGGGCTCCGGCGGCCAACCGCCCTCCCGAATCACGAGACACTCGACGATCGCTCCCGCTTCGAGGGCGGGTGAGCCGGGAGGAATCCGAATCAGGGCGTTTGCCTTTGCGAAGGCTCCGAGGTCGTGGCTTCCGAGGGAGGACAGCGGCTCGACTCGGCACTCGCCGCCCGCGGTCTCCCAGAGCGCGTCTCGATAGATCTCGCGCGGTCCGGCGGCCTTCAAGCCGCGCGTGAGCCGCGCCGTGATGAGGGGCGCGCCGGGGCGCGCGTCACCCTCGAGCCGTCCGGCTACCTCCCGGGCGAAGAGCTGGAAACAGACTGCCGCCGAGACCGGATTGCCGGGCAGTCCCAGCCAAAGCGTTCCGCCTCGACGGGCGAAGGCGACGGGCTTGCCCGGGCGCATGGAGACGCCGTGGAAGACGGTCTCGAAACCGGCCTTCTCGGCCGCCCGTGGCAGCAAATCGAAGTCGCCCGCGGAAACGCCTCCGCTCGTCAGCAACAGGTCCTCTTCGCGCCCGGCGTCGGCAAACAAGCGCTCGACCCGGCCGGGTTCGTCGGCAACACGGCCGGCGAGCTTCGCCGGCCAGCCGCGTTCCCGGCAGAGCGCCGCCAGCATCGGCCCGTTCGAATCGCGAAGCTGTCCTGGCGCCGGACGCGCGGAGACGGGAACGATCTCGTTTCCAGTCGCGGCGATCGTAATGCGCGGCCGGCGGAACACGGGAGCCGGGTCGGTGCCGGCCATCGCGGCCAGAGCGATATCCGTTCCCGCCAGCCGGCGGCCGATCGAGAGAAGCACGGTGCCCGCCGCGATCGACTCGCCCTGGCGGCGAAGGTGCGCTCCGGCCGTCGGGACGGTCTCGAGTCGGACGCGGCCCCCTTCGCGTCGGCATTGTTCGACCGGAACGACGGCCGTGGCGTTGGGAGGTAGCGGCGCGCCGGTCATCACCCGAACCGCCTCCCCGGGCGCGATCGGCTCCGGCGGAGCGTCCCCGGCGCCGACGGTGGAGGCGCGCTCGGCGAGCCAGACGCCGGGCCTCGGCACGTCGGAGAGAAGAACGGCGTAGCCGTCCATTGCGGAGGTCTCGAAGGGCGGCCAATCGCAATCCGCCCGGATCTCGCGGGCGAGCACTCGTCCCTGGGCCTCCAACAACGGAACCGATTCCGCGCCCAGAGGCGCGAGTCTCGAGATCAACGAGAGAGCTTCGGCGACGGGGATCACATGGGGATTCTAAGGGGGTCGGGAGACTGGCGAGCCACGGCGAGCAGGCAAGATCCGGCATTTCTCTGCCGACGATCCGCGCGCCGGGTTACCATAGTTCTCCAGCCGAACAATGGAGAAGAGATTCGAGTACCGGGGCGACCTCGCCGTGACTCCCCTGGCGGAGATCCTTGCGACGATCCACCGGTACCGCGTGCCCGGAGTCGTCCGCGTGTCCCGAGACGGGCGACAGCGGCTCATCTATCTGGAAAACGGCCTCGTCATCTTCGCCGCGACCAACGAGCGAGAATTGAGCCTGGGCCCCTACCTGCTGCGTCGCCGGCTCTTGACACCCGAGATGGGCCGCGAGGCCGCGCGCCGGGTGCGCGAGGGGCTGCGCCTGGGGCAGATCCTGCTCGAGATGGGCGTGCTCGACGAGCCGGCCTTGAGAGAGGCGGTCTCGGGCCAGATCCGCGAGATCCTGTGGGGCGCATTCGACTGGGAGTCGGGAGAGGTCGTGTTCGACATCGGCGAGCGCCGATCCGGAGAGGTCATTCGAATCGACCTTTCGATCCCCGAGGTGATTCTCGAGGGCATCCGGCGCGCCAAAGACGTGCGACGCCTCGTGCAACGCCTCGGACACGCCACGACCGTCCTCGAGCAGGCGCCGGGCGCGCTTCTCTCCCTCTTCTCGGCCGCGGAGCGGGCCTACTACGAGCGAGTCGACGGCCGGACCGCTCTGCAGCCGCTCTGCAGCAAGGGCCCCGGCGCGGCCGCCGAGAATGCCCGTATCCTCTATGCCTTCTTCTGTCTCGGCTTGATTCGAAAGGGCGCGGCCCCGGGCGCGAAGCGAATCCGCTACCACACCAGCGGCGGGAGCCTCGGGTCCTGACGGAGAGTTCGAAGAGATGCCGATCTACGAGTACGTCTGCGGCAAGTGCGGCGAGAAGACCGAGGTCATCCAGCGCATCGGCGAGAGGCCGCTCAAGGTGTGCCCGCGCTGCGGCGGAAAGCTGAGGAAGGCCTTCTCGGCTCCCGCGATCCAGTTCAAGGGAACTGGCTGGTACGTGACCGACTACGCTCGCGCCAAGAAGGAAGGAAAGGGCGCGCCGAAAGGCGAGTCGAGGGCGGAGTCCTCGGAGAAGTCGGAGAAGTCGGAGAAAGTAGAGAAGGTGGAGAAGAAGGAGAAGAAGACCTCGAAAGACTAGTCCCCGCGACGGGAGCTACTCGAGCTTCAGACCCCTCAGGTACTCTCGGAAGGGCCCTCCCAGGTCCTTCCGCTTCAGCGCAAACTCCACGGTTGCCTTGAGAAATCCGAGCTTGTCCCCTGCGTCGTAGCGCTTGCCTTCGAAGAGATATCCGTCGATCGGCCGCCGAGCGAGCAGTGTCTTCAATGCCGACGTGAGCTGGATCTCGCCTCCGACATCGGAGCGAGTTTCCTCCAGGATCTGGAAGATCTCGGCCGGCAGGAGATACCGGCCGATGATCGCCAGATTCGACGGCGCTCTCTCCGGAGGAGGCTTCTCGACCATGTCCTCGATCGCGACGACGCGCTCCTCGACCTTGCGTCCGGCCACGATCCCGTATTGGCGAGTCTCCGCCTTCGGCACCTCCTGGAGCGCGATGACCGGGTTTCCGCGGCGCTCGTAGAGACGCAGCATCTGGCCGACACAGGGCTCCTCCGCATCCACGATGTCGTCGCCCAGCATCACCGCGAACGGCTCGGGCCCGACCAGGTCCTTTGCCTGCAGCACCGCGTGTCCGAGCCCGAGGGCCGTTTTCTGACGCACGTAGGACACCGGGATCAGATCCGAGACGGCGCGCACCTGCTCCAGGAGCTCGCTCTTGCCCCTCTCCTCGAGCATCTTCTCGAGCTCGAAGGAAGTGTCGAAATGGTCCTCGATGGCGTTTTTTCCCCGGCCCGTGACGATCACGATTCGCTCGAGTCCCGCCGCCCGAGCCTCCTCGACGACGTACTGGACGAGGGGGCGGTCGACTAAGGGAAGCATTTCCTTCGGCTGCGCCTTGGTCGCGGGCAGAAAGCGAGTTCCGAGGCCGGCCGCGGGAAAGACGGCGACGCGAATCTTCGGCGGCACCGGGAAAGTGTAGCCGAAGGGGCTCGAGGGGCCCGCCGGACGCTAAAATAGGCATTCCATGCACAAGCCGGCCGCGCTCCGGACACGGGCCCGCCGCGCGCGCTCCCTGTTTTGCGCCCTGGCGCTCGCCCTCGGGCTGCCCGGGCGGGGAACGGCCGCGCGTTGGTGGCGGCTGCCCCTCTGGGGAGCGGAGGTTCGCGCTTTCGCGGTAGACCCGTTCGAGCGGGGAAAGGTCTATCTGGGAACTTCGCGCGGGAACTTCTACGGCTCGACCGACGGCGGCACGACCTGGAAGGCGCTGCACTCGGGCCCCGCCTTTCCGGGCTACGTCGTGACGGCGCTCGTGGCCGACCCGACGACCCAAGGCCGCCTCTGGGCGACGCTCGCCGGTCAATTCGCCGGGGGATTGGTCGCCGTAACGGACGACGGCGGGGAGAGCTGGGTCACGCTCGCGCGCTGGCAGAAATCGGTGGCAACGCGGGCCCTCGCCGTCGTGCCCGGATCGCCGCCGCTGCTCGCGATCGGAGGCGACGACGGGGTTCGCGTCTCGCGCGACGGCGGAAAGAGCTGGCAACCCTCGGGCACGCAGACCGAGGGTCTGGTCCAGGTCGAGTCGCTCGCTTTCGATCCGGCCGATCCGAAAACGCTCTACGCCGGGACCTGGAGGCAGGCTTTCCGGACGAAGGACGGCGGAGCCACCTGGGCTCGGATCGCGGAGGGGATGGTTCTCGACGCGACGGTCTACGCTTGGGACTTCGATGCGAAGGACCCTCGCGACATCTGGGTATCGACCTGCGGCTGGGTCTACCACAGCGTCGACGGCGGGGACCGGTGGGCACGCTTCCAACAGGGCTTCACCAACCGGCGCTCCCACGCGGTGCACCGCGACCCGACGAAGCCCGGCGTGATTTATGCGGCGACGGTTGGGGGGCTCCACCGGTCTACCGATGGGGGAAAGTCCTGGGAGCGCGTGTCGCGAGAGTCGCTCGTCGTCACGGCCCTCGCCGTGGACGGGCGCACGGGTCGGCTCTATGTCGGCACCGAAGGGGAGGGCGTCTTCGTCTCGGATGACGCCGGCGCGACGCTCGAGCGAGCGGCGACGGGGCTCGCGGAAGGCCGCGTGGCCGACCTCGTGCCGGATCCGAGCGACCCCTCGCGCATCTACTTCTTCCGAGCCTACGGCGGAGAGGAGAGCGGCGTGTGGGTGGCTGAGGGGACGAAGGTGCGACGCGTCTCCGAGGACTCGCTTCCGCAGGCGGCGTCCTTGACCGCATTTCGCGACGCGGCGGGCGCGACCGTTCTCGCTCTGGCATCGGCGTCGGGACTGCGCCTCTCGCGAGACGGCGGCGAGCGCTGGACGGCGGTGACAGAGCCCCCACCCGGGGCCCCGGTGGCGATCTTCGGCGCCCCGTTCCGTTCCCCGATCCTGGTGACCTCCGCGGGCGTCTTCCGTGTCGGAGACGGAGGACGGTCGTTTTCACCGGTCGCAGGCGCGCCCTCGGAGCTCCTCGCCGCGGAACTTCTCGCCGGGGCGGACGGAGCCCCGGTGCTCGAGGTGAAGACCGCCGACTCCGATTTCCGCTGGGACGGGCGGGCGTGGACCGGGCGGCGGCGCGCGGTTTTGTCCGGAGGGAAGTTTCTTGCCGAGGCGAACGCGGCGACGCCGACGTCGGCCTACCGCTCGCTCCAGGACGTGGATGGCAAGCTCGTTTGGGAGGAGGGGAACCGGCGGCTGGCGCTCTCGAGTCCGCGTCCCGGCCTCGCGCTCGCCAACGCGGCTGCGGCTCCGGGCGGAAAGATCTACGTCGGGACGACCGGGGACGGCCTCTACCTCTTCGAGCCTTAGGGGGCCAGAGGGGCCAGGGGCCAGGCCGAGGGCCGAGCAGCAGGGGCCAGGGGTCAACGCTGAATCCCTGCGGGAGACATGCACCGCTCCTACTCGCATGCGCTCAAGCGGCGCCACCGGGACTTCGAGGACAAGATCCGGCTCTGCAAGTTTCTCGGCATCACGCACGTCTTCGCTATTCGACAACCCGCCGATCCACGCCAACGTGCAAGGTTCGACGCCTCGAAGCCGAGCTGACCCACAACGACTCGACCCGTCGCCTCGTCGCTTCCCTTGAAGCACGTCTCGCGAGCGCATCGATTCAGCGTTGACCCCGCTTGGCTTCCGCTTGGCTTGCTTGGCTTCGCTTGGCTTGCGGCGCCAAGCGCACGAACGCACGGTTGACCCTGCTTGACCCTGCGTGCCTGCTTGCTAGCGGATGTCGGAGAGGTTCAGCGTCGAGCCGACGCGGACGCCTTCCGCCGCGGCCGCGCCAGCCGAGATCTCGAGGACCACGGGAGCGGCCGCATCGGGGCCGTAGGTCGGGCAAGGGTCGGAGCGGCAGGGAGGGGTGTTCGCGGAGACGAAGAGCACCTTGCCGCCGCCGTCCATCCAGATGATGTCGAGCGGGATCATCGTGTTTTTCATCCAGAAGTGGTGGGGGCTCGAGTCGGAGAAGAGGAAGATCATGCCCGTGCGAGGAGGAAGGCTTTCGCGATACATGAGTCCCTGGGAAGTCTCCTCGGGAGTGCGGGCGACCTCGACCGAGTAGACGGCGCCGGAGGGCATCACGACCCGCGGCCCGGCGGCGGGGCTCGGAGCGGGAGTGGGGGAGGATCGGGGAGCGGCGCCGCAGGCACAGGCGAGGAGGAGCGGAACCGACAGGAGTGCCCGCCGGTCCCTCAATTTCCTTCGGCCTCCCGCGCCTCGCCCTCCTCGTAGAGGTCTTCCTTCCGCGCCAGGTTGTACTTCTTGGCGTAGTAGCGGAAGGAGCGAAAGGACATGCGCAAGAGCTCCGCGGCCTTGGTCTGCACGCCGTCGCACCGGTCCAGGGCCTCGCGCATCAGTCGTTTTCCCACGGCCTCGAGGTACGCCTCGAGGTTGATGCCCTCGGCCGGCAGACTTTCGAAGTCCGGAACGCGCGTCCGGACGCCCAAGGCGATCGCCTCGGGGAGGCTCGAGACGTTGATCACGGGACCGGGCTCGAGCGCCACCGTCCGCTCCAGGGTATTTTCGAGCTCCCGGACGTTGCCGGGCCAGGGGTAGGCCTCGATCAAACGCATCGCCTCGGCCGAAATCTTCTTCTCCGGGATCTTCTGCTCCTTGCAGACCTGGGCGATGAAGTGCTGCGTCAGGGGCGGGATGTCCTCCGTACGCGCGCGCAGGGGCGGCAAGGCGATCGGGATGACGTTGATGCGGTAGAAGAGGTCCTCGCGAAACTTCCCTTGGCCGACCAGCTCGGTCAAGTCCTTGTTCGTGGCCGCGATGATTCGGACGTCGACGCTCAGCTCCTCGTTGCCGCCGACCTTTCGGATCAGTTTCTCTTGGATCGCGCGCAGGAGCTTGACCTGCATCGTCGGAGAAGTCTCCGAGATCTCGTCCAGGAAGAGCGTTCCGCCGTCCGCTTCCGCGAAGAGTCCGCGCTTCTCCTTGACCGCTCCGGTGAAGGCTCCGCGCTCGTGTCCGAAGAGTTCCGACTCGAGCAAGGTCTCCGGGAGGGCCCCGCAGTTGATCGACACGAACTTCTTGTCCTTGCGGATCGAGGTGAAGTGGATCGCGCGGGCGATCAACTCCTTGCCGGTGCCACTCTCGCCGGTGATCAAGACGGTCGAGGAAACCCGGCCGATCCGCTCGATCGTGCGGAAGATCTCCTGCATGCGGGAGCCCTTGCCGATGATGTTGGCAAAGGTGTAGCGCGCGGCGAGCTCCTGCTTGAGGTAGACGTTCTCCTCCGCGAGGGTCTTCTCCCCGAGCGCCCGCCGCACGATCAGCACGAGCTCGTCGTTGTCGAAGGGCTTCTTGATGTAGTCGATGGCTCCGGCCTTCATCGCCTCCACCGCGTCTTCGGTGGACGTGTGCGCGGTGATCATGATGACGGGAACCCGAGCGTTCTCCTCCTTGACCTTGCGCAAGAGCTCCAAGCCGTTGCCGTCCGGCATCTTGATGTCGCAGAGGATGACGTCCGGCGAGGAGCGCAGCGCGTCGGCCAGCCCCTCGGTGAAGTTCGAGGCGAGGCGCACCTCGAAGCCTTCCTTCTGGAAGACGAAGCCCAGCATGTCCCGGAGGCTGGCCTCGTCGTCCACGATCAATAGGCGCGGCTTGGTCATGCGGCTCCTGTCAGGACCTCGCGGCGGTCGTTACTGGGCTTGGGGACGGCGCGGGGAAGCAACACGGTGACGGTCGTGCCCTCCCCGGGACGCGAGTCCGCGTCGATCGCGCCGCCGTGTTCTTCCACGATCCGCCGGACGATGGCCATCCCGAGCCCCGTACCCCCGTCGAATGCCGTCGAGAAGGGCGTGAAGAGACGAGACAGCTCCTCCTCGCTCATCCCTCGGCCCGTGTCGGAGAATCGGATCGTATACCAGTCGTGTCCCTCACGGCCGCGGACGGTCAGGGTTCCGCCCGCCGACATCGCGTGGACGGCGTTCTTGGCGACGTTGTAGACGATCTGGCGGATCTGATCGCGATCGCCGGAGAGCATCGAGGATCGCGGCTCGACGTCCACCTCGATGCGGTGAGCGTCGGACACCTCGTCGCTCAATCGGAAGAGATCCATGACCTCACTGATCGTCGTTGCCACATCGAATGGCGCCACGCGGCGCTCCTGCGGTCGGACGAATCGTAAGAATTCCTCGAGGATCTTCGACAGGCGGTTCGATTCCGAGACGATGATCTCCATCAGGCGCCGTTCGGCGGAACCGACGTTCAACTCCTTGGAGAGAACCTGCACAGAGCCGGAGATCGAGGCGAGGGGATTGCGGATCTCGTGGGCGATCCCGGCGGCGAGCTCCCCGACGGCGGCCAGTTGCGAGTGGAAGCGGGCCTCGCGCTCGAGCTTCTTCAATTCCGTCAGGTCTTGAAACAGCAGGAGCGCGCCTTCGTCGCCCTCGTCGTCCTTGAGCAGCCGAAGAGAGTAGCCGACCACCCGACGCTCCGCTCCGCGCGCGATCTCGATCTCGTCGCGATAGGTCTCCGGCCCGCGGGCGCGTTCCCGAGTCAGGTCCCAGCCGTCGGGGAACCGGAAACCGAGCTCCGGCAGGAGCCGCCCGGGAGCCTGCGCGGGGTCCACGCCGAGGAGCTGCCCGCCCGCGCGATTCAAGAAGGTCACGCGCTGCTGCCCGTCGGTCGTCATGAGACCGGAGGACATCGTCGCGATGACGTTGCCGTAGAGAGTCTGGAGGCGCTGAAGGGCCGTTTGCCGGACGGCGAGCTCGTCGCGCGCCGAGCGCAACTTCTCGGAGAGGTACGAGACCATGAAGGCCACCCCGTAGAAGCCCGCCACGGTGATCGCGAGGTTGTACCGCACGCGGGGGCCGCTCCAGTCCGACACGGGCGCCAGCGGCGGCGGGGGCAGGACGCCGTAGGCGAGCAGCTGCACGACCGAGCCGTAGAGCACCGCGGCGATCGACGCGACCAGGACCGCGCCGGTTCGGTACAGCAGAAAGGCCGAGGCGCCGATGACGACGAGATAGAGGAAGTTGAAGACGGAGTCGGGGCCGCCCGAGCCGTAGACGAGCACCGTCACGATGGAGAGATCGCCGAGCAGCTGGATGTAGGCCTCGAGGATCGGTGGCAGGTGGCGTCCGAGCGTCCAATGGAAGAGCGCCAGGAGAACGGCGGCGGCGTTCAAGAGGTACAGGAAGGAGAGCTCGAACTGGACGCCCGAGCCCGCCTGAACGAGGATCGCGGAGAGCAGGATCAGCAGGAGCACGACGATGCGCGCCCCCGTCAGCCAGCCGATAGAGCGTTTGAGGGAGTTCTCCACTCTACCTACAAGGCGCCGCGACCCATCCCGCGGCGCCGATCCGTTCGAGCCCCGACGCGTCTATCCGATCTTGTTGATCAGCGTGAACATCGGCAGGTACATCGCGATGACGATTCCGCCGATGATGACACCGAGGATGAAGATCATGACCGGCTCGAGCAGCTTGACCAGACCCTGCACGGCCACGTCCACCTCGTCCTCGTAGAAGTCGGCGATCTTGTTGAGCATGGCGTCCAAGGCGCCGGTCTGCTCGCCGACGCCGATCATCTGGACGACCATGTTGGGGAAGACCCCGGAGGCGACGAGCGGCTCGACGATCGTCTTACCGCCCTCCACACTCTTGCGCACGTCGAGGATGGCGTCTTCGACGATCGCGTTTCCCGCCGTGCGCGCCGTGATGTCGAGGCTCTCCAGGATCGGGACACCGGAGGAAGTCAGGGTGGCGAGTGTCCGGCAGAACCGCGCCACCGCGATCTTGCGCAGGATCATGCCGATGATCGGCGCCTTCAAGAGCGCCCCGTCCACGACGCGCCGCCCCCGGTAGGTCGCGTAGTAGCGCTGGAAAGCGAAAACGCCGGCGCCGATGGCCAGGACGAAGGCCCACCAGTAGCGGGCGAGGAAGTTCGAGCAGTAAATGACCACGCGAGTGGGAAGGGGCAACTCCGCCCCGAGGCTCGTGAAGAGGGCGGCGAAGGTCGGGATGACCTTCAGCAGGATGACCGCGACGACGATGGCCGCGATGGTGATGACCGCGATGGGATAGATCATTGCCGCCCGGACCTGGGAACGCAGCTTGACCGCCTTCTCGATGTAGACCGAGAGGCGCTGAAGGATCGTGTCGAGAATACCGCCCGCTTCGCCCGCCGCGACCATGTTCACGTAGAGGTTGTCGAAGGCCTTGGGGTGGCGGCGCATGGCGTCGGCCAGAGTGGATCCGGCCTCGACGTCCTGCCTCACCTGGAGCAGGATCTTCTGGAAATTCTTGTGCTCCTGCTGATTCGCCAGGATCTCGAGGCACTGCACCAGCGGCAGGCCGGCATCGATCATGACCGAGAACTGGCGCGTGAAGACCGCGAGGACCTTGGGCGGGACCCGGCGGGCCATCTTCGTCAGCGAAATCTCTTTTCCGCGTTCCCGGATGCCCGTGACGACGATGTTCTGGCGGCGCAGGCTCGTCAGGGCGATGTCTTTCGAGTCGGCCGCGAGCACCCCTTCCTGAACGAGTCCGGCGCGATTGCGGCCTTTCCAGGCGTAGTTGGGCATGGCGCGTTTCCCCCGTTAACCGGAAGCCTTCCGCGCCGCGGCGGCGGCGGCGGGCGTGGTCGGAGAAGTCGTGACGTTGACCCCGGCGCCCCGACTGATGATGTCCTGCAGCTCGTCCGGATTGGACGAACGGGAGAGCGCCATCTCCAGGGTGATCAGCTTCTTGTGGTAGAGCGTCGCCAGCGACTGATTGAAGGTCTGCATGCCGAACTTCGACTGGCCCGTCTGCATCATGGAGTAGATCTGGTGGACCTTGTCCTCGCGGATCAGATTTCGGATCGCGGAGTTCGGAACCATGATCTCCATGGCCATCGCCCGGCCCTTGCCGCTCGACCGTTCGAGCAGCGACTGGCAAAGGATTCCCTCGAGCACGAAGGAGAGCTGGGTGCGGATCTGCGTCTGCTGGTGCGCGGGAAAGACGTCGATGACGCGGTTGATCGAGGAGACGGCCGAGTTGGTGTGCAGCGTCGCCAGCGTCAAGTGGCCGGTTTCGGCGATGCGCAGGGCCGACTCGATCGTCTCGAGATCGCGCATCTCACCGACCAGCACGACGTCGGGGTCTTCGCGCAGGACCGACTTCAAGGCGTTGGGAAAGGAATGGGTGTCGGCGTGAAGCTCCCGCTGGTTGACGAGGCACTTCTTGTGGGTGTGCAGGAACTCGATCGGATCCTCAATCGTGATGATGTGGAGCTGCTTCTCGCGGTTGATCTTGTCGACCATCGCGGCGAGCGTCGTCGTCTTGCCCGAGCCCGTCGGCCCGGTTACCAGGATCAGCCCGCGCGGCTTTTCACACAGGCTCTCGACGACGGCCGGCAGTCCGAGCTCTCGGAAGCCGAGGATCTCGTACGGGATCTGCCGATAGACGCCTCCGACGGCGCCGCGCTGCATGAAGTTGTTGGCTCGAAAGCGGGCGAGACCTTTGACCCCGAAGGAGAGGTCGAGCTCCAGATTCTCCTCGAACCGATGCTTCTGGGTGTCGGTCAAGACCGAGTAGGCGAGCTGCTTGGTCTCGGCGACCGTCAGCGGAGGGTACGGAAGCGGGAGGAGTCGCCCGTCCAGACGCACCATCGGCGGAGATTGAGTTGTCAGGTGCAAGTCCGAGGCACCCATTTCGACCATCTGCTTCAAGAGTTGATGGAGCGTGGTATCGCCGGCCATTCGTCCCCCAGGGTTATGACAATTTGTGTCCCCGTAGTTTAGGCCCGGTTCGGCAAAAAGGGAAGCGGAACTGTTCAGAAAGCGCGCAAGTCGCCGATCGGGAGACGATCCCGAACCACCTGCCCTAAAGGACAGTCTCTCGGAGCACCTCTTCGAGCGTCGTGACGCCTTCGCGGATTTTCTGGAGGCCGGCCATGCGAAGGCTGACCATTCCCTCCTCGATCGCCTTGCGCTTCAGTTCGATCGAGCTCGCTCCCGAAAGAATCATGTCCCGGATCTCGTCGGAGAACTGAAGAGCCTCGTAGAGGCCGATGCGTCCCTTGTACCCGCCGTTGTTGCACCTCTCGCAGCCGCGGCCCCGCTTGATCTTCAAGACCTTGACCTCGTCGGGAGCGAACCCCACCTGGATGAGCATCTGCGGCGGGGTCTCGACTTCCTCCACGCAGTTGGTGCAGATGCGGCGGACTAGCCGCTGCGCGCAGATGGCGTTGATCGAGGTGGCAACGAGAAATGGCTCGATGCCCATGTTCATCAACCGGTTGATGGTCGAGGGCGCGTCGTTGGTATGCAGCGTCGAGAGAACAAGATGTCCCGTCAAGGCGGCTTTCACGGCGATTTCCGCGGTTTCGAAGTCGCGGATCTCGCCCACCAGGATGATGTCCGGGTCCTGCCTCAGGAAGGAGCGCAAGGCCGACGCGAAAGTCAGGCCGATCTGTTCCTTCATCTGGACCTGGTTGATCCCGGCGAGGTTGAACTCGATGGGATCCTCGGCCGTCATGATGTTGACCGAGGGGTCGTTCAAGGCGGCTATGGCGGAGTAGAGCGTGTTCGTCTTGCCGGAGCCCGTCGGGCCGGTCACGAGCACGATCCCGTAGGGCCGGTCGATCGCGTCCTTGAAACGGCGCAGGGCCTCCTGCTCGAAGCCGAGCTGCGTCATGTCGAGCTGCAGCTTGGTCTTGTCGAGCAGCCGCATGACGACCTTTTCGCCGAACTGCGTCGGGACCGTCGAGACGCGCAGGTCCAGGTCGCGCGAGCGCTCCTCCACACGCAGGCGAATCTTGATGCGGCCGTCCTGCGGCAGGCGCTTCTCGGAGATGTCGAGCTTGGCCATGATCTTCAGGCGCGAGATGAGCGGGTCGCGTGTCCGCATGGGCAGAGCCATGATGTTGTGCAGGACGCCGTCGATGCGGAAGCGGACGCGGAACTCCTTCTCGTAGGGCTCGACGTGAATGTCGGAGGCGCCCGCCTTCAAGGCCTCGATCAGGATGAGGTTGGATACCTTGATGATGGGGGCCGATTCCGTCGACTTGGTCAGGTCCGAGAGGTCGATCTCCTCTCCCTCGTCCTGTTTGAGGACGTCGACGTCAGCACCCGTCTCGATCCCGGTGATCTCATCCATGTTGAGTTCGCCCAGGCCCACGCCGGCCATGTCGTCGATGGTCAGCGAGGAGGAAGCCATCACGTCCTCGATGTTCGCATCGGGAACGTACGTCCCGCCGCTCTTCGCCTTCTCCTTCAGGACGACCGAGCGGGGCGTGCCGTAGTGCTTGTCGATCGCCTTGCGCAGGGCGCCTTCCGAGGCGACGACCGGTTCCACGTTGTATCCGGTCATGAACTTGATGTCGTCCATCGCGAAGACGTTGGTCGGGTCTCCCATCGCGATGGTGAGTGTCGCTCCGGTTTTGTTCACCGGAAGCACACCGTACTTGCGCGCGACTTCACCCGGAACGATCTTGATCACGTTCGGATCGATCGCGAAGTTGGCCAGGTCGATCGAGGGCACACCGAATTGCTGGGAAAGGGTTTCCGTGATGTCGCTCTCCGAGGCGGCACCGACGCGAACGAGCGCCTCGCCGAGCTTGCCCCCTTCTTCGCGCTGGAGTTTCAGGGCGGCTTCGAGCTGATCCTGCGTGATCAGCTTCGCCTTGAGAAGCAAATCCCCTAATTTGACGACCATGGGAGTCGGAACATCGTAAGACGCTCGGGGCCGGGTGTCAAAGGGTGTTCCACCTCGGGCCCGGGCCAGGGGAGATGCCGGGAGTCGGAGGACGGATTTCGAGCGGGCGGCCGATCACGGTCTCGACGTTTTCCGGATTCTCTCGATCACGTCGGTCGTGGCGTGGTCCTTCGGGTCCCCGACGATGACGGTGCGGCCGCCGTGGGAGGCGACGACTTCTCTCTCGGGAACGGTGTCGGCCGAGTAGTCGGTTCCTTTGGCGTGCACGTCCGGCGCAAGCTGGCGGATGAGGGCCGCGGGCGTGTCCTCGTCGAACAGGATCACGGCGTCGACGCCCTCCAGGGCGGCCACGAGCTCCGCCCGTTCGGCCTCGGGAACGATCGGCCGGTTCGGCCCCTTGCTCGCCGCGACGGAGCGGTCCGAGTTCACGCCGACGAGAAGCCAGTCGCCGAGGGCTCGGGCCGCTTGCAGGTAACGCGCGTGCCCGACGTGCAGCAGATCGAAGGCGCCGTTGGCGAACACGATCGTGTGGCCCGCCGCGCGGCGGCGCGCGGCTGCCTCGAGCGCCTGGGCGTGGGAGAGGATCTTCGAGGAGGCCATCGCCCGCCGTCTAACGAACGAGAATCGTCCGGTCCGCGGCGATGGCGTCCTGAAGTTCTTCCGGGGTCACGGTCGCCGTTCCCATCTTCATGACCACGATCCCCCCGGCGAAGTTGGCGAGCCGCGCGGCCTCTCGCGGCGTGGCTCCGGAGGCGAGCGCGAGCGAGAAGGCCGCGAGCACCGTGTCTCCGGCTCCGGTGACGTCGGCCACCTGATCGGTCCCGTGCACGGGAATGCGTTCCGGCTCGCCGGCTCCGTCGAACAAGGCCATTCCCCTCGAGCCGCGCGTCACGAGGACCGTGCGGCACCCGATCGCCTGCGCCATGGCCTTTCCGGCGCGGGAGAGCGCCTCCTCCGAGTCGCCGATCGGGAAGCCGGCGCCCTCCTCGAGCTCCTCTTCGTTGGGCGTGACGGCGTCGACGTTGCGATAGGCGAGCAGCGCGTGACGCGAATCCACCAGGATCGGAGCGCCCGGGGAGAGAGCCGCCCGCAGGGGCGCGACGGACGCCGGAGAGACGGCCCCGTAGCCGTAATCGGAAACGATCGCGCCGGCGGCTCCGCTCGCGCGCGAAGAGAGATTCCGGGAGAGCGAGCGGGCGAGCTCCGCGTCGGGCGAAAGGTTCCCTTCCCGGTCATAACGCACGATCTGCTGCTTGATCGAGTGGGGACCGCCTCCGAGGATTCTCGTCTTCGTCGGTGTGGGGTAGCCTGGCGCCTCGAGCAAGCCCTCCGTCGAGATGTCGCGTTCCTCGAGCGCCCGGCGGAGGACCCGTCCGGCGTCGTCCGCTCCGATCGCGCCGACGGCCAGGGGCACCCCCCCGAGGGATCGGACGTTGGCGGCCGTGTTCCCGGCGCCTCCAGGCAGATTTTCCTCCTTCCAAAATCGCAGGATCAGAACCGGGGCCTCCCGGCTGACACGCTTCGGGTGGCCGAAGACGTAGCGGTCGAGGACGAAGTCCCCGGCCACGAGGAGGCGGCGGCCGGCAAAGGAAGCCACGAGGTCCAGGAGCCGTTGGCGCTGCGCTTCGGGCGTCACGGCAACCCTCCGATTCCAGGAGTCTTCAATGCGGGCGGATTATAATGACCGCGCTTCCGGGAAGCTGCATGCTCGACTCTCACGTCCTCGTTTTGAATCGCGTTTTTCAGGCGGTTCAGGTCACTTCCGTTCGGAAGGCGTTCTCGCTCTTTTACAAGGGGCACGTCCGGGCCGTGCTGCCGGACTACTCCACTTACGAGTTCGAGAATTGGTGCGATATCCCGCCCCGCCCGCAGGACGAGGTCGTGCTGACCCCGTCGATGGCCATCCGCATTCCTCGGGTGGTGGCGCTCAAGGATTACGACCGTCTCCCGCGGCAGGAGGTGAAGTTCTCCCGCCACAACATCTACGTGCGCGACGGGAGCCGGTGCCAGTATTGCGGGCACAAGTTCCCTTCCGCGGAGCTCTCGCTCGACCACGTGATTCCGCTCTCGCGCGGCGGAAATTCTTCCTGGGAGAACGTCGTCTGCGCTTGTCTCGCCTGCAACGTTCGCAAGGGGAACCGAACGCCCCAAGAAGCTTCCATGAAGTTGGTCCAGCAGCCCAAGAAGCCGCGTTGGCATCCCGTCGGGCACTTCGGGGCAAACAAGTTTCACCCCGCTTGGAGGAATTTTCTCGACCTGGCGTACTGGAACACCGAGCTGCTGCGCTGACGGCGAGCCGCTCCGGCCCGACGCATCCCGAACCTTTTAGATCCCTTCCTCTCCTTCGGGTCTCGTCTTCCAGCGGTTGTGTAGCCAGAGCCACGCCGCCGGCCTCTTGCGAATCGCCTCCTCGATGACCTGGGCGTACCGGGCCGTGGCGCGCCGGACCTGCTCGGGTCGGCCGCCTTCCCCGGAGGCGACTTCTTCGGCGAGAATCGGAGTCTCGAAGACGAGGCGGTAACGGCCCCCGCCCTCGGGCCAGGTGAACACGGGCACGACCGCAGCGTCGGTCTTGCGCTGCAGCAGGGCGACCGAGGTCGTTGTGGCGGCGGGCCGGCCGAAGAAAGGCACGAAAGTCGCCTCACCGGGAGCGACGTTCTGATCGAGCAGGATGGCGACGGTTTCGTTGTGTCGCATCGCGCGGAGCATCTCCCGCAGCGCATCCCTCTTGGCGATGACGCCGTTGCCGAAACGCCTTCGCCGCCGGACGAGCTCCTCCTCGAGCAGCGGGTTGTCGAGAGGGCGGACGACCGAGGCGATCGGCTCTCCGAGAAGTCCGGCGGCGAGCGCTCCGAGCTCCCAGCTTCCGAAGTGGGCCGAGAGCAGAATGACCCCTTTTCCCCGAGCGCGCGCCGCCGCGAGGTTCTCGACTCCCTCGTAGGAGACGCGCGCCTGCAGGTCTTCTCGGCTCCAGCGCGTGACCTCCAGGAACTCGACGAAGGCGGCGCCCAGTGTCTCGACCGACTCGCGCGCGATCCGCCGCAGCTCCTCGCGGTCCTTCTCGGGAAAGGCGCGCGCCAGGTTGTCGTGGAGAATCCGGCGACGCCGTCCGGACAGCCGAATCAGCAGGCGCGCGGTGCCGCGCCCGAGCCAGGACACCACGTTCTCGGGCAGAAGGGAGAGGGCGCCCGTCACGATGCGAAAGAGCCCGTGCTCCAAGCCATGCCACCAGCGCGGGCGGTGTCTTCGGCGGCGGCGAGCCTGGCGCACCGCGCCGTCGTCGAAGATGGCCGACGGGGAAGTCCTCATCCGGTTTCTTGGCCGGCGCCGGCGGGAGTCACGCGCGACGCCACGAAGGGGAAGAAGCTCGGCTCGACGAACTCCACGGACAGCCGCACCGCGACCACCGGAAGCGGCAGACGTTCCCAAAGCTTGACCGCGTCCTTTTCGGTCGTCACGACCCAAGAGCAGCCATTCGATTCGGCGGCGCGTCGGATCCGATCGAGCTCGCTCTCGGCATACCGCTGATGGTCGCGGAAGACGAGCGTCTCCTCGGGCGTCAGTTCGAGCTCCGCGAGGCTCGAGGCGAAATTCCCGGGGTTGGCGATTCCACAGACGGCCAGAATGCGCCGTTCGGCCAGGGCGTCGGTCGGCACGGGCGCTCCGTTCTCGTCGCGCACGCCCGTCGCGCGGATCCTTGCGGAGAAGATCGGCGTCTTGGGACCGGCCGCCGCGAGCGTGCGTTTGACGTCCGCCGGCGGCTCCGCCCGGTCGATTCGCGTCAAGACGAAGGCGTCGGCTCGGGCGAGCGCCGAGAGCGGCTCCCGTAACCGTCCTCGGGGGGGGAGGTGCCCGCCGCCGAACGGGTCGCGCCCGTCGAGCAGCAGCAGGTTCGCGTCGCGTCGCACGGAGAGGTGCTGATAGCCGTCGTCTAAGAGGTAGAGGTCGGCGCCGAGCCGGTCCGCGGCGAGCGCCGCATCCACACGGCTTTCGCCGACGACGACCAGCACGCCGGGCAGGCGCCTCGCCAGCTCGACCGGCTCGTCTCCCCCCCGATCCGGATCGACGAGGGGTCCGTTGCCTTCCGAGACGACGACGACACCTCGAGAGCGGCGGCGGTATCCGCGCGAGAGAATCGCCGGCCGCCGTCCCTCGAAGCGGAAGCGCCGTGCCAGCCATTCGACCAGAGGCGTCTTGCCCGTCCCTCCGAAAGTGATGTTGCCGACCGACACGGTCGGGTGCGGAAGCCGATGTGAAGGGATCCTTCCCGATGCGTAGAAGCGCGCCCGACGCTCGAGCAGGGAGCCGTAGATCCGCGACACGGGGTCGAGGATCATGGCACGGCCCGGCGCTCGGCCCGTGGCGCCAGCAAGGGGAGCAGCAGCTCGACCGTGCGCTCGGCGGCGCCCCGATTCTCGGCCACGAAGCGGCGCGCCCGCTCTCCCGATGCCGACATGCCGCCCGCCGCAGAGAGGAGCGGTGCGAGCTCTTGCGCCAGAGACGCCGCGTCGGAGACGCGTCGGAGAAACCCGTGACGTTCGCCGTCCGCCATGACTTGGCGGAAGTTTTCGGTGTGTGGCCCGGCGAGAGCCGGAACGCCGGCCGACCAGGCTTCGATGGGATTTTGACCGCCGCGCGGCACCAGACTTCCGCCGATGAACGCGGCGCGCGCCTCCCGATAGAGAGAGGAGAGTTCTCCGATCGAATCGAGGAGGTAGACCGTGTCGGGGCCGGGTGTCCGGGACGCGGGATGCGGGATGGGGGATTCGGGATTCGAGGCAGAGGAGCGGCGAAGCACCGAAAAGCCCGCCCTTTCGACCAGAGCGGCGACGGAATCGAATCGCTCAGGCCGCCGGGGGGCAAGCGCCAGCAGCGGGCGCGGGCTCAAGCTCTGCCAGGCCTGGAGCACGGTCTCTTCCTCGCCTTCCGCCGTCGATGCGGCCACGAGGATCGGGCGGCCCGCGGCCGCCCGGCGCAAGCGGTCGGCATCGGAGAAGGGAGGGGCTTCGGGAGTGTCGTACTTGAGATTCCCGGTGACATGGACGCGGCTTGCCGGAGCTCCGAGGGCGACAATCCTTTCGGCGTCGGCCGGGCTCTGCATGGCGAAGAGGGCCATGTGGGAAAAACGTTCCGCCAGCCAGCGGGCGATGAGCCGATACCTCCGAAAGGAGCGGAGCGAGATGCGGCCGTTGATCAACGCCACCGGGATCGCGTGCGCCGCCGCGCGCTCGAGAAACAGGGGCCAGATCTCCGTCTCGGTCAGCAAGATGAGCCCAGGGCGGACCGACGCGAGCGCCTTCTCGACCGGGCCCGCGAGGTCGAAGGGGAACGCGAAGATGGGAAGCGCATCGCCGGCGATCGTCTCCGCGAGCTGCCGCCCGGCCTCCGTGGTCACCGAGAGACCGACCTTCTGCGCGGGCGCCCGCCGCGCCAAAGCGGAGATCACGTTGCGAGCGACGCCCACCTCTCCGACCGAAACGGCGTGAACCCAGATCCCGCCGCCGAGGTCCGGATACCTTGTCCATCCGAAGCGGCCCCGCACGTCGCCCAATCGGCGCCGTCCCAGGAGGGCGCGCGCCAGCGCGTAAGGCGAGTAGAAGATCAGTCCAGCGGCCGAGAGCAGCCGATAGAGCCACACTCTCGGATTATGACGGAGCGGGCCGGATTGCTCGCCGGCAGCGCGCCAGGAGAGGAGGCGGCCGTGAAGCCGCGACGAGGATTGCGCTGCCGGCGTCGCCTCGGACACGGGACCAAAACTTTCTCCTTCCCACTTCTGGCCTTGGGCCTTACAATTCAATGGTTTATGTCGGACGAGAAGCCCTCAACGCCGGATGTCCCGGTTCCGTATAAAGAGCCGATGGAGCTCGTCTATAGCCAGGAGCGGCGAAAGCGCGAGGCCGCGGAGGCATCGGACCGGCAACTCGTGTCGTGGGCTCGCGCGGGCGATACGCTCGCCTTCGAGGCGCTCGTCGCTCGAAAGACGCCGGCCGTGATCTCCATCGCCCGGCGCATCGTCGGCAACCTCGAGGATGCCCGCGACGTCGCGCAGATGGCGTTTCTGCGCATTTGGGAGCGGCTCGAGCACTACGACGAGGCCTACTCGTTCAATACCTGGCTGTACCGGATCACGACGAACCTTTCGATCGACTTTCTTCGAAGCGCCCGCTCGCGCGAACGAGCGCACGGGGCCACGCTCCACCTGGTGCGCCAGCGCGAAGAGGCCTCCGGGTTCCAGACGACGCGAGCCGCCGAGGACGGGGAGCTCGCCCGGCTCTTCGAGCGCGTCTCGGAGCGGCTCTCGGGCAAACAGAAGGCGGCCTTCGTGCTGCGCGAGATGGAGGATTGCGACACCCGGGAGATCGCGGAAATCCTCCGGTGCGGCGAGTCGACGGTGCGCAATCACCTCTTCAACGCCCGGCGCATCCTACGCCGCGAGATTCAGAGGCTCCATCCGGGGCTGTTTCGCCCGAGGCGAGAGCGGTGAGCGCGACCTGCGAGCGGATTCGGGGCCGGCTCCCGGACTACGGGCGCGAGGCGCTGCCGCGGGAGGAGCGCCGAGCGGTGCGCGAGCACCTGGCGGACTGCGCAGCGTGCCGCGCTGAAGCCGCGGCCGCCGACCCGGTCCTTCTCTTCTCGGCGCTGCCCTCCGAGGGCGTCTCCACCGAGGATGTCGCGACGGTCGTGGCCTCGGTCCGCGCCGGGATGGCGCTGCGGCAGGCCGAACGGCGTATCGAGCGGCCTTCCGGCCGTGCAACCGGCGGTCGAGCCTCTCGCCGGAGCGCGCGGCTTGCCGCGGCCGCTGCCGTACTGCTGCTCACGCTGGCGCTGCCGTTCGGTCCGAATCCTCCGAAGGCGCCGTCGCCTGCCCCGATTGCGGGGCCGTCGGCGGCTGCCGCGAGACTCTCCGCCGCGGCGGGACCCTCGGGTCCGGCGGAAGCGGGTGGCGGAGCGACGGTCTACGACTTCAATCCCGGCGCGGGAGAACCGCGCGTGGTCTGGATCGTGGACGGGTCGCTCGACATCTAGCAGGATGCGGGGAAGTCCCTGGGGCGGCGCCCGCGGTCTGACGGATCTTTGAGGCGAGATCCGGCGACGTTCGGCGGGTTCCGTCGGGCGGAGGCGAGGGTTTCCCATCGTATGAAGAGAGGAGTCTTCGTTGCGGCCGCATTGGCCCTGCTGCTCCCGACCTTCTCGGCCGGGGCCGAGGAGCTGTCCATCAAGGTGTTCAAGTTGAACTATCGGCGGGTCGAGGAGGCTGCTCTCTTGATTCGTTCCCAACTGTCCGACGCCGCTTCGGTGACGCTGACCCAACGGTTGAACGCGATAACCGTCACGGACCGGGAAGAGAACCTCAAGAAGGTCGCCAAACTGCTCGCCGACTTCGACGTCCCGCCGCGCGGCTTCACGTTCGCGATCAAGCTCATTCGCGCGCGGGCCGACGTGCCGGCCGGATCCATTGCGCGGGAGATCGGAGGATTGGGAGCGAAGCTGAAGTCCCTCTTCCAGTTCAACGACTACTCGCTCATCGACTCGGCCGTCCTGCGGGGGGTCGAAGGGGGGCGCGTCGAGTGCCGCCTCGGAGGCGAGTACGCGCTCTCTTTTTCGATCGCCCCGACGAGCGGCGGGGACGACCTGCTGCTGACGCCATTCTCGCTCTCGCGAGTGCACAAGGGGAGCGTTGGCCCGTTTCTGCTCACGCCGCTCTACCGCGCGTCGATGCCGGTCGTGCTCAATCAGACCCTCGTCGTCGGCGCGTCGCGGGAGGAGCAGTCCAAGACCGCGCTCATCCTGGTCCTGCTCGCCCAGGCCCTGCCGCGTGCGGAGGCCGGCAGTGGCGCCGCCGGATCGAAGACCGTGGAGAAGCGGCAACAGTGAGTCCGCAGTTCTCCGTCAAGGCGGGTTGGCCCGACGGCTCGATCGGCGAGGAAGGGGTGCTCGCGCAAGACGCCGGTGCCGCACGGGCCGAGGTCGAGCGGCGGGGCGGACACGTCTTCGAGATCCGTCGGCGAGGCCTGGCCCTGGGGGGAGGCCGCTCCGGCCGGCGGGGCCGCATCAAGATGTCGGAGTTCCTGATCTTCAACCAGGAAATGATCGCCTTGCTCAAGGCGGGATTGCCGGTCGTGCATTCCTTCGAGATCCTGCTCGAGCGCCAGGAGAGCCCCGTGTTGCGGCGGGTGCTCCAGGATGTGCGCGATCGGGTCAACGCCGGGGCCTCGATCTCGGAGGCATTCGCGGAGCAGGGAGACCTCTTTCCGAGGCTCTATTGGACTTCGTTGAAGGCGGGGGAGAAGTCGGGCGAGATCGAGAGCGTGCTGCGCCGCTATCTGAAGTATCAGAAGACGGTGATGGCCCTGTCGCGCAAGGTCCTCTCCACCCTGGTCTATCCGGCCATCCTGATCCTTCTCTCGATCGTGCTGATCACGATCCTGATGACCGTCGTGATTCCCAAGTTCCAGGATTTCTTCGGCGAGTTTGGCGGCGAGCTGCCGCTCTTGACGGTGATCGTCATCCGGGCCGCTTCCTTCTTGCGCGACCAGATCGTCTGGATCCTCGGAGGGCTGATCGCCCTCGTGTTTTTCGCCTCCCGGTGGCTCAAGACCACGGCCGGCGGGGAGTGGGGAGACAAGCTGCTCCTGAAGATTCCCGTGATCGGCGGCATTTTTCGCCGCTCCGGCATCACGCAATTCACGCGCAGCCTGGCGACCCTGCTCGGGGGCGGCACGCCGCTCGTGCCGGCGCTCGAGAACGCGGCCGACGCGATCGGGAACCGGTTCCTGTCCCGACGGGTGCGCGACGTCGTGCCGCGGGTTCGGGAGGGAGGGGAGCTCTGGAAATCGCTCGAGGGAACGGGGCTCTTCACAAACCTCACGATCGAGATGGTCAAGGTCGGAGAGACCTCCGGAGCGCTCGAGGAGATGCTCTCGTCGGTCTCCGACTTCTACGACGAGGAGATCGAGACTCTGCTTGCCCGCGTCATCTCCTTCGTCGAGCCCGTGATTCTGGTCGTCATGGGAGGCGTCATCGTGACGATCCTCCTCTCGGTGTACCTGCCGATCTTCCGTCTCATGTCGCAGGTGAAGGGGTAGCATCTATGGCAACGATCAAGAGCGCCTTGAACGGCAGCGCGCTGGCTTCCGCGGGGGAGGGGGAGGCGCAGGCGCAGACGCTGGCCGAGCGGCTGGGGCTGTCCTACGTGGACGTCGCTTCCTTCCGCGTCGATCCCGATCTCTTCCGTTCGATCCCGGTCGAGTGGATGCTCCGGTATGCGTTCATCCCGGAAAAGCGCACGGACAAGTCCTTGACGATCATCTGCGCCGATCCGGCGGACGTCGTGAAGCTGGACGAGCTGGAGCTGCTGACGGGGCTTCCCTTGAAGCTCAAGGTTGGCAGCCGCGCGGCGATCTCCGACATCCTGCAAAAGAGCGAGTCGTCGCAGCGAGTGCTCGACCAGGCGACCGAAGACTTCCGGATGCAGCTCGTCTCCGAGGACGAGGAGGGCGAAGAGACCCTCACGATCGACAGCATCACACAGGACGCGTCGCCCATCATCAAGCTGGTCGATTCGATCGTCTTCAACGCGATCCAACGCCGGGCCTCCGACATCCACATCGAGACGCAGGAAAACGTCGTCCTGATCAAGTACCGGATCGACGGCGTGCTCTATCAAGCGATGGATCCCATCGACAAGCGGCACCACGGCACGATCATCTCGCGGATCAAGGTCATGTCGGAGCTCGACATCGCCGAGAAGCGCATTCCGCAGGACGGGCGTTTCAAGCTTCGCGTGCGCGGCCGGACGATTGACTTTCGCGTCTCGATCATGCCGACGGTGCACGGCGAGGACGCCGTCATCCGGATCCTGGACAAGGAGTCGGCCAACGCCGAGTTCAAGAGCCTGAACCTCGAAGTGCTGGGGTTCGACCCGGAGACGAAGAAGAAGCTGCGCAAGTTCATCCGCGAGCCGTACGGGATGGTGCTCGTGACCGGTCCGACGGGCTCCGGCAAGACGACGACGCTCTACGCCTGCCTCTCGGAGATCCAGAGCGTCGAGGACAAGATCGTCACGATCGAGGATCCGGTCGAGTATCAGCTTCGGGGCATCACGCAGATTCCCGTCAACGAGAAGAAGGGGCTGACCTTCGCGCGCGGGTTGCGGTCCATCCTTCGCCACGACCCCGACAAGATCATGGTCGGCGAGATCCGCGACGAAGAGACGGCCCAGATCGCCGTGCAATCCGCGCTGACCGGCCATCTCGTTTTCACGACCGTTCACGCCAACAACGTCGTCGACGTGCTCGGACGGTTCCTCAACATGAAGGTCGAGCTCTACAACTTCGTCTCGGCGCTGAACTGCGTCTTGGCCCAACGCCTCGTCCGGAAGATCTGCGCCCATTGCCGGGAGAAGGCGGTCGTGACCCCCGAAATGCTGTTCGAGGCCGGGTTGGATCCCGAGACCGCGAAGGGGAAGACCTTCTACGAAGGCAAGGGGTGCCTCGAATGCGACGGCACGGGATTCCACGGCCGCATGGCGATTGCGGAGCTGCTGGACCTTTCCGACCGGATCCGCGGATTGATCCTCGAGCGGCGCCCGGCGGCGGACATCAAAAAGGCCGCCAAGGAAGAGGGCATGGCTTTCCTGCGCGACGCCGCCTTGGCCAAGGTCTTCGAGGGCTGGACGACGCTCAAGGAGATCAACAAGGTGACCTTTGTCGACTAGGCGAGTCCCGAGCCCGAAGGAGACGCACGAGAGAGGGCGGCGGTGAAAATCCCGCTGCTGCGGCCCGTCGTCCCGCCGCACGTTTTTTGCCTCCTGGCCGATGGCGTGACGTACGCGCGGGTTCGCCGCGAGGAGCCCGTCGGGTTTGCCGAGGCCCGCAGTTTTGCCTACCCCGCCAACGCGCTCGGGAGCTCCCCCACGGGGACCCCTCTGTTCACGCGGGAGGCGCTCTCGGAGGCCGTTACGGCAGCGAGGCGTCTGACGGAGGGCCGGCTCTCGCGCGCCTCGGTGGTCTTCCCCGACTCCTGGGCCCGGATTCTGTCGATTGATTTCGATTCCCTTCCGGCCACACGGGAGGCCGTCCGGGAAATGGTTCTCTGGAAGCTCAAGAAACTGTTGCCGGGCGTGACCTCGGAGCTCGCCGCGACCTTCCGCGAGATGCCCCACGATGGAGGGGAGGCGCAAGGGCGCCGTCTGCTCGTCGCGGCCGCGCCGGTCGAGTCGCTCCGTTCGATCGAGGAAGGATTCGAGAGCCTGGGAGTCCGCGTGGGGGTGCTCGCGCCGGCAAGTCTGGTCTTGTTCGAAGGGATGGCGCCGGCGCTTTCGGCGCGCTCACGGGGCGACTACGGCTTGCTGCATCGCACGCCGGACGCCTTCTGCCTCGTGATCGCTCGGGGCGGGGCGCCGCTCTTCTTCCGACAGCGGCCCGCCGAGGAGCAGGCGGAAGAGCACGAGCAGGAGCTTCGCCTCTCGCTCTCCTACTACACGGAGAAGCTGCAGGGCCCGGGTCTGGCGGCCGTCTACATCCACGACGAGCTCGGGGGAAGAGACCTCGCCGAAACGGCCGTGTTTCCGGTGCCGCCGGTTCCTCTCTCCGGGGGGATCTTCGGGGCCGACGCGGGGTTCGACGAGAGGATCGCCGCCCGGCCCGAGCTGCTCTCGGCGTTTGCCGCCGTCTGGGGGCGCAACTAGGGCGATGAGCGGAAGCTGGAACTTCGCGCGCCGGCCGTTCCGCGACGAGCGCCCGGTCCTCGCCGTGATCGGGGTCGCGCTGTTTCTCGGCCTGCTGTTCGGCGCCGCGAACCTGCGCCTGTACTGGAGGTTCTCACGGCAAGTCGGCGGCACGCGAGCGCAGGTTGCCTTGCTCGAGGGGCGCCGCGTCCGCGCCGCAAAGGCGAGCGACGGCGCGAAGGCGGCGATGGATGGGTACAGGCTCTCCGCGCTCGCGCAGCAATCCGCGGGGCTGCAGACCATCGTGCGGGAACGCCGTTTCTCGTGGTTGGCCCTGCTCTCGAGGCTCGAGCGAATTCTGCCCGCCGACGTGCGCCTCGTGCGCCTGGCCCCTCGGTTCGATTCCACCGAAGCCGTGTCCGTCGATCTGGCGATGCTCGGGCGCAGTCCCGACAGCGTCGTGCGCACGCTCGAGGCGCTTGCGAAGGATCCCGCCTTCCGCGGCGTCGAACTGCGCTCGGAGTCGAGCCCCGAGAGGGGCGTGCCCGAGGGGTACTCCTTTCAGATCGGGCTGCGCTACTTCCCCGAGGAGAAGCCGTGAACGGGGCGAGCGAGGTGTGGCGGCGGCGAGCCGCGTGGGTGGCGATTGCCCTCTTGTTCTTCGGCGCGAACGCCGGATTCTTCTTCTGGTACCGGGCCACGGGCCAGACGCGTCAGGACGCGCTCGAGGCCCGCCGGACGGCGCTGGCCGCCGAGGTGACCGCCGCCGAGCGGGAAGCCGAGCGGCTCGAGGCGCAGCGCGACCGGCTCTCGCGCGTCAGCGCCGCGATCGAGGAGTTT
>Ga0335085_10001899_pt1 | contig 41304 bp, 27 predicted proteins | sample Lox_Sample_45_FD_206712 | JGI IMG/M metagenome (GOLD analysis project Ga0335085, IMG submission 206712) | Soil microbial communities from Loxahatchee National Wildlife Refuge, Florida, United States - Lox_Sample_4.5 | ecosystem: Environmental > Terrestrial > Soil > Wetlands | place: USA... | reverse complement strand
AGGGTTACCAGCGCTTGCTCGTGGATGATGAAGTGGTTCGGCTCGACGAAGTGGCCGCTCTCCCTTCTCACCTCAAACCTCGCGCTTCCATAACGGTGGTTCAGGATCGCGTGAAGATTGTTCCTGCCAGCCGGGCGCGGTTCGTGGAGGCGTGCGAGCAGGCGTATCATTTTGGCAAGGGGAAATTGGCGATTCGTGATTTAAATCCGAAATCCGAAATCCGAAATCCGAAGTTATTTTCCAATCTGTTGCACTGCGCGCAGTGCGACATTGAATATCGCGAGCCTTCGCCAGCGTTGTTCAGCTTCAATCATCCCGTGGGCGCGTGCCCGGCGTGCAAGGGTTTTGGGCGGGTCATTTCGATTGATTACGGTCTCGTGATGCCGGATCGGTCGAAAACTTTGGAAGAAGGGGTGGTCAAGCCGTGGCAGGTGGGGCACGGGCTGGAATCGCAGAATGATTTGATGCGGATGTGCCGGCATTTTGAGATTCCGACGGATGTGCCGTTCGAGAAATTGCCGAAGAAATGGCAGGAGTTCGTGATTAACGGCGAGCCGGATTACGGCAAGGACGAGGAGCACGAATGGCCGCGCGCGTGGTACGGCGTGAAGGGATATTTCCGCTGGCTCGAGTCCAAGGCCTACAAAATGCACGTGCGCGTGCTGCTGTCGCGCTATCGCGCCTACACGAATTGTCCGGAGTGCAATGGGGCGCGGTTTCAGCCGGAGACATTGCTGTATCGAGTGGCCCGGGGTGATGCGGCCATGACGCTGGCTGATTTTTATCAACTGCCGATTCGGGACGCGCTGGCGTTTATCAGTCGGTTTGCGGAATCAAAAAATTTCAAGGCCAACGATCCGTTGGGTTTGGTTTTCAATGAAGTGCGCTCGCGGCTGGGTTTTTTGAATGATGTCGGGCTCAGTTATCTGACGCTGGATCGAGCAACGCGTTCTCTTTCCGGCGGCGAGACCGAGCGCGTGAACTTGACGACGTGCCTGGGAACGCGGCTGGTGAACACGCTTTTCGTGCTCGATGAGCCGAGCGTGGGGCTGCATCCGCGCGATACGGAACGGCTGGTGCGGATTTTGGAGCAGCTGCGCAGTGCCGGAAACACCGTGGTCGTGGTGGAGCATGAGGCAAGTGTCATGCGCGCCGCGGATCAAATCATCGATTTGGGGCCGGGTCACGGCGCGACGGGTGGCGAAGTGGTTTTTCAGGGAACCTATCGGGATATTTTGAAATCGAAGGATTCGCTGACGGGACAATATTTGAGCGGGCGGAAGGAAATTGAAGTTCCGGAGCGGAGGTTCGTAGGACAGGCGTCCCGCCTGTCTCCATATTCCAAGAAAGAGGACATAAAGGCCCATGGGTTCGCTTTGAATGAAGAAGGCAAAAAATATGGAAACGGGCAGGATGCCTGTCCTGCGTTGAGTTTGGGGCGTGCGAGCCGGCATAATCTTAAGGACGTTTCCGTGGCGATTCCGCTCGGGCGATTTGTTTGTGTGACGGGTGTCAGTGGTTCGGGAAAAACGACGCTGGTTCGGGAGGTGTTGCTGCCGACGTTGGAGGCGAGGCTTCGGACTCAGGCGGCGGATTTGAAATTGGCGGCAAAGGCTTCGGAGAGGATCGACGACGAGGAGGAGAACGAGGACGAGAGCGCCGAGGGAGATGCGGGGCAGAGAGCGTCTTTGGGGGGATTTGAGCATTTGAGCCGCGTTGTGCTCGTGGATCAATCGATCCTGGGCAAAACGCCGCGTTCGAATCCCGCGGTTTATATCGGGGCGTTCGATGACATTCGCGAAGTGTTCGCGCGATCGGAGGTGGCGAAACAACGCGGGTTGAATGCCAGCGCGTTCAGCTTCAATTCGGCGCAGGGGCAATGCGAGCGGTGTCGCGGCGCGGGTTTTGAAAAGATCGAGATGCAATTTCTGAGCGATGTGTTCATCCGCTGTCCCGAGTGCAATGGGCGGCGATATCGTCCGCATATTTTGGAGGTAAAAATTCACGGGACGGAACAGGAGTGGAGCGTTGCGGACGTACTGGAAGCGACGGTGGACGAGGCGTTCGATTTTCTGCGCGATTTTCCTGATTCGCGGTTTGCGGTGCGCGCCGCGAAGGCGTTGAGGCTGCTGCAGGATGTGGGGCTGGGTTATTTGCGGCTGGGCCAGCCGATCAACACGCTTTCCGGCGGGGAGAGCCAGCGGTTGAAGCTGGTGAAGCATTTGGCGGAATCGGTAATCGGGGTGGATGAAGAGGTTGTCGATGAAATTGGCGGCGGTCACAGACCGCCGCTACAGCGAGCGTTGTTTTTGTTCGATGAGCCGACGACGGGGTTGCACTTCGATGATGTGCGCGTGTTGCTCAAAGTTTTTCAGCGCATCGTGGACGCCGGACATTCGGTGGTGGTGATTGAACACAATCTCGACGTCATCAAATCGGCGGATTGGGTGATTGACCTTGGGCCCGGTGCGGGGGATGAGGGTGGCAGAATTGTGGCGCAGGGGACGCCGGAGGAAGTTGCGGCGTGTGAGGGGAGCGCGACGGGACAATTTTTGCGCGAGCTTTTGGCGGCGGATGCCGCTGCATCCCGCATTTCCGGCAAAAGCGGGAACCGTCGCGAAAATGAAACGCGTTATCCAAAATTAAGCGGGGTGGGCCGATAGTTATGCTGCGTTCTTCTGAAGAAATCAATTCCGCGGACGCGATCGTCATTCACGGCGCGCGCGAGCACAATCTCAAGAATTTGTCGCTGTCGATCCCGCGCGACAAGTTCGTGGTCATTACGGGCGTGAGCGGTTCGGGCAAGAGCACGCTGGCGTTTGATCTGATTTTTGCCGAGGGCCAGCGGCGTTTCCTGGATTCGATGAACGTGTATGCGCGGCAATTCGTCGAGCAAATGGCGCGGCCGGACGTGGATTTGATCACGGGCATTCCGCCGACGGTGAGCATCGAGCAGCGCAATTCGCGCGGTGGTGGCAAGAGCACGGTGGCGACGGTCACGGAGATTTATCATTTCATCCGGCTGCTGTTTGCGCGGCTGGGAACGCAATATTGTCCGGACTGCCAGTTGCCGGTGGAGGCGCAGACGCGGGATGAATTGGGCCGGCGGTTGAAAGGCGAGCTCAAGGCGCGCGGGGATTTGCTATTGCTCGCGCCGGTGGTGAAAAATCGAAAGGGGTTCCATTCGGACGTTGCGGAGTGGGCGGCAAAGCACGGTTACGCGGAGATCCGGGCGGATGGAAAGATGTATTCGACGAGCGAGCCATTTCGATTGGACCGGTTTCGCGAGCATGATGTGGAAATTGTGGTCGGTGTGCTGGAGAAAAAACCGAGGGCGACGGCATCGTCGCCCAGTCCGCAACAGCTGATTGATGAGACGTTGAAATTCGGCCATGGGATGTTGCTCGCGCTGGATAATCACGGGAAGGTAAGCATTCATTCGACGGAGCGGGCATGTCCGAATTGCGGGCGTTCGTTCGAGGCGCTGGATCCGAAAAATTTCAGCTACAACTCGCCGCAGGGCTGGTGTCCGCGGTGCCGCGGGTTCGGAGAATTGTTTTACATGCCGGAGGATGTGGACCGCGGGGCGCGCGAGGATGCGATTGCGGAATCGTGGTATGAATGGCAGGAGGGTGAGCGGGAGATTTGTCCGGAGTGCAACGGCTCGCGTTTGAATCCGGTGGCGAGGGCGGTGCGGTTGACCGTGGGACAGGCGCCCCGCCTGTCTCCGTCTGCAAAAAATAAAAAAGTCAGAGGCAGGCGGGATGCCTGTCCTACGGTGGATACGATTTCGCAGATGTCGGTCGAGGCGGCGGAGCAGGTTTTTCGCCAATTTAAATTCAAGGGGCGCGAGGCGGAAATTGCGCGGGATATTTTGCCGGAGATTCGCGAGCGATTGAAATTTCTTTGCGAGGTTGGATTGGGATATTTGCAGCTTGGGCGCGGCGTGCCGACGCTTTCGGGTGGCGAGGCGCAGCGTATCCGGCTCGCGGCGCAGCTTGGTTCGAATCTCAGCGGCGTGCTGTATGTTTTGGACGAGCCGACGATCGGTTTGCACGCGCGGGATAACGAGCAATTGCTGGCGACGCTCCAGAAATTGCAGTCGCGGGGGAATTCGGTCGTGGTGGTGGAGCACGACGAGGAGACGATGCGCCGGGCGGATTTTATTGTGGATTTGGGTCCGGGCGCGGGTGTACACGGCGGACAGGTGGTGGCGGCGGGGACGCTGAAGGAATTGTTGAGCCATCCGGAATCGCTGACGGGAAAATGTTTGCGGGCGCATAAGAAATATCCGACGCGGGGCAAACGGCGCGAAGTGATAGCCAAAGGAAAAGAATCGAAACGAAAAGGTAGAAAAAATCAGAGCCTCCTCACGTCGGCTGCCACGGGGAATGGGTGGCTCACGCTGCACGACGTGTCGAAAAATAATTTGAAGAACGTGACGGCGGAATTTCCGCTGGGGCGTTTGGTGTGTGTGACGGGCGTGAGCGGGTCGGGGAAGAGCACGTTGATTCGCGAATGCCTGCTGCCGGCATTGAGCGAAGCGCTCAAAGTCCGAAATCCGAAATCCGAAATCCGAAATACTCCCCAACTTTCCGGTCTCGAGACCATCAAGGCGGTTTACGAAGTGGATCAATCGCCGATTGGGCGGACGCCGCGCTCGATTCCGGCGACTTACGTGGGATTTTTTGATGAGATTCGGAAGTTGTTCGCGCAGGTGCCCGAGGCGCTGTTGCGCGGATATTCGCCGAGCCGGTTTTCGTTCAATAGCGCGCAGGGTCGCTGCCCGGAATGCGAGGGGGCGGGGCAGATCAAGCTGGAGATGAATTTCCTGCCGCCGGCGTTCGTCCGGTGCGAGACGTGCGAGGGATTGCGGTTTAATCGCGAGACGCTGGACATTGAATACAACGGAAAAAATATCGCGCAGGTGCTGGAGCTTTCGGTGGAGGAGGCGATGGAATTTTTTGGCAGCATGCAGAAAATCAAACGCCCGCTGCAGGCGCTGTGCGACACGGGGCTTGGTTATTTGAAGCTCGGGCAACAGAGTCCGACGTTGAGCGGCGGCGAAGCGCAACGCGTGAAGCTGGTGACGCATTTGTTGACGGGGTTGAAGGAATCGCAGCAGCAACAGCTTTTTGACGCCGATGAAAAGGGCCTGCGGGCGGGCACGGATGCGAAACCGCCGAAGCGGAATATTTTTATTTTGGAAGAGCCGACGATTGGTTTGCACATGGCGGATGTGCAGCGGCTCGTGGATGTTTTGCAACGGCTGGTGGACGCGGGGCATTCGGTGATTGTGATTGAGCACAACCTGGATTTGGTGGCGGAGTCGGATTGGTTGATTGATCTTGGACCGGAGGGCGGCGCGGGGGGCGGGCGGATTATTTTCGAGGGAACGCCCGAGGAAGCAGTGCGCGAAAAACGGGACTCGCACACGGGAAGATTCCTCGCTAGCGTCCTGCGCGGCGCATGAGTTCGCCCTACAAAGAAATTCTCGAAGGCCAGACGATTTTGCGGGCGGCTCCCGGTCCGCGGCACGAACTGATTTGCAGCCGGTTGCACGCGACGATTCACGCGAGCGTGGCAAACCTGGCGTCGACGCGATTGCTCGCGCCGCGGACGGAAGTGAAGCTTTCCTCAAACACGTTGGTCTGTCCGGACATTGCGCTGGTGGCGCAGGCGACAGGGAAGCTGTGGCTGGCGGTGGAGATCGTGAGCTCGGAGGATCATCGGCCAGACACGGTGATCAAGAAACAGATTTACGAGGAGGCGCGACTGCCGCGTTTGTGGATGGTGGACCCGCGCTATGACAACGTGGAGACGTATCACGGCAGCGAGTATGGATTGATGTTGAAGGAAATTTTGGCGGGGCGCGAGGCGTTGTCGGAGAAATTATTGCCGGAGTTTCATATTGGCGTAGCGGAGTTGTTTGCGATGTGAGTCAGGCGCAGGTTCAATTAGTTGCAGTGCGCCACGTTCCAAATATATGGTCTTTTTCTTTGGCTGAATCGTGGCACTGCGCGCAGGAAGAAATACGTCCACTCTCAATTTTCCTGGGGTCTTTAAAATAGAAATACTCCCAATCGCCGTGGGCTGGATCGTAGCCGGCGGGGCGCTTGACCATGCCGCCAACGCGGGTATCGGCTTCGCGAATCCATTTTCCATCCTGATGGTAACCGAGAATTCTTTTTTGTTTCACGATGACTGCTCCGACCGGAAATAGACTGGCATTCGTCCCAAATGCGTCCGCGGCTTTGTTCATGTAAATCAATATGCCTGTATTCGCATGAGGGCCGAATTTGATTCGCGCCGCCTCCACTTCTTCCTTCGAGGCGCCTCGACAGAGCATCGCCAATTCAGGATTCACAAAAACCGCATTTGTGGTCATCCTGTAATAGTTTGTAAAGCTTGTCGCAATTTCTGAAATAGCGGGGACAGAATCCGATTCGATTCGGGGCGTCTGTGCCCCTGCCGACGCTGCGACGGCAGAGAGGATGAAAACAATTCCTTTAACTATAGTCGTCATGGCGGCGGATTTGCAGTCAGGCTATTGCCCTTCCCTTGGAGAATGAGACAATCGGAGGTTTGGCGTGTTCAGTCCAGCAAGGTATTTCATTCTCCGCGTTGAGTTTCAGTTGGCGGATTTGTGCACGGCGGACACGTACACTTCGCAGTCTGCGGGACTGAAACCAACCAGCACGACTTCCTTTAAATCGTTATTTGTTGCCAGAAACGTTTTGATTTCCTTCACCGCGATTGCTGCGGCGCGTTCGTGGGGAAAACCATACGCGCCTGTGCTGATGGCGGGGAAGGCCACGGTTTGAATTCCATGCTGGCGGACCAACTCAAGGCATTGCCGGTAACAGTTCGCCAGCAATTCGTCTTCGCCCCGGTTGCCACCGTTCCAAACCGGACCGACGGTGTGAATGACCCATTTCGCGGAGAGGCGATAGCCGCGGGTGATTTTGGCATCGCCGGTCGCGCAGCCGCCCAGCGTGCGGCACTCGGCCAGCAATTCCGGCCCGGCAGTGCGGTGAATGGCTCCATCGACACCGCCTCCTCCGAGCAGGCTCGTATTCGCGGCGTTGACGATGGCATCGACGTTCTGTTTGGTGATATCGCCTTGCGCGACCCGGATACGGTTCAGAATGGGATCGGACATAATGAAAGCCTTTTTGAATTGGACTTCTTCTAGCTTGTTTTTTTCATTCCGCCAATCAATCTTAACACGGCAACGGAGAGGTGGCCGAGTGGCTTAAGGCATACGCCTGGAAAGCGTAAGCACCTCAAAAGGGTGTCGAGGGTTCGAATCCCTCCCTCTCCGCCAGTCTTCGCTCTTCGAGCTGCGACTCGGCAGGCCAGTCGGACGCGTCGGAGTTCAATTGAATATCTACCTTCGCATTTTTGTCCAAGATTCATTGAGATGAAGTTGCCGACTCTGTTTTTTGCGGGGGTTCTGTTTGTGTTGGGGGGCGGAGGTGTTTTCGCGCAGTCAGGTTCGGCCACGAATTCAGTGGCGGGCACAAATGGGATTCCGAAGTGCGCGCATTGGCGGACGATCAAGGTCAAGCCGGATGAGGACGCGCCGAAGGTTCATTTCTACAACAAGCTCAATCCGATCTGGTGGTTCAAGAATGCCGATGATCCGAAGCCGCCGGTGTGGTATCGGCCGGAGGACAAACATCGGAAGTTGAAATGGAGTTTTCGCAACCCGATGCACAATTTCAATTTTTACGTGATCGGCGTGGCGAACAAGAAGTTTGCGCGGAGCGGGCGGTTTCCGGAGAGAAATGCCGACCCGCAGGGCGGGTGGGATTTTGAGGCGGCGCGGTGGAAATTCATCTGGCTGCCGTATGTCTCCTATCACCGGTCGAAGTTTGATTTTTATTTCGGCTGGCGGAATCGCGGCAATTTCGGGATCAAGGTGAACATCAATCCGAAGCAAAATCCAAAGGAACCAAATGCGACGCCGCCGAAGGATGATAATTCGTGATTCGCGGAGGACTTGAAGCCGGTCGCACGGGCAGGATGCCCGTGCCACCATTTATTGATAGCTTTTTTCCAGGTCGTGGATGCGGGGCCAGACGGGAGAGTCCTGCGGGGTGCGATCGCGGACGTCGGCGAAGATGCGTTTGGCTTCCTGCGGGTCCTGGCGGCTGATCATCACCACGTAATCGAGTTCGATCCAGGCTTTGCGCGGGTCGTGGACGCCGGGGCCGTAGGTTTTGAGCCATTTCCCGAGGGTGTCGGCGCCGCCTTGTTCGGCGGTTTGCAGGGATTGGTCCCATCCGTCCGGGAGGCCGGGCAATGAGTCGGGATTTACCTGGGCGGCGGCGGCTTGTTTGGCGGCGTCCTGCTTTTGGTCCTGCACTTTTTCCCAATATTCATAAATTTGCCACGCGCCGAGCGCGACGATGGCAATGATGGCGATGGTGATGAGGCCTTTGATCATGATTCCTCGATTCGTTCGACACGCGCGCCGAGTTTGCGCAGTTTCACGTCCATGTTTTCGTAGCCGCGATCCAAGTGGTAGATGCGGTTGACTTGCGTGGAGCCTTTGGCGGTGAGGCCGGCGATGACCAACGCGGCGCTGGCGCGCAAATCGCTGGCCATGACGGGCGCGCCGCTCAAGGGTTTGCCGCCTTTGACGATCGCGCTGGGGCCTTCAATTTCAATATCGGCGCCGAGCCGTGCCAGTTCGCTCACGTGCATGAAGCGCGATTCAAAAATGCGTTCGGTGATGATGCTGATGCCCGGCGTTACGGTCATCAATGCCATCATTTGCGCCTGCACGTCGGTCGGGAAACCGGAGTAGGGCAGGGTGGTGACGTCGACAGGTTTCAATTTGCCGTTGCGGGAAACGGTGATGCCGGCGCCCTTGCGATCCACTTTCACGCCGGAATCGTGAAGCTTGTCGAGGACGGCGTGCAAGTGGTCCGCGCGCGCGCCGCGCAGGGTGACCTGGCCGTTGGTGGCGGCGGCGGCAATGGCGTAAGTGGCGGCTTCGATGCGGTCGGGAATCACTTCATGTTCCACGCCGTGAAGTTTCTTCACGCCGGTGACGGTGATGGTGGGACTGCCAGCGCCGGAAATCTTTGCACCCATGGCGTTCAGGAAATTGGCGAGATCCACGACTTCGGGCTCGCAGGCGGCGCTTTCGATGATGGTGACGCCATCGGCGAGCGTGGCGGCCATCATGACGTTACCGGTGCCGAGGACGGTCGAGCCGGCGCGGCCGCCGAGGAAGACGGTTGATCCGGGCAGACGCTTCGCGGTGGCTTCGACGTAGCCGCTCTCGATGCGGATTTTTGCGCCGATGGCTTCAAAGCCTTTCAGGTGAAGATTGATGGGACGCGCGCCGATGACGCAGCCGCCGGGCAGCGATACCCTGGCCTTTCTTAATCTGCCAAGGAGCGGGCCCATGATGCAGATGGAGCCGCGCATTTTGCGGACGAGTTCATAATCGCCTGAGCCTTTGATTTTTTTGGCGTGAATGTGGACCGCGTCGCCGTCGATTTTCACAGTCGCACCGAGCCATTCAAGGATTTTGGCCATGAACTTCACGTCGCTGAGATTTGGCACGCGCCGGATGACGCAAGGCTCATCGGTGAGCAATGCCGCTGCCATGATGGGCAACACGGCGTTCTTGGCGCCGCTGATGGTGACTTCTCCGTGCAATGGCACGCCGCCTTTGATCAATAGACTTTCCATGAAATTATTTGTTAACCGCAGATCCCGCCGCGGCGGGACGGATGAACGCAGATGAAGACGAACAAAATTTGTCTCATAATCCGTTATTATCGGCGTGAGTTCGCATTTGCTTTAGCGATCAAGATTCTCTGGCGCCGAGTGTAGTCCTCGCGGATGGCTTCGACAATCCAGTTTTGCGCTTCAAAGATTTCGCGAATGGCATCGGCCTGGCCATCGCCGAATTCGAGCATGATTTTTCCAGCCGGATTTAGAAAGTCACGCGCTTCGGCGGCGAAACGGCGGTAAAAATCCAAGCCATCGGCGCCGCCGTCCAGAGCTGAACGAGGGTCGTAATCGCGGACTTCGGGGTCGAGGGTTTCGATTTCGGCGGTCGGGATGTAGGGCGGGTTGCTGATGATGAGGTCGAATTGCGGCGCGCCTGGCAAAGATTTGAAGCCGTCTCCCTGAATGAATTCGATTCGGTCAACAACGTGGTTTTGCACCGCATTTTGTCTGGCGACTTCCAGAGCTTCGGGTGAGACGTCGAGCGCGGTGATTTTTGCGGTCGGGCTTTTTGCGGCGAGTGCGATGGCAATGCAGCCGCTGCCGGTGCCGAAGTCCAGGGCAGTTGATGGTTGAGGGTTGATAGTTGAGAGAAAAGACCAACCGGCTTCGGCGAGGAGTTCAGTTTCGGGACGAGGAACGAGTACGTGGCGGTTGACGGCGATTTCGAATCCGCAAAACGAAGTGGAACCGATGATGTGCTGGAGCGGTTCGCGTTGAGAGCGGCGCTTGACGAGATCGCGGAACGTGTTCGTCTCGGCATCGGCCAGGGCGCGCTCGAAATTCAGGTAGAGCTTCATGCGCGGCAGTTTGAGGACGTGGGCGAGGAGCAGTTCCGCCTGCAATCGCGGGGACTCAACATCTTTTTTTGCCAGGAACCCGGTGCTTTTCTGAATGCCCTCGAGGACGGTCATGTTCAGTCCAAGGTCCAAGGTCCAAGGTCCAAAGTCGAGAAAAACGAAAGATGCGATGGGCATTTTGGGTGGTTTGCCAATCCAATTGAGTCCGATAAGCCCGCGTATTCTGTTACGGAATTGCGTCGTTTTAGTGACAAAAGTTAAGAGTGGGTGTCGGAATGTGTTTGCTGTTGATAACCTGTGAATAAGTGGTGAATAGTCGGGCATGGTGGCCAACCTAGATAGCCGTCCGGCTGAAACCACGAGCTACCGCTCGATCTGGATTTCCGACGTTCACCTGGGCACGAAACACGCGCAGGTGGACAAGCTTCTGGCGTTTCTGCGGGACACGGAATGCGAGCACCTTTACATCGTCGGTGATTTCATCGACGGCTGGCAATTGCTGCGGAAATGGTATTGGACCGAGGATTACAACGTGCTCATCCAAAAGCTGCTGCGCAAGCATCGCAAGAAAACACGGGTGACGTTGATTTACGGAAATCATGATGAATTTCTGGAGAAGTTCGTGGGCATGAGTTTTGGCGCGGTGAAGCTGGTGGAGCGGGCGGTGCACACGACGGCGGATGGGAAACGCTACCTGGTGATTCACGGGCATCAATTCGACGGGTTGTCGCATTTCAATCGGCTGCTGGACCGGGTGGGTTCGGCGCTTTACGACCGGATTCTGGACATGAATGTGTGGATCAACCGGGCGCGGCGCACGCTGGGTTTTGGTTACTGGTCGTTTGCATCTTATATCAAACTAAAAGCCAAGGCGGCGGTCAAATACGTGACGGATTATGAGGACGCGATGATTCAATTTGCGCGCAAGAGCGGGATGACGGGCGTGATTTGCGGGCATATTCATCGGCCGGAAATTCGTGACTTGGGGGACGTGTTTTATATGAATTGCGGTGATTGGGTGGAGAATTGCACGGCGCTGGCGGAGGATTTTGAAGGCAAGTTCACGCTGATTAAATTTCATGAAAATAATGTTCACAGTGCAGGGGGAGGGCCGCGGCCACATGACGCAGGCGATCGCGATGTGCGAGATGCTGCAAAGGCGTGGGCACCGGATCGTGGCGGTCGTGGCCGGCACGAATCAGACGCGCAACCTGCCGGCGTTCTTTGAGCAGGCGTTTTCGGTGCCGGTGCGGCCAATCATGAGCCCCGGGTTTTCGCTCAAGGGGCATCGCAGCATTTCAATGTTCGGCACCTTCGCGAACCTGCTCAAGAATCTGACGGCTTACAAAAAGAGCCTCGCCACGATCCGCAAAGCGATCGAGGAGACGCAGCCGGATTTGATCGTCAATTTCCTGGAACCGCTGATGGGCGTTTATAATTTGCTCAACGCGCACAAAATTCCGGTGCTGGTGGTGGGGCATCAATACATGCTGGAGCATCCGAATTTCGTGAAGGAAAAGGTTTTCAAGACGCAGCAAATGGGAATGAAATTTTACATCGCGGTGACGGGGGCGAAGTCGTCGCGAATGGCGTTGTCGTTCTACAACGCGCCGGACATGCCGCAGCGGAAGTTTTTTGTGTCGCCGCCGATTTTGCGGAAGCAGTTATTTGAGCTGCAGCCGGATTTTTCGGGCGGGCATTTGCTCATCTATTTGCTGAACCACGGCTACGCCGCGGAAATCGTCCAATGGCACAAGGAGAATCCGACGATTCCGATTCATTGCTTCTACGACAAGCCGGATGCGCCGGCGGAGGAAAAGATTGATGCGACGCTGACGTTTCACAAAATTCACGGCGAAAAGTTTTTGCGGATGATGGCGACGGCGCGCGGAGTGGCGTGCACGGCGGGTTTTGAATCGGTGAGCGAGGGCGCGTATCTCGGCAAGCCGCTGCTGTTGATTCCGGTGGAGAATCATTTGGAGCAATATTTGAACGCGTGCGATGCGGAGCGGACGGGGTTGGGCATGCATGATTCGAAATTTCATCTTTCGCGCCTGCTGGAGAAGCCGAAGGGCGAGGCGACGGCGAAGTTCCGCGAATGGGTGAACCAGGCCGAAGCGATTGCGATGCGCGCGGTGGAAATGACGGCTGGAGCGCAGGCCCGCGCGAGCGAGGCGGGCACGCCGGTGTTGACGGTGGCGAGGTGAAAGGGGTCCGGTCGTAGCGCAGGCGTCTTCGCCTGCGAGTTCACGGCATCGTCCCGGTGCCAGAAACAATTGTCGTTTTATTACGCCTCAAATGTCTGGCGGCGAGACGCCGCCGACACTCGCAGCCGGGACGGCTGCGCTACATTTAGATGCTCCGAGTTTCAGGGCGATACCACTCCATAGAACCACGTGCGGGAAGTCCTGTTGGTGGAATCGGTGAATTGATACTGGCCGGGAGGGTTTTGCGCCGGCGGACCGAGGACGGTCCATTGGTTCAAGTGCAGGGCGAGGTTTGTGGTTGCCAGGACGGTAAAGTCGGCGGTTGGACTGTTGGTGAAACTGAAACTCAATCCGCCGCCGGGCTGCCTGCGAAGCTGCTTCAACAGGGGGCGATTGTTCGCGGGCGCCACTTGCGCCTCGACCGCGCCGATGTCCACGTGCGGGCCGGACTGGCGCGGGTAGCCGCGTTGGTCGGTGGTGAACGGAGCGGCGGAATCGAGGCCGGCGTCGATGGCGGCCGAGCCAAACATGGGCGGCATGGTCAGGGTGGGGCCGCCGTAATTGCCGAATGGAGCGAGGAGCGGATTGCCACCGATGAGATTGTTCGCGCCGGAGAATGGGCCGAGGAAGTCCGGAGTGTTGGTGGCAGTGTTTCCGGCGACGATGGTGTTGGTCAGGAGAGACATGCCGGAGGGATCCTGGAAAATGCCGCCAGCGGTTCCGGCGGAATTGCCGGCAATTGTGCAGTTAACAAGTGTGTTGGTGCCGGAATTATTGTAGATGCCGCCGCCGTCGTTAGTGGCACCGGCAGAATTCCCGAAGAGCGTGCAGTTATTGAGCGCGATGGCGCCGTTGTTCCAAATGCCGCCGCCATTGATAGGGGCGGAATTGCTGGAAAGGGTGGAATTGTCAAACTCGGCCCGGCCGCCACCGATGATAAAGCCGCCACCGCTCTGGAGGGCATTGTTGTACGACACAGCGGAGTTGTTGACAGTGAGAGTGCCAGAAGACTGAGCGATGGCGCCTCCGGGATTGTTCCCTTCCAGGATGCAACTGTTGATCATGAGCGAGCCAATGTTGTAAACGGCGCCGCCGGTGTCGGCAGTGGAGGTGTTGTTGGAAAACGTGCAGTTGTTGAAGCTGTCGCTGCCAGTGTAGTTAAAGATGGCCCCGCCGCTTTTAGAGGAGTTAAAGGAGAGGACGCTGTTGTTCACCGTGACTGTGCTGTTGGTGGAATTGAAAATGCCGCCACCTGCGGTGCCGGCGGAATTGCTGGTCACAGTACAGTTAGTGAGAGTGAGGGTAGCGCCATCGTCCACCAGGATGCCGCCGCCGAAGTCGGAGGCGTGGCCGTTGGTGATGGTGAGTGAATTAAGGGTGACGCTGTTGCCGGCGCTGATTTCGAGCACGCGAGAATTGCCGCTGGCATCAACGAGTATTCCCCCGGTGAGGCCGGAGGCGTCTATGACTGCACCATCGGAGAGCGTGATCTGGCCGCTGGTGAGGTGGATGGTCTGGCCGGAAAGGGTGTTGGCAAAGGTGATGAGCCCTGGGACGATGGCTGCCACAGCGCGCAGGGAGCCGGGTCCGCTGTCGTTCACGTTTATTACAATAGATGACTGGGCCTCAACCGCGCCGATGTCCACGTGCGCTCCGGACAGGCGCGGGAAGCCGCGCTGGTCGGTGACGAGAAAGGCGGCGACGGAATCAAGACCGGCGTCAATGGCGGGCGAACCGGAGAGTGGCGGCATGGTCAGGGTAGGACCGCCGTAATTGCCGAGCGAGGCGAGGAGCGGATCGCCATTGGTGAGGTCATTCATTCCGGAAACAGGGCCGAAGATGTTGGGTGCATTCGTGGCGGTGTTCCCGGCAACGATGGTGTTGGTGAGGACGGATGTGCCGGTAGAATCCTGGAAAATGCCGCCACCGATACCGGCGGAATTGCTGGTGAGAGTAGAATTGATAACTGTGAATGTGGCATTGGAGTTGAATATACCGCCGCCCCTGCCGGCGAAATTGCCCGCAAGGGTGCAGTTATTGAGCGTGTTGGTGCTGAAGTAATTGACAATGGCGCCGCCGTTGTCCGCCGAATTGCCCGAGAATGTGGAGTTATTGATTGCGAGGACAGTCCCAGAGCTTTCGATGCCGCCACCACCGCCATTGGCGGAATTGTCAGAAAGCGTGGAGTTATTGACCGTGACTGTGCTGTTGGTGGAATTGAAAATGCCGCCACCTGCGATGCCGGCGGAATTGCCGGTCACATTACAGTTGGTGAGAGTGAGGGCAGCGCCATTGTCCACCAGGATGCCGCCGCCGAAGTCAGAGGCGTGGCCGTTGGTGATGGTGAGTGAATTAAGGGTGACGCTGTTGCCGACGCTGATTTCGAGCACGCGAGAATTGCCACCGGCATCAATGAGTATGCCGCCAGCCAGGCTGGAGGCGTCTATACCGACACCGTTGGCAAGAGTGATCTGGCCGCTGGTGAGATGGATGGTCTGGCCGAACAGCGTGTTGGTAAAGGTGATGAGCCCCCCAGGGACGATGGCTGCCACGGTGCGCAGGGAGCCGGGCCCGCTGTCGTTCACGTTGATCACAGTGGCTGGCTGGGCCTCAACCGCGCCGATGTCCACGTGCGCTCCGGACAGGCGCGGGAAGCCCCGCTGGTCGGTGACGAGAAAGGCGGCGACGGAATCAAGACCGGCGTCAATGGCGGGTGAACCTGCGAGCGGCGGCATGGTCAGGGTAGGACCGCCGTAATTGCCGAGCGAGGCGAGGAGCGGATTGCCATTGGTGAGGTCATTCATTCCGGAAACAGGGCCGAAGATGTCAGGCGCATTGGTGGCAGTGTTCCCGGCGACGATGGTGTTGGTGAGGAGAGACACGCCGGAAGGATCCTGAAAAATCCCGCCAGCGGTACCGGCGGAATTGCCGGCGAGCGTGCAGTTATTGAGCGTGTTGGTGCCGAAGTAACTGACGACGGCGCCGCCGTTGTCGGCGGCATTGCCGCAGAAGGTGGAATTGTTGACTGTCAGAACTGCCTGGTAACTTTCGATGGCACCGCCGTTGGTCGCGGTATTGGCAGAGAGGAGGCAGTTGTTAATCGCGACGGTGCTGTTGGTGGAGATGAAAATGCCGCCGCCTGCTTCGGCAACATTGCCAGCCACGGTGCAGTTATTGAGAGCGAGGATAACGTCATCGTCCACCAGGATGCCGCCGCCAATGTCGGAAGCGTTTCCGTTGGTGATGGTCAGTGAATCGAGAGTGACGCTATTGCCGGCGGTGATTTCCAGCACGCGAAAAGCGCCACCGGCATCCATGAGTATGCCGCCAGCCAGGCTGGAGGCGTCTATGTCGACACTGTTGGAAAGAATGATCTGGCCGCTGGTGAGGTGGATGGTCTGGCCGGAAAGGGTGTTGGCAAAGGTGATGAGTTGCGGAGCGGCGGCTACAGTGGCGCGAAATGAGCCGGGCCCGTCATCGTTTGTGTTGAGCACGATGGACGGCTGGATTTCGACCGCGCCGATGTCGACGTGTTTGCCGGCGAGACGCGGATAGCCGCGTTGATCGGTTGTCAAAAAATTAGTGACTGAATCATTGCCGGCGTTGATGGCGGGGGAACCGGCCAGCGGCGGCATGGTTTGCGCAGGACCCCCGTAATTGCCGAGCGGGGCGAGGAGCGGATCGCCATTGGTGAGGTTGTTCGCCCCGGAAATGTCGCCGAGGATTTCAGGGTCACTGGTGCCGGCGGTGTTTCCGGCGACGATGGTGTTGGTGAGCAATAGCAGGCTGCTATTTTCGTACACGCCGCCGGCGCGGCGGTGGGCCGAGTTGCCGCTGATGGTGCAGTTGTTCAGCATGTTGGTGCCGAAAAAACTGTAGAAGCCGGCGCCGTCGAAAAGAGCTAAATTGCCGGAAATGGTGGAGTTGTTGCACACGGCGATGCCACTGAGATTGACGAAGCCGCCGCCGGAGGGGCTTCCGGAGATGGTGCAATTATTGACGGTGATCATGCTCCAGTTATCGATGCCACCGCCCTGGTCGGCGGGGCAGGCATTGCCGGAAAAGGTGGAGTTATTGATGGTGGCTGTGCCGCCGTTTGTGTTGATGATGCCACCGCCGAAGTTGGTGCCGAAATTACCGGAGATGGTGGAAGCGTTGATGGTGACGAGGCCATTGTTTTGATTCAGAATTCCGCCGCCGGCACGGGCGAAGTTGGTCGAGAAACTTGAGCTGGCGGCGACGAGGATAGAGCCATCGTTTGCAATGCCGCCACCAGCGACGCCGGCGGAATTTCCGGAAAGAAAGGAGTTATTGATGGTAATCGTTCCGTTCGTGACGTAAATGCCGCCACCCATGCTATCGGCCGAATTTCCTGTCACGGTGCAGTTCGTAAGCGTCAGGGTTGCGTCATCGTTCACCAGAATGCCGCCGCCAACGTCAGGCACATTTCCGTTGGTGATGGTGAGTGAATCGAGAATGACGGTGTTGCTGGCGGCGATTTCCAGCACGCGGGAGCTGCCGCCGGCGTCGATGGCGGTTGTCGCGTTGGAGGAGACAATGGTCAGATCGTTCGTGATGAGCAGTTCGCCATTGGTCAGCGTGATGGTTCCGACGGCGCCCGCGATGACGATCGTATCGCCGGGAACGGAATCGGCGATGGCCTGGCGCAACGTGCCGGGGCCGGCGTCGTCCGGATTGGTGACGGTCATTGTCATGGGCGTGATGAAGGCGACATCCTGACCGTAGGCAATTCCCTGGAGATTGGTGGCGACGCAACGAAAATGATAGGCAGTCCCTTTGGCGAGACCGGCGACGGTTTGAGAGAAGTTGAAATTGTTGGTGTCGCTGAGCAATGGCTGGGCTGGCGTGATGTTCCCGTAGTTGGTGTCGGTTCCCCATTCGAACCAGACGGTGGCTGCCAGATTTCCCTGGTCGCCGACGCCGGGGAGCGTGGCCTGGTGGGCTGCGAGATTGGTGGCATCCAGGGTCGTCAGCGTGGGAATTGCCGGGGGCGGCGCTGTGTCGGGCGAAACGTTGGTGACGGAGGTGCTGTCATCGGGAGAAAGCCCCCAGGCGAAGTTGGTGGGGTCCTGCGCGGTGTCCGGGGCTGCTCCGGCGTCGTAGGCGGCCACGATGGTATTGGTGACTTTGAAGGTGACGGTGTGAAAATTCATTGTGCCCGTGCCGGAGGCATCGGCAGCGCCCCAAAGGATTTCGCCGTTGGTTAAACTGTTGTCGCTCGGCGCCCAATTGGTCGCGATGACCCGGCCGTCAAAGAGGTAACTGGCTTGCGCGGTGGCGGGGTTGTAAAGGATTTCGTGGTCGTGATAGAGGGATGTGCCGGTGCCGTTGGTCGTGAGGGTGAAAGTGGCGGCGCCATCCAGGTCGGCTATCAGATCGCCGTTGGTGTCGAGGTAAAACCAGATGAGAAAGCGATTGGTTCCCAAACCATAGGCCATGGCGATGGTCTTGTCAGAGGAGGAATCGGAGAGGAGCCGGGCGTTGATGGCATAGTCGAAGCCACCGGTGCTGTTCGTGGCGGCGGTTTGCAGGTCGGCGGAGAGGTCGTTGGTGTAGTTCGCGAGCGAGTTGGTGGCATTGATCTGCCAGGCGTTGGGAAGGGGATCGGCGAATACGATTGAGGTGAGCAGGCAGCCAGCCAGCACGAGTGCTCGCTGCGTAAACTTCCAGAGCCGCCTTTGCATACAAGATCCCTTTTTTTTGATGCGAGTGGTGCTGTCGCGGCGGGCGAAACAGGTGCGCCAGTGCATCAAAACCAAAATAGTGACGTCACTCGAATCGTACACGTGAGGTGGATGCTGTCAATTTTAAATCCGATTTTGACAATGCGCGCGAGTCAGGCGCGAGGTGCAATCCCCTTAGCCGCAGTGAGGTATTGACCCGACTGGCTGTCGCGCGAAACCGGCTTAGGTTGCACGCGAGGTTATCACATGCACAAAATGCTCGTCGCTCTCCTTGGTTTGGCTGCGCTTGCCAGCGGGTGCGCAAGTGTGGCGTCAATGGGACCATCCGCATTGGATTCATTGAATCCGAACACCTCCGCCCTTCAAATTCATAATCAAACGGAATTGAAACTCACCGAGGCAAATTTCGTGGTGGTGAAAACGAATGTCGTCGGGCAGGCGCGGGGATTTTCGCTGCTGGGCTTCATCACGGTCGCGCCGGCGCGTTTCGAGACGGCGATGGACCGGCTTTATGGGAAGGCGGAAATGCAGAGCGGCAAAGCGGATACGCTCGGGAATATCATCATGGAAAAGACGAGTGCGTATTGGATTTTGTTTTCGATTCCGCGGGTGACGGTGCGGGCGGATGTGCTGGAATTCACGCCGGGCCACGCGGCCATTGTCATTCCGCACATGCCGATGAACCCTTCGCCGGGGCCGCCGCGCCCGGATGAAAAGCCGGATATCGCGAGACCCGGCGGCGCAGGTTCTGGCAGCGCGCATAGTCTTTAGAATATTTGGAGCAGGTGCCGCGCTTCGATGAGAAGGCTGAGCCACGAGGCGAGAAAAATTCCGCCGCGCAGATAAAACCAGACGCCGAGATATCCCATCACGACGTGCAACGCGAACAGTTCCATGAACAACCCGTGTGGGAAGGGCCGGGGCGAGACCTGGGTTCTGAGAATCAGCAGGAAGACGTTGAAGAAAACGGTCAGCCAGAGGGCGACGTTTTCATTCCGGAAGAGGCGTAGCGCCCAGGCAACCGGCGCGAACAGCAGGAACAATTGCGTGAAAGCGAGCCCGAACAGCGTGCTGGCGAGCCAATGCGCGAAATCCCCGGGGTAATCTTCCGGCGTGATGAGCCGCAGCGCGGGATCCAGAAAAAAGTGGAGCGCGATGGTGGCGAGAATTCCAGCGAGGGTTGCGGTGGCGAACAGTGAAGGTTTGATTTTCAGCGTGAAAACCGGGCGGTGCGTGTATTCGGTGTGCCACGCGAAAACGAACGCCCAAAGGACGAAGCCGCTGAGGAAGATGGTCGATTCGAGATACCAGAGCGGCAGCGGGCGTTTGGCCCACAGCAGCATGCGTGGGATCGAGAGCGCGGCGCTCGACGCCGCGGCGATGGCGGCGGCGGTGACGACTTTGGGTCGGACGAGGCGGCGCATGGTTTCTGATTGTTATCCCCTGTTCCCCGAGCACCACCTCACCCCAACCCTCTTCCCCGCTTCGCGGCGGAGAGGGAGAAGAAATCGCGGTTTGAGCGCAGGAGGCGTTGAGCGCAAAAATTTCATTGGTTATATGTTCATTGGTTATATGAGATGGCGAGCAGATACCAGGTGTCGTGCGGGAGCCATTGTTCGCCCCAGCGCCAGTCTTCGTCCTTGCCGGTCACGGAATGCGGGAGATTGAAATCGATGTCGTGCGGGTCTGTGTAACCGCTGGTGATGCCGTTGACGATGCCGCCGGGGGCGTTGTGGTATTCGTAGGAATCGAAAAACATGTAGAAGGGATTGTTGCGGCCGGTGCCTTGCAGCATGCAGCAGTCGTAGGGATTTTCGCCGAGAATCCAGTTTAATTGATTCCAGGCGTAGGTTTGAAGTGCACGCGTAAAGCCCGGGGCTTCCGGAAAATATTTTGCCGCCATGCGCGCGGCGGTGGCGAGAGAGGCGAGGCGAGCGTTTTCTCCCTGCCACCAAGGCGCGGTCTCGGTGTCGTGCGGGAAGAAAAACGTGGTGCGGCGGGAACCATCCTTGCTCTGAACGAACTGGCGCGCGTAGCCGAAGGGATTCGTCACTTCGCCGGTGGTGCGCAGCTCGGACTCGAGCGATTTGCGGACGGTTTCGAGGATTTGCTTTTGCGTCGCGGCGTCGGTGATTTCGCAATATTGCAATAGGCTCACAACGGGCAGGCCGGCGTCGGCAGCGTGGAAAAAGGGGCGGTCATCGTCGTCCGCGCGCCAATAGTTCGTATGGCCGCCGCTGGTGATGAGGCGATTCATCAGATTTTGCGCGCGCTGGTCGGCGGCGGTTTTGTATTGGTCGGATTTGGTGGCTTTGAAGAGTTCGGTGGCGGCGAGGAGGGCGCAGTAATCGTCCACGATGTTTTCCTTGCCGTCGTTGAGGCAGGATTGATTGTGCTTTTCGAGAAAGGCGAAGGCGTCTTCGGCGGCTTTCAAATAATCCGCCTGGGAAAAATCGCCGGAGACGGGATAGGTGCTCGCGAGCGCGAGCGCGGCGATGGCGAGGCCGCCGCCGGAACGGAAGGCGACTTCGTAATCGGAGCGTTCGCCGGCTTTGTGTGTCTCGCCCATGAAGGTGGCGTTCTTGTTGGTCTTGATGGCGAAGCCGGAACTTTCCTTCGCGATGCGGCGGTCGGCGGGAGCTTTTTCGGGCCCGGGCGCATCCACGGAGCGATAGAAGGAACCGCCGGGGCTTTTCACGCGCACGAGATAATCCGCGCCAAACAGGGCTTCATCGAGCACGCGGCGTTTGTATTGGCGGAAATTGGGATCGGCGCGGCGGTTTAATTCGTCGTAAGTCTTGAACAGCGCCCAGTCGGTGAAGGGAATTTGTTGCGGGTTGAAGTAAGTGGAGAAGGAAAGGTGCGAGAGATGTTTGCCGTAGTCGCCAGTGGCATCGTACCAGCCGCCGTGGACATCGGCGGTGTTGGTTGAGCCGTCGAACTTCAGGTTGCGATCGGCTTTGTCGAGCAGGCCGGAGCAACGCTGCCATTTGAACCACGCGACGACGTCGAGCAGGGTGTATTTCTCCAGCAGATTGCGCTCTATCTTGAAGGGATACGAGCGGAGCGTGCCCTGGCTGGTTTGGCATTCGACCAGAAAAGTTCCCTCGTTGGTGACGGTGCCGAAATCTGCGGTCCAGAAGATCCAATCTTTCCATTTGTCGACGGGGCCGGCTTTGATGGGTGTGCCGGAAAGGATTTCATGGCCGGTTTGGGTGTCGATGATTTTGAAGAGGGTGACGTCGTCGGCAGGATATCCGAGAATGACGGCGCGTTTGGCGGCGACGGGTTCATAGCCGAGGTGGTTGATGAGAATCTGGATGGGCTTGGCGAAAGCGGATTGGCAAAGGAGGCAAATCAGGAAGGCGGGGAGCCAGGAAGTTCTCTTCATGCGGGAGAGTGTTGTGGTGATCGAATAAAAAATCGACTCCAAATAGCTCCAAAGAGTTCCAATTAGTTCCAAAAAATGAGTTGATAGCCGAGCGCGGTTCGCGAGTGCGCTCGCCCGACCACCTGTTTGGTGTTTCGTGTTTCCTGTTTCGCATCCTCGGTTCCGACTTCATCCATTCTCCTTTCTGGGCCATTGGACAGTTCAGGTACTTGACGGGTTCGAAATTTGTTCGGCATTCTTTTGCGCGTGAGTTTGTTTCGAGCAGAAGCGGGCCGAAATCCGCGCTCCGTTACCGATTTTACATGAAGTGGTTCTTTTTGACTCTGTGGCGCAATTTCCTGGGCTGCTTTCGCGGCCGTATGGTGCTGTGGCATCTGGCGGCGATTTTGATTACGGCGGCCCTGGTGATTTCGGGTTTGGATTGGCAGTATTTTGCAGCGACGCGCGGGCCGGGGCTTCGTGAACTGGCGTGGCCGGCGGTGCAGTGGGGATCGAAATTGCCGATTTGGGTGCCGCTGGTGCTGCTGGCACTGGGATTTGTTTCGCGGAACAATGCATTTTTACGATTCGGCGCAGCGGAGGCGCAGGCGGTGATTCTGGGTTTGTTGATTTCCTCGACTTACAAGGCGTTCACGGGGCGGGTGCATCCGATGCACGCAATGGGCGCAGATATCAGCCGGGATTTTCGATTTGGGTTCCTGCGGGGCGGCGTGTTCTGGGGCTGGCCGTCGTCACACACGACGATCGCCTTCGCGATGGGGGTGACGATTTTCATGATGTTGCCGAAGCATCGGTGGGCGGGTGTGCTGGCTGTTTTGTATTCGCTTTATGTTGGACTGGGAGTGTCGGTGACGATCCATTGGCTTTCGGATTTTGTGGCGGGGGCGATTATTGGGAGCGTGATTGGGGTGGTGGTGGGGAGGGCATTTTTTGGGGACGAACATCGAACATCGAACGCCGAACATCGAATGGGGAAAAAGATGAGGAGTTGACGGCTCGGGAAGGAATTGAACAGAAGGGAACGATGAATCCCAGTGCTCGGGAATGGACTATTAGACGGCGTGGTCGGCAAGTTTTAAGTCCAACCAGAACCGGCTTCCTTCACCGGGCTTCGACAACACACCCGTCCGGCCTCCCATGCGTTCCATTACTTTGCTGACCAGGGCCAGGCCAATGCCGGTACCTTCGTAGTCCAGGTTCAACCGTTGGAACATTCCAAAAATCTTCTCATGCAGTTCAGGCGGGATCCCGATGCCATTGTCTTCGAACCACAGCCGCACCGTCACACCGTTGCTTTCCGCCCAGATGCGCACGCGGGGAATCCGGCCGGGTGCGACGAACTTTACCGCGTTATTCAGCAAATTGGAAAAGCACTGAGTCAACCCTGCCTGGTTGGCAAGCACCCGCGGGAAGCTGCCCTGGACGCGGACATCAGCGGCGGGCATCTGAAACGCCGGGTATGAGTCGATCATGCCCCGGAGCAGGGCTTCGGGATCGACCGGCGCCAGGGCTAATTCTTCCCGCATCGCCTTGCTGTAATCGAGCGCATCGACGATCAACTGATCCATCCGATCGGCGGACTGGCAGATGCGTTTAAGAAAATCCTGGCCCTGCTGGGGCAACATGTTGCTGAATCCCTCCAGCAACAGGCCGGAGAATCCGCGCATGGCGCGCAACGGTGCGCGCATATCATGGGTGATCGAGTAGGAAAAATGCTCCAGTTCACCAATTGTCCTTTGGAGTTCGCGAGTGCGTTCGGCGACCTTCAACTCAAGATTTTCGGCGTGCTGGCGGAGCTTCTCCTGAGCTTCATGCAGGGCCTGCTCGGCTCGTTTGCGCTCGGTGACGTCGCGGGTCGTGCCGGCGATAAATTCCACGTCGCCCCCCAGGCCAAATACCGGTGTAAAGATGTATTCGTAAACGCCAAAAATCCCGGTGAGCGGCGCTTTAAACGGAACTTCACCCTTGATTGGCTTCCTGGTTTCAAGCACCTGCCTGATTTCGTGCATGTGCATGTCGTGATGCCACTGCTCGTAACCGAGCTGACGACAAGTCCTGCCGATCACTTCCGACAATTTCATCCCCCACACTTCCAGCAATCTCCGGTTCGCGTAGAGGAATCGTCCCTCCAGATCAAACACATAAACAAAGTCGGGTGTCGTCGACACGACTCCGTCAAAAAGCCGCGTCTGTTGCTGATGGCGTGCGGTTGCTTCCTGCAATTCCTCACGGATGCGTTTGCCCTCGCTGATATCACGGAAATAGCAGACTACTCCGAGACGATTGTCTGGAAGCAGAAGGCGACTGAGGCGCCATTCGTAAGTTTCAATCACGTCGCGGTCGAGCCGTTGTTCGGTGCATTCGGCTGTTTCGCAAGGCTCACCCGTTTCCAGCGCGTGGCGAAAAATGCGCGCGGTTTTGTCGGCATGCTCTTTTGTCCAGAGGATATGAAGGACCTCGTCAAAATCCCGGCCGATGAGTTCAGAAATGTTCCCGAATATCGGACGCGCCTTCGGGTTTACCAGCCGAAGTTTGAAATCGGCATCAACGACAAAGACCGGCACGGGCAGATTATTTAACGCGGACTCAAAATGCTCGATGCAATCGCGCGACACCGACTCGGCGCGTTTCGAATTCTCGTTCCCAGGAGAAATATCCGCGGGAACCTGCGAAGGGAATTTGCTCATGTAAGAAAACTTCTGAGAACCAATGGCTTTTGCAAACTGGAGCCGCCGCCCCGCACTATCAGTTCTCTGCACACCACCCGCGCCGGGCTGACCTCGCGACCTTTTTTATTTGTACTTTGCTTTCTTCGCGCACCTCAGCATCGCAAACTTGGAAATTTCGTCGAAAACGGCAATGGGGTCCTTTACCCGCCTCATTGGCCGGAAGAAGCAATCTTCTGGCGAATGCATTGCTCAATCCTCCACCGGCACGACCAGGTTCTCCATGATGTAGTCTTTGCGTTCGGGGGTGTTTTTGCCCATGTAGAAGGTGAGGATGCCGCTGGCTTCGGTTTTTTGCGCGTATTCGACTTTGCTGACGCGCATTTCTTTGCCGATGAATTGTTTGAATTCCTGCGGTGAGATTTCTCCCAATCCTTTGAAGCGGGTGATTTCGGCTTTGCTGCCAATTTCAGTAATGGCTTGGTCGCGTTCGGCTTCGGAGTAGCAGTAGATGGTTTTCTCTTTGTTGCGGACGCGGAAGAGGGGCGTTTCCAAAACGTAGAGGTGGCCGTCGTGCACGAGTTGATCGAAGAAGCGGTAGAAGTAGGTGATCATCAGGTTGCGGATGTGCAGGCCGTCGACGTCGGCGTCGGTGGCGAGGATCACTTTGTCGTAACGCAGGCCTTCGAGGTTGTCTTCGATGTTCAGCGCCTGCATGAGGTTATACATTTCGTCGTTTTTATAGACGACGTCGCGCTTGAGGTCCCAGACGTTGAGGGGTTTGCCTTTGAGGACGAAGACGGCCTGGTTGTTGACGTCGCGGCAGCTCGTGATGGAGCCGGCGGCGGATTGACCTTCGCAGATGAAAACCTGGGTGCCTGCACCTTTGCCCTTTTTCTTGTCGAGGTGGTTTTTGCAATCCTTGAGCTGCGGGATGCGGATGGTGATGGCCTTGGCGCGTTCGCGCGCGAGTTTTTTGACTTCCTGGAGTTCCTTGCGCAATTGCCGGGTGTCCTCGGCTTTCGCCATGATTTTCTCGGCGATCTCTTTGTTGCGGTTGAAGAAGTGCAGGAGTTCTTCGCGGACGTTGTTGACGAGTTCGGTGCGGATTTCGGTGTTGCCGAGTTTGTTTTTGGTTTGGGATTCGAAGACGGGGTCTTTCAGGCGAATCGCCACGGCGCCGATCATGGCTTCGCGGACGTCGTCGCCTTCGTATTTGGCGTTGCCGTATTCGTTGACGGCTTTGAGGAGGCCTTCGCGGAAGGCGCTGAGGTGCGTGCCGCCGTCGCTGGTGTATTGGCCGTTGACGAAGGAATAAAATGTTTCGCCGTAACGGCTGTTGCTGTGCGTGAAGCAGAACTCGAGGGTTTTGCTGGTGTAATGGAGCGGGGGATAGAGCGGTTCGGCGCCGTCGGCTTCCAAATCCTCCATGACGAGGTCCATGAGGCCGAGGCGGGATTGGAAGACTTTGGGCTCGGGATGGCCGGCGATGTTGAGGATTAGTTTCAGGCCGGCATTGAGATAGCTGTAATGGCGGAGGCGGCGTTCGACGTATTCGATGCGGAATTCGCTCTCTTTGAAGATTTCGGGGTCCTGTTCAAATTCGATGAAGGTGCCGTTGGGCTCCTTGGTTTTGCCTTTGTCTTCCTTCTTGAGTTTGCCCTGCTTGAAGGAGGCTTCGGCGAATTCGCCATCGCGATGGCTGCGGACCATGAAAATCCTGGAGAGCGCGTTGACGGCTTTGGTGCCGACGCCGTTGAGGCCGACGCTGAATTGGAAGACGTCGTCGTTGTATTTGGCGCCGGTGTTGATCTTGGAAACGCAGTCGACGACTTTGCCGAGCGGAATGCCGCGGCCGAAATCGCGCACGGCGACGCGGTTGCCTTCGAGATAAATCTGCACCTCTTTGCCGTGGCCCATGATGAATTCATCGATGGCGTTGTCGATGACTTCCTTCATGAGGACGTAGCAACCGTCGTCGGGGTTGGAGCCGTTGCCGATGCGGCCGATGTACATGCCGGTGCGCAGGCGGATGTGCTCGAGGGAGGAGAGGGTTTTGATTTTGCTCTCGTCGTAATTGTGCTTTGCGTTTTCAGCCATAGTTCAACGTCTTTCAGGTTTGAGGAAAATGCGATGCGATGCAAACAGGAAATCGGAATTATGAAGAAGATTTTAACAGGAGGAAGCAGAGGCAGCCGAGAGGATCACGGATTCCAGGTCTCTGCGCTCTCCTGTTGGATCTTTCCGCTTTGTTGCGTTATTGACCGGCTCCGGGAAGGATAAGCCGGCTGATGCCATCGGTTACTTTCATTTCGTGGAAATTGAGGAGGAGGCCGATGGGGATGTTCAGCAGTTTCATGTAGCTCAAGAGTTGCGCTTTGTGGATCGGGAGAATTTTTTCGACCGCCTTGGCTTCAACCAGGATGCATTGCTCAACGCAAATATCGAAACGCAGGGGTTCTGCGCGCGAGAATCCTTTGTAGTTTATTACGACGGGTTGCTGGGAAACACAGGAGAGGTTTCTGAGTTCAAGTTCTTTGAGCAGGCACCATTCGTAAATCGATCCAATCAGTCCCGGCCCTTTATCACGATGCACTTCGATGGCTCCGCCGATGATGGTTTCTGTCAGGCTGGATGCCCTGTGGAATAGTGGGTGCATGGCGAACGCTGTACATGAGACGGGCGGAAAAAAAGGATTTTTTAGGAAGCTTTTTGAACAGGAGGAAACGGAGGATTTGGGTGGGGCGATGAAAACGAGGGACTCTCTGTTATCTCTGTTTCCTGCTGTAAAAATTTTTATCTCGCGCAGGCTCTGTATTTTCTCCGGAAAAATCCATGGGGTGTTTTTTGTGAGCGGATACTGAGTTGCCCGCATTGTTGCGAGGTCGCGCATGGCAGAAGGTGGCCCGTGAATTTCCTGGAAGCCATTTTAGGTGATTCGTGTATCAGAAAAGGAGAATGCCATGGAGACTTCTGCGCCCCGGCTCAGGGTTAATCGGGTCTTTCGTGCATCGCTCGCAATTCTCGCCGCGGCAATATGTTTTACTGCCCGCGCGCAAACAACAAACTCGTGGACCAGTCCGACTAGTGGGAATTGGGAGGATGCCGCGAATTGGTCGCTGGGGATTCCGCCCGGCGCGGGGCAGACGATTCTTATCGAGAATCACGGCTGGAAAGCCGTCGCGATCGGGCCGAACACCGCAGAAAATTTCCCGCAAACGATGTCGATTGATGCGCTGAGAATTATTTCGCCTGGAACGGACACGGTGAACACGGTTTTGTTGAATTATGCCGGTTTGCAAACGCCGCTGACGACTGCTCATGACCTTGAAGTCAGTAACGACACCAGCATGGTTATCTTGCAGTCTGCGGTGCAGGCGAACGGCGGTTTTTTCGTCGATGGCACGGTAACCCACGACGTTTCCTCGGAAGTGAGGGCGCCGGTTCTGGTGGTCAATGGCGCGTACTATTTCACGAACGGTCTTTTGAAAGTTTCCCTGGCCGGAGTTGAAAGTGTGTCGGGGCAATTCGTTCAGGCCGGCGGGTCAAATTACAGCGGTTCGATGGACCTTACCGGCGACTATAATCTTTCCGGCGGCCAGCTGGTGATTCCTCCACCCGGTGGGCCGGGAGAGGGGCTGAGGGATTTTGGAAATTTTGTGCAATCGGGCGGCACGGTCGACGGCACGTTGTTCGTCGGAGAGAGTGGAGTTCGTGGAGGCGTTTATCAGTTTAGCGGCGGGTTTCTGCACGCATCCGACCTCGAACTGCCCACCAACCCTCAGGATGGTACTGAAAGGAATTCTGACAGCAGCTACCTAAATCAGACGGGCGGCACAAATATGGCGGATTCCATGCAGGTGGGGGAAAATTATGTGGGCGATCCTCTGCAGGGGCTGGGGACGTATTCGTTGACGAATGGACTGCTGGTCAGCGGCGGCATCTCGATCGTCGGGCAGGGCAATTTTTATCAATATGGCGGCGTTCACAGCAATGCATCGATGACCATTTCTCAAAGCGAATTAGTGGAGATTCCGCCGCCCAATGATTATTTCGTGCCCGGACATTACTCTCTCAATGGCGGCACGTTCACGAGCGGATTGGTTATTTGCCAGCCCGGAGTGTTTTCCCAGACGGCGGGTTGGTGTCAAATCACCTCGCTGCAAATAAGCGGCGGGAAATATGGCTTGGTGGGTGGGCAATTGACTGTGTCGAACTTGAGCTTGAGCGATGGCGCAAGCTTTGCGCAGACCGGAGGCTCAATGACGCAAACCGGCATGTTGACTCTGGCGGGTGCGAACCTGACAGCGGGGGACGGCACGCAGCAATTTGGTGAGTTGCAATTGAGCACCGGCGGGAACACAAACTCGTCCTTGACGTTCGCGCCCGGCGCGAGCGTGCTGCACTTCGCCGACAGCAGCGGCCTGACCTGGTCGAACGCGGTGCTGACTGTCAGCAATTGGTTTGGATCGCTTTCGGGTGGCGGCGCAGCGCAGATTTTTTTCGGGAACGACAATGCAGGCCTGACATCGCAACAGTTGAGCCAGTTGCAATTCATCAATCCGGCGGGGCTGCCGAGTGGAACGTATTCCGCGCAGATTCTCTCCGATGGCGAAGTGGTGCCGAATGAGGGGGCGGCGGCTGGGTTGGTGAATTCCTGGATAAAAGCAGGGAGTGGAAACTGGGACGATGCGTCGTCGTGGTCACTGGGCGTTTTGCCGGACAGTTCGCAGTCGGTGATGATCACGAACTCGGGCTTCAAAGCGGTCGCCATCAATCCGTCAACACCAATCAATTTCCCGGGATCGATGACCGTGAGCAACCTGACAATTCGCGGAGCGACAAATGCGTTCAATACGCTGCTGATGAACTTTGTCGGGGCGGGCCATCCGCTCGTGGTGGGAGTCGATTCGAACTCGCCAGGTCACCTGATCATCGGCGACACCAATTCGGCCATGGTTATGTTGTCATCGGGATTGATTGTGAACAATGCCTTGGGCACCAATAACTCGCATTTGGGCGAGTTCGAGGTCGACGGCACTTTCTCGCAGGGCGACAGCTCGGAGGTGGTCGCCGGTTTCCTGGATTTAAATGGCAGCGGAACGTACAACCTGACCAATGGCGAGCTGTTTGCAGGCAGCCAATTCATACACGGGCATTTCTACCAATTGGGAGGGACAAATCTTGGCGCGGTCGTTTTTACAGACGACGGAGAGTACGATCTGATGGGTGGAGTATTGGAAGGAGGCGTGGGTTTGGATGGACCGTTCGGCGGCGTTTTCAACCAATCGGGGGGCACGAACATTGGCAGTCTGGGTTTGGACGGCCCGGGTACGTACCAACTCTCGGGCGGGCTTTTGATTCCGGGCAACCTTCAAGTGGGGCCTTTGGATCTTTTGCCAACTTCTCTTGGCGCCGGAAATGTTTACCAGACCGGTGGCACTAATAATGCCGGGAATATTATCATGGGCGTGGGCAATTACTATCTCGAAGGCGGGATGCTGACGGCTTCGAACCTTTCGCTGCCGACGGTTTCGGACCGACGAGGATCCTTTGGAAGCGTTTTCACTCAGAACGGGGGATATTTCAGCAGCGGCGGCATCAACCTGAACGGCGTTTATGGTACGCAATACGGGCTGCAACCTTCGACTTACAATCTCAGCGGCGGCGAGTTGGAAACTCCGAGCATCAACATGATGGTGGGACTGGTCGACCAAACGGGAGGAACCAATCACGTCGGGGTAATGACGCTTGATACGATATCGAGTTATATATTGAACGGCGGCGTTCTTATCGTGAGCAATTTCACGCAGAACGGGCAAACGGCGTTTTCGCTCGTTGGTTCGATCCAGCAATCGGGTGGCACGAACGACGTGCTGGGAAACTTGTTCGTCGGCGGCAGCGCGAGTTATGATTTTACCAACGGTCTCTTGATTGCGGACGACATCCAGTTGGGTGGACAGGCGAGTTTTCTTCATGTCGGCGGTGCATTCGGTGGACTGAAAAACATTCTACTGGCGGGCGGTAGTTGGGTGGAGCGGACGGCGGGTGAGCAATTGGGACAATTGCAGCTGGGCACGACCTCGAATTCGTCGTTGAATCTGCCGTCCGGCTCGTGCGTGCTGCAATTTGCGGACAGCAGTGCCGTCACGTGGGACGCTGGCGGACGGTTGACGATTCAGAACTGGTCGGGATCGCTCAGCGGCGGCGGCGCCCAACGGGTTTTCTTCGGGACGAGTTCCTCCGGTCTCACGACGCAGCAACTCAGCCAGGTGCAATTCAGCCATCCGGCAGGATTGCCAAGTGGAACGTATTCCGCCCGGATTCTCTCCGGCGGCGAAGTGGTGCCGGATCAGGCAATCACGGCGAGCGTCGGTTTCTCGCAGCAGGCAAACAGCCTGGTGCTGACCTGGCCCGCGGGATGGACGCTCCAATCGGCGCCGAACGCATCCGGCCCTTACAACGATGTTACGAATGCGGCTCCGCCGTTTACCAACGACGTGACTCGTGACCCGCAACGATTTTTCCGGTTGCGACAATGAAGAACCAACATTGAATAGGCGACCAAAGGAAAACAACCGAGTTTTTGGGACCGCGGTCCCCGCCGAAAATTCTTCTGCTATTTCTCAACCGGTTCGCCGGCGGCGGTCCAGGCGTGGAAACCGCCGGGGAGATTGTAGAGGCTGGGAAAATCCAATTGCGTGAGCTTTTTGCAGGCGCGTTCGCTGCGGACGCCGCTGGCGCAGTGGACGAGGTAGGTTTTGCTTTTGTCGAGCGCGGCGGCTTTTTGCGCGAAATCGGGCGCGGTGACGTCGAGGTTGATGGCGCCGGCGATGTGGCCGGCCTGGAATTCGCCGGCGGTGCGGACGTCGAGGATGATGTTTTGTTTGTCGGCGGCCATTTTGGCGAATTCTTCTACGCTCAGGTTTTTGAATCCGGGCGTGGTGGCCGTCGGGGAAAGTGGATTGACGTGGCGTTGGAGTTTGGGCAGCACTTCGGCGGGACCACCGCCGTAATAGCCGGATTCCTCGTAGGCCGTGGCGCCCGAATCATCGAGGAGAACGAGCGTGGGGAGTTCGCCGACGTTGAATTGTGTCTTGAGCGCTTCGTTGGCCTTTTGCAGCCCGGCGCTCTGGGTATTTTTTTGGGGGAAATCGACTTTGACGAGGACGAGGGCGCGGCGGGCGTAATCGATGAACTGCGGTGAAGCAAACACCTGGCGATCCATTTCGATGCAGGACGGGCACCAATCGGAGCCGGTGAAAACAATGAGGACGGATTTCTTTTGGGTTTCGGCCTGTGTTTGTGCTTTGGAGAGATTGGTGAGCCACGTGAGTTCAGCGGCGCGCGCGGGCGCGAGGTTGACGAGAAGGCCGAGGAGCAAGGCGGCGAGAGTCGTTTTCATGTTTGTACCGAAAAGATGGTGCAAATGGGCGGGGAGGCAAATGAGATTTTTGAATGAAGAGCGGGGAGAAGGAGAACGAGGAGGAAAATATGGAAATGCGCGGGCGAATCGCGCATGCTTGCGCCATGAGTGGAAAGACGAATGTGCCGACGCGCAATACGAAGTTTGCCAGCGATAATACGTCCGGCATGTGCCCGGAAGCGTTCGAAGCTTTTACGCGGGCCAATCAGGGGTATTTGCGTTCCTACGGAAATGATTCCTGGACGCAGCGGGCGGCGGACATGCTGCGGGAGGTTTTTGAAACCGATTGCGAAGTGTTTTTTGTCTTCAACGGCACGGCGGCGAATTCGCTCGCGCTGGCGACGTGCTGCCAATCTTATCACAGCGTGATTTGCTATCAGTGGGCGCACATTCAGGATGACGAGTGCGGCGCGCCGGAATTTTTCTCCAATGGAACCAAGCTGCTCGGCGCGGAAGGGGTGCATGGGAAACTCACGCCGCCGGCCATCGAGCAGCTCGCGCTCAAGCGCAGCGATTTGCATTATCCCAAACCGCACGTCGTGAGCCTGACGCAATCGACGGAGCTGGGGACAGTGTATTCGCTGGCGGAACTGGCGGCGATTCGCGATGTGACAGCGCGTTACGAACTCTACACGCACATGGATGGAGCGCGCTTCGCATATGCAGTGGCGTCGCTGGGCGTGGCGCCGAAGGAAGTGACCTGGAAGGCGGGCGTGGATGTGCTGTGCTTTGGCGGGACGAAAATTGGCATGGCGGCCAGCGAGGCGGTGATTTTTTTTAATCGCGATCTGGCGAAGGAGTTTGAATATCGGTGCAAACAGGCGGGGCAACTTGGTTCCAAGATGCGCTTTCTGGCGGCGGGTTGGGTGGGGATGCTGGAAAATGGCGTGTGGCTGAAATATGCGCGGGAGGCGAATCGCCACGCGGCTTTGCTGGCGAAGCGATTGAAAACGGAAGCGAATCTTTCAGCGGCGCATCCGGTGGATGCGAATGCGGTGTTCGTGGAATTGCCGAGGCCGCTGGCTCAAGGATTGAACGAACGCGGCTGGGAGATTCATGATTTCATTGGCGGCGTTTCGCGGATGATGTGTTCGTGGCAGACGACGGAGGCGGATATTGAGGAGTTGATGCGGGATGTTTTGGCGGTGCGGAAGAGTGCGCCTTAGACGGGTGTCGTCTCCTCTAATACTTCGAGAACGAGGACGAGAAGGAGAACGAGGACGAGAAGTTAGTTCGGCACCAGGCGGTAGAAACGCGTCGGGACTGAAGATGGAGGTAGGCGTCCGTTTTGGCCGGTATCAATGATGGAAAGCGGCGTGGCGGATGTGTTGGTGACGGTTTCGACAAGTTGCCACGGGCCGGAGAGCGAATCGGCGGATTCGACACGCCAGATCGTGTTCGGCGGGACGGAAATGTTCAGGTTGATTGGCGCGTTGGTGGTGAGGTCGTTATTGAGGAGGCCGCCGAGTTGATTGGTTTGCGGGAGGATGTCCAGGTGCGGCGTCGCGAGCGCCGGGCTGGGGACGGCTTTCAAATCCATGTCGAAGGCGATGTCGTCCCAATCGGTTGCCCAAGTATTGTAGAGGGCGACGGCGATGGTGTTGACGCCAGGGTGCAGAAGATCAGCGAAGGGCGTGAGGTCGAAATAACGCACTTCGTTGCCGGGATTGCTGGAGACATCGATGGCGGTGGTGTTGAGTTTCGTGCCATTGAGGTAAACATCGGGCGGATAGCCGGCGTCGGTGCAGGTGGCGCTGAGCAGGAGTTCTTCACACGCAAGCGAGGGCAGCGTGAAGGTGCGGCGGAAATAATAGACGGGCTGACGTTGTGGCAACTGCGTGACAATTCCAGTAGGACCGGAGCCTGCGCCGAATTTGGCGATACCGACCGGCCATGCGAGGTCATTGAAATCGGAGGCGAACCAATTCGCGGGCGGCGTGGTTGTGGCATAACGCCAGGTTGAGCTGAAGGGAACCAAATCGGTCCAGTTGGTGGCGCTCGGCGCGGGCAGGGCGCGGAAGAAAATGTTGTCGAGATAAATGGATCCGCTCGCCGCCGCGGTCGCGGAATACCAATGCGCAAGTTCGACGTTCGGGAAACCGGCGGGCATCACGAACGTGCGATTCGCGTAGGTCCAATCCGTGTTGGTTGTGCCGATATTAAAATAGGGCGTGAAATAATTTGGATAGGGGAGCGTCGGACGGTCGTTGGTGTTCGCGGCGGTTTTGGTGGAGGTCCATTGCAGCCAGTGTTGCGACGGTTGCGAGATGCCGGTGCTTTTGAAAAATCCGCCGAAGCTGTAAAGCGTGCCGGGCGTGACCGGCAATGTGGAGACGGGCGTCCCGTATTGGTTGTATTGCGAAATGCTCGCGCCGGAGGTTTGATTCAACAGTGCGATTTGCACCGAGCGGTTGCCCTGATAAACGACGTTTGTCGACGCGGTCATGTTGGTCCAACTGATGTTGCCCCACCATTTGTCCCAATGGCTGTTGTCATCTTCCTCGAAGCCGGAATTCGCGACGAGGTTGCTGTTGAGGAGCGAGAGCATCGGGAACGGCGCGGAGAAAACGGTGTTCGTGGGATAAACGGCGGCGACTTCGTAGATGTATTGGCAGCCGGGCTTGAGTGCGAAATCGGTGTAGGAACTTGCGCCGGTGGTCAGTGTCATGATGTGCGTGAACGGGCCCTCGGGTTTTTCGGCGCGGTAAATTTGCCAGAAGAGCGGCGAATTGGTTGGTCCGACGGTCCAGGAAAAATTCGCATGGCGATTGCCGGGCGTCTTGCTCGTGATGATGGGTGTGCCGGGCGGAAATAATGAAACGCCGAGATTACCGTCGCGATGTTTGTTGCCGCGATGCGTGGACCAGGAGACGGGGCCGTCATTGGTCGAGCCGAAGTTTTGGATGTAAACACGGCCCGCGAGCGAGCGATAGACGACATCGAGGCCGGTGCCGTAAACATTCGCGATGCTGGGGATGTGTTTGAGGCCCCCGGGGACGGGCACGGAAAATTTCAGTGTGCCGTCGAGCGCGTAGACGTAGAGATTGCCGTCGGAAGAATTCGTGGAGGGATTGTAAGTGCCGATGATGATTTCCTCCTGGCCGTCGCCATCGACATCACCGACCACGGGCGGCGTCGGCAGGTAAGGATAGAAATTTTTCGGCCAGCCGGCGTGATTTACGAGTTCGACGCCGTTCCAGTAGCGGAAATTAATTTCGTAAGAGTGCGTAAAGCTGAGGACATCGATGTGGTTATCGTGATCGGGATTGATGGGGATCATGCAGGCGTTGTTCTGCCATTGATTGAGCGGGAAGTTGACCTGCTGTTTCCATTGCCGCCAGAGGACGGCGCCGTCGTCGTCGAGAATGGTTTCATTCGGCTGCCAGGGGGAAGTGTATTGCGTGGTGGGGACGAGCACTTCGCTGAGGCCGTCGCCATCGATGTCGGCAGTGAAAACGTCGACGCCGATTTCGTAGGAGCCGCTGATGACCTGCGAATTTTTTCCGAATTGGCCGTGGAGATTGCCACTGCCGTAGAGGCCGTGCGGTTTGGTTTTGTCGAAGGCGACGATGCTGCCACTGTCGTTGAGCACGTAGGTTTCAAGCGGGCGATTGGTGTCGGCGTGGCCGAGGGCGAGGCCGGATTCGACGAGTTGATGGAGGTGATAGACGTATTGCTTCGCGCCGGTGAGCGCGTTGAAAAACACCACGCCTCCGGACCAGGTTTCGCCGACGGTGCCCCATTCGCCGCCGCCCCAAATCTGGCTGATGAACGGATTGAAATCCTGGTCGTCGCTCGTGCTGTCGGGATCGATTTTCCAGGCGGTAACAACCTCTTTATTTCCGTCGCCGTTGACGTCGGCAATCATTGGGCTGGAAACTTCCGAGGAAAAAACGGCGTTGGTCGGCAGATGCGAAATGAATGCGCCGCCGTTGGACCAGTAGAATCCGTTCGTGACGGTCATGTAGCCGCTGTCGGGGACGTAATTGAGGCGGTTAATTTGATTGGACCAGACGAGCGAGCCATCGCCGTGCAGCGCGATCACGCTCGCGCCGCAGGTGAAGATTATTTCATCGCGCCCGTCGCCATCGAGATCGTAGAGCGTGGGGGAGACGTTGATTTGGCCGTCGCCGACGTAGGGGAAGCCGGGCACGCGCGCGCCGTTGGGCTTGAAGGCGTCGAGCAGCCATTGGCCGTTGGAATTGCGATACGGAACGACGATGTCGAGTTGGCCGGAGTTATCGAGATTTCCGACGGCGAGCGTGCCGAGTTGCCAACCGCCATCGCCGGCCTGAAAGGAAGAGAGTTCCATGCCGCGGGCGGCAATGAAGCCGAGCCACGACAGGGCGATGATGCAAGCTGTTGTTGGAAGCCTTCTGGGCATTCAAGGCTATTGTCGCGAATGGGGAAAACATGGGAATCGGGTAAAGTCCGACCCTGTTGTCGGAGGATGGACTACAAGTTTAAAGGGAAGGGAACTTCGAACATCGAACGCTGAACATCGAAGTTATTGCAGCAGGTAAAAAACGTCGGTGCGGATTTTGGAGGGGTCGTGGTTCCAGCTTTCTTCCCAGTGGCCGTAGATTTCCCAGGAGATGCCGGAGCAGCGGTGTTTGTGCCCGGCGCACCAGACGCGAATGGCGGCGTGCGCGTCCGCGAGGAGTTGGTAGGGGCCGAAGTGAACGGTGGTCGCGACGCGGCCGGCGGGCAGTTGCGAATAATGAATGCGGTCGGTGCCGGTGAAGGGCGCGGTGACTTCGGCGCCGACTTCAATGGAGCCCTGGCCATCCAGATAGAGCGCCACGTGGCGGCCGGGTTTCGGCAGGCCGGCGGAGCGAAAGAACGACCAGACCTCGCCGCAGGCGGCGGGGACGAATTGCGCGAGTTCTTTGGCAGGGACGCGGCTGCGGACGACGGCGGTGTGAGTCGGTTTCGAATGCGTCAGTTCGATTTGATGGCGCATGCGTTCCTTTGTGTGGAGGGATTTAAAGCCTGAACCGGAAGGGGGTGCAAGGGATTTGTTGTTGGGGGGGACCCGGCATTGAAATGTATCAGGATGGATTTATGAACTGCCGTCAGGATGCCGGCAGCACGTTGGGTGAAGATTTGTGATAGCGCGTCGGCGGTTTTTTCGCGATAGTAGGGCAGACACTGAACGAAAGGAACTATCATGGCCCAGGCAATCATGGATCCCGAGAAGGTCCGGCGCTTCGCGGACGAGTTGCAACGCTTCAATACCGATCTGGAAAACCGATTGACCCTCCTGCACGCGCGGTTTGCGGCGCTGGGCGATACCTGGTCGGACCAGGAGCACGAAAAGTTCGCGGATGAATTCAAGACGGCGATGAAGGCGCTGAAGAAATTCATCGAGCTTTCGAAGGAGCACACGCCATATCTGTTGCGCAAGGCGCAGAGGATTGAAGAGTATTTGAATCAACGGTGATGCGGATGTTGAAACCTGAATTGAAATCCGAAGTCCGAAGGCCGAAATCCGAAAAAGGGCCGGTTTCGGATTTCGGATTTCGGATTTCGGATTTTCCTTCCCATGGCTGATCGTGCGCAAGTCAAATCCGTCGAGGCCATCGAGTCGTTTCGCTCGGCGTTGATTATTTATTTGAGCAAGGCGCGGCCCGCGCTGGAGGAAATGGCGGGGGAAGTGTTGCGCGCGAAGCATTGGCTGCAGAATGATCAGCGGCGGCTGTGGGAGGGGGAGATGAAGGCGCGCCAGAAAAAGCTCGAACGCGCGCAGGCGGAATTGTTTACCGTGTCGATGTCGAAATTCCAGGAAGTGTCGTCCGCGCAACAACTGCTCATGCACAGAGCGAAGGCGGCGTGCGAGGAGGCGGAGAAAAAAATCGCGCTCTTGAGAAAGTGGGACAAGGAATTGGACAATCGCGCCGAGCCGCTCGTGAAGCAGGTGGACCAATTTCAGAGTTTTGTCACCAGTGAACTGCCGAAGGCGATTGCGTACCTGGGCCAGGTCATCAAATCACTCGAAGCGTATGCGGAAGTCGGTTTGGGCGGAGTGTCAGGTGGCGGTGATTTGCCGAAGATCGAGGAGCCGCCGCCCGAGAGTTCCGCGCCGCAAAACACGGAGGAAAAAAACTCATGAGCCTTGCCGGAAGCAAAGCGCGATTGACGGGATTGACCAAGGAGCTTTCTTTGAAGTGGAGCGAGACGAAGAATTCGTGGCGCGACGCGAAGGCGCAGGAATTCGAGCGGAAATATTTGCAGGAAATTTTTTTGGGCGTGGACAAAACGATTGGCGTGGTTGAAAAACTGGATGAATTATTGAAGAAGGTCAAAAAAGATTGTGAGTAATCAATTCGGTGCCAAGGACATGCTGGCGTTGCTGGACGCGCTGAAAAATGCGATGCGCGATTTTGCGGCGCGCGAGGAAAAATTAAATGCGGATTTGCGGGCGCGTTCCACCGTGGAAACGAGGGCGTTCGATGCCGCGAAGGAGAAACAAACTGCGGCCGCAACAGAAGCCACCGCCAAGGCGGAGACGGATTTCCGGGAAACGAAGACGCGGGCCAGGACGCGTTTCGAGCAGCGCAAAACCAAAATCAATTCCGCGCACATTGCGGCGCGCAAGCGCGTGCTGGATGAAATCGGCCGGCAGGAGGCGGACATCAAATACAGCGTGCAGAGCGGATCGCTGGAGGCGGAGCGCGTGCGCGACGAAAAGCTGGCGTCGTCGGCAGCGGCGTTTGAGGATTTCAACCGGCGGACGACGGAAACCGCGGATCGATTCGGGCAATTGGAAATTTCGGCGGCGAAGGCGTTTGGTGGTTACGGAAAATTCAAGAAATTGCTCGCCGCGGACCGCCAGTGGCCGCAGCCGGATTTGTCAGGCGACGAAAATGATTCGCTCGACGAACTGCAACGCCTGGAAAAAAAGACGGGCGACGACATCAGGCGATTTCGCGGGCTTTTTCCGGCGGCGGTTTTCCGCGCGCTGCCGATCTGGCTTTGGGGAATTCTGCTGCTCGGTTTCGCGGCGGTCGTGCCGGTGTTGCCGCAAATGGGGATCAAGAATGTTCCCATCCTTTATGCCGGAATTTCTGCCGGAGTGTTTGTGCTGGCGTTGATCGCTTATTTCATCGGCGCGAAGCAGGGCGAGGCGCCGGCGAAGGAAATCGCGGGAGCGCTCGCAAAATCCCGCTGGCTGATCAATGCGTGTTTCGAAAAAGCGAAGGCGCATGGCCAGCAGGAGCAGGTGAAATTGCGCAATGAAACCGCGGACGCCATCGCGGCGATGAACCAGCGGTGGAAACAATCGGTGAAGGACGCGATCGAGGCGCGCGGGACGAAACCGGCGAAGGTGGACGAGAAGGCACAAAAGGTTTTTCAAAAGAACGATCAGTTTTACGCCGTGAAAACGCGGCGGCTGGACCGCGATCACACCAGCGCGATGACGCAGTTGCGCTCGCGGGCGGACGCGGAGGCGAAGGAGCTGGCGGACACGCATCGGACGAAAATCTCGCGGCTGGAAGCGGAGTTTGCGGGATTGTGGAGCGCGCTGGAGACGGAGTGGAAGGCCATCGTGGAGCCGATTTACAAAACGATTCGCGAGTCGAACGAGTTCGCGGCGAAATTATTTCCGCCGTGGGAAATTCCGCGCTGGAAAGATTGGGAACCGCCGCTGGAATTCAAAAACGCCGCGAAGTTCGGCACGCTCGAGGTGGACATCGCAAAAGCGGCGGAGGTCGCGCCGAAGGATAAACGGCTGGCGCTGCCCGGCCCGGCGAATTTTTCCGTGCCGTTGCTGCTGACGTATCCGTTGCAAGGCTCGATTCTCTTTGAAGCTTCGAAGAGCGGGCACGAGGATGCCATTGCGGCCATTAACAATATTATTTTCCGTCTGCTTTCCACGAACCCGGCGGGGAAACTGAGTTTCACAATTCTTGATCCGGTGGGCCTGGGCCAAAATTTTGCGGGCCTGATGCATCTGGCGGATTTCGAGGAGAGCCACATCAACAGCCGCATCTGGACGCAGCCGGCGCAGTTCGAGGAAAAGCTCGGCGAATTGAACGAGCACATGGAAAAAGTCATCCAGATGTATCTGCGCAACGAGTACGAGACCATCGCGGAATACAACGCGCAGGCGGGCACGATCGCGGAGAAATATCACATCCTGGTGATCGCGTCGTTCCCGGTGAATTTCAGCGACACGGCGGGGAAGCGGTTGCGGAACATCGCGACGAGCGGGGCGCGGTGCGGTGTTTACACGCTGATTCATTGGGACCAGCGGAATGCGTTGCCGCAGGATTTTGTGCCGGATGAATTGCGCAAGAACAGCGTGACGCTGGTGCGGCGCGAAAATGATTTTGCGCTGGCGAACTGGCGTGTGGCCGGTTCGCAAGTGGTGCTGGACCCGCCGCCATCGGCGGAATTCGCAACGCATTTTCTGCGCGAGGTCGGCCAGAAGGGCAAGGACTCAAACCGCGTGGAAGTGCCGTTCGAACAAATCGCGCCGAAAAACGGCGAGATTTGGAGCGAGGAAACGAGCGAGGAAGTGCGCGTGCCGATCGGGCGCTCAGGCGCGACGAAATTGCAGTATCTGGAAATCGGCAAAGCGACGCGCCAGCACGCGCTCATCGCGGGCAAGACCGGTTCGGGCAAGTCCACGTTGTTTCACGTGATGATTACGAACCTCGCGCTGTGGTGCAGCCCGGAGCAGGTGGAGTTTTACCTGGTGGACTTCAAGAAGGGCGTCGAGTTCAAGTGCTACGCGAGCCGGCATTTGCCGCACGCGAAAGTGGTGGCGATCGAGAGCGACCGGCAATTTGGATTAAGCGTGCTCGAGCGCATTGACGCGGAATTGCGGCGTCGCGGCGATTTATTCCGGCAAATGGGCGTGCAGGACCTCGCGGGTTACAAGCGCGCGGGCGGCACGGAACCGATGCCGCGTTCGCTGCTGATGATTGACGAGTTTCAGGAATTTTTCGTGGAGGAAGATCACGTTTCCCAATCGGCGGCGGTGTTGCTGGATCGCATCGTGCGGCAGGGCCGTGCGTTTGGCATTCACGTGCTGCTGGGCTCGCAAACGCTCGGCGGCGCCTACACGCTCGCGCGCGCGACGCTCGGGCAAATGGTGATTCGCATCGCGCTGCAGACGAACGAGGCCGACGCGTATTTGATCATGGACCAGGACAACCCGGCGCCGCGGCTGCTCTCACGCCCGGGCGAAGGCATTTACAATGATTCGGCCGGCGCGATTGAAGGCAACAGTCCGTTCCAGGCGGTGTGGCTGCCGGAGGATGTGCGCGACCGGTATCTTGTGGAGATTCGTGAACTCGCGGACAAGAGCGGAAAGAATTTTCCGGGGCCGTTCGTATTCGAAGGCAATG
>Ga0335085_10001898_pt1 | contig 41314 bp, 44 predicted proteins | sample Lox_Sample_45_FD_206712 | JGI IMG/M metagenome (GOLD analysis project Ga0335085, IMG submission 206712) | Soil microbial communities from Loxahatchee National Wildlife Refuge, Florida, United States - Lox_Sample_4.5 | ecosystem: Environmental > Terrestrial > Soil > Wetlands | place: USA... | reverse complement strand
ACGCGCCGAGCTGATCGCTGCGGTCGCCGATGCCAGGGCTGGCACGCGCGATCTCTCAGCGCGCCTGACGTCCCCGGCGGCCCGGGAGGGCCGCGCCGCCTCGATCGCCGTACGGCACCGGCTCGCGGAGCAGTGGGATGCCTCCTGAGATCGAGACCCACGCGCTGCTGCGCCTCGCGGATGCGCGTGCCCTCGAGGCGGAGGGCGGGTTGCCCGCGTGGGCGGCGGCGGCGTTGCGCCGGGCACCGTGGGTGGTGGTGCGGCGCGCGCGCCGCGCTGGCGGCCTGATCCCGGTCGGTGTGCGTGGCGCCTCTCGTGGCGAGCGGCTCGCGGCCTGGCTCCACCCTCATGCCGTGCTGGAGTACCTGACACCGTGCGAGCTCGCGGCGCGCGCCGGCTGGCGCGGCAGCGCGCGCTGCGCGCACGTCCCGGCGCTCGCGGCCCTCGAGACGGTCGCGGGGCTGATGCGCTCTCAGGAGCTCCTCTGGGGACCCTGCGGGAGCGTCGGCTTCGAGCTCGCGAGCGGCAGCACCACCGCGACCGAGGACAGCGACCTCGATCTCATGGTGGCGGTCGAGGCTCCCCTGCCACGCGCGGCAGCAGCGGCTCTGCAGGCGCGGCTCGCGCGCTTGCCCGTGCGTGCCGAGGTGCTGCTCGAGGGGCCGCAGGGCGCGGTGGCGCTCGCGGAGTACGCCTCGGGTCGCGCGCCGCTTCTCCTGCGGACGGTGGACGGCCCGCGCCTCGTGGAAGATCCCTGGGGCGGGGCAGCCGCGGCAGCCTGATGCGACTCGCGCTGCTCTTTCCCGGCCAGGGTACCCACACGCCCGGCTTCCTCGGCCGGCTGCCGGCGCACCCCGCCGTGGATCTCACGCTGAGCGAGGCGAGGGACACACTCGGCGATGAGGCGCTGCGGCTCGACAGCGCCGCGGCACTCGAGTCGACCGCCGCCGTGCAGCTCACGACCGTCATCGCCGGCGTGGCCGTGGCGCGCGCACTCGCCGCCGAGGGGTGCGAGCCGGACGCCGTGGCGGGTCTCTCGGTCGGTGCGTTTACCGCCGCCGTGGTGAGCGGGGTGCTGACGTTCCCGCAGGCGCTCGGGCTCGTGAAGCTGCGCGGCGAGGCCATGGCGCAGGCCGTGCCGCACGGCCACGGCATGACCGCAATCCTCGGACTGTCGGAGCGTGACGCCCGCGCGCTGATTGCGCGGGTGACCGTGCGCGCGCCGCTCTATCTCGCGAGCGTCAACGGGCCGAGCGAAGTCGTCGTCTCGGGAGCGGAAGCGGCGCTCGAGCTCGCCGCCGCCGAGGCGCACGCGGCGGGCGCCGCCGCGCGGCGGCTGCGCCTCACGATCCCGTCCCACTGCCCGCTGATGGCCGGGGTGTCCGAGCGGCTGCGCACGGCGCTGCAGGGCGTCACGCTGCGCGCGCCGCGCGCGCTCTACGTGAGCAACACCCGCGCGCGCGCGGCACGCGAGGCGCGCGCAGTCGCCGAGGACCTGATCGCGAACGTCTCGCATACCGTGCGCTGGCACGACTCGGTGACGCTGCTCTTCGAGCTCGGCTGCCGCTGCTTCATCGAGACGCCGCCCGGAGCGGTGCTCAGCAATCTGGTGAGGGATTCCTTCCCCGAGGCGCGGGCGGTGGCGCTGGAAGAAGTGCCGCTCGCCACGGCAGCGGCGCTGGCCGCACGACGTCGATGAGGTTGACTCGGGTTCAGGGGGCTGAGGCCTTGCGCCGGCGCAGATGCCAGGCGGAAAGCTCGCCCACGACTCCGCTGCGGAATGCCAGGACGCAGGCGACGAAGATCGCGCCGATGATGGCGGTGACCCAGCCGCCGACCAGGTCGGAAAGATACTGCTGCAGGGTGACCACGACCGCGGCGCCGAGCACGGGGCCGAAGAAGGTGCCGGTGCCGCCGAGGAGCGTCATCAGGATCACTTCTCCCGAGGTCGACTGATCGACGTCGGTGAGCGTCACGAAGCCGAACACCAGCGCCTTGAGCGCCCCGGCCAGGCCCGCAAGCGTCGCCGACAGCACGAAGGCGAGCAGCTTGTAGCGATTGATCTCGTAGCCGAGCGAGGTGGCGCGCGGCTCGTTCTCGCGGATCGCCTTCAGCACCTGCCCGAAGGGCGAGTGGACCACGCGGCGGATGAACAGATACACCGCGACGAACACTGCGAGCACGACGTAATACAGCGTCAGGTCCGATTTGAGCGGCAGGAATCCGAGCAGCTCGCCGCGCGGCACGCCCTGCAGGCCGTTCTCCCCGCCGGTAAAGGGGGCCTCGAGGCACACGAAATAGACGAGCTGCGCCAGGGCGAGGGTGATCATGGCGAAGTAGATGCCCTGGCGGCGGATGGCGAGCGTACCGACCACGAGCCCGAGGAGGGCGGCGACCGTGACGCCGGCGAGGATCGCCGCCCCCGGGCCCCATTGGTGCGCGGTGACCAGCCAGCCGGTCGCATACGCCGCCGAGCCGAAGAAGGCCGCGTGGCCGAAGGAGAGCATGCGGCCGAAGCCGAGCAGCAGGTTGAAGGCGCAGGCGAACATCGCGACGCACAGCAGCTGCATCATGAACACCGGGTAGATGCCGAGCAGCGGCACGCACAGGGCGAAGAGCCCGAGCAGCACGTACAGGATCGCGGTGGTGCGCACGCTCAGTCCTTGCCGAAGAGTCCGGTGGGCCTCAGGATCAAAACCAGCGCCATGACGACGAAGATCACGACGTTGGACGCCTCGGGGTAGATGACCTTGGTGAAGCCCTCGACCACCCCGAGCACGAGGCCGCTCACGATCGAGCCGAGGATCGATCCCATCCCGCCGATCACCACCACCGCGAACACCACGATGACGAGCGAGCTCCCCATGTGCGAGTTCACCAGCACGATGGGAGAGGCGAGCACCCCGGCGAGCGCGGCGAGCGCCACGCCTCCGCCGTAGGTTGCCGCGACCAGCAGCGGCACGTTGACGCCGAAGGCCTGCAGCAGGGGCGCGTTCTCGGTCGCGGCGCGCAGCGTCGCGCCGAGCCGGGTGCGCTCGATCACGAACCAGGTACCGAAGCACACCACGAGCGACACGAGGATCACCCAGGCGCGATACAGCGGCAGGAACATGAAGCCGAGATTCACGGCGCCGGCGAGCGTGGGCGGGACGGGATACGACTCACCGGTGGCTCCGAACACCTTGGTGAGCGAGCCCTCGCACACCAGGGCGAGCCCGAAGGTCAGCAGCAGGCCGTAGAGGGGGTCGAGACCGTACACCCGCCGCAGCAGCAGCCGCTCCACCGCGATGCCGAGGAGGCCCACCGCGAGCGGAGCCAGCGCCAGCGAGGCCCAGTAGTTGATTCCGAGCTGCTGCAGCCCGAGGAGCGCGGCGAACGCGCCGAGCGTGTAGAAGGCGCCGTGGGCGAAATTGACGACCCGCATGAGCCCGAAGATCACCGCCAGGCCGAGGCTGAGGAGCGCATAGAACGAGCCGTTGACCAGCCCGAGCATCAGCTGGCCGAGGATCACGGCCACCGGGATGCCGAAGACGGTGGTCACGGCGGGCCGGCGCTGCGTGCTGCGAGCTGTGTCAGGCCGCCTGGTTGACCTACTTGGGCGCGGGCGCGAGCGGGCACAGCCCGGTGATCGGACCGAAAGCCTCCTCGCCGCTCATCTTCTTCACCAGCTTGTAGTAGTCCCACGGGTACTTCGACTCCTGCGGAGTCTTCACCTGCCACACATACATATCGTGGATCATGGCGCCGTCCGCGCGGATGTAGCCGCCCTTGGTGAACAGGTCGTTGATCCTGGTCCGCTTGAGCTCCGCCATCACTTTGTCGGAGTCCGTGGTGCCCACGGCCTTCACCGCCTTGAGGTAGGTGAGCGTGGCGGAATAGGCACCCGCCTGGTCCATGGTGGGCTCGCGGCCGAACTTGTCGAAGAAGCGCTTGCCGAAGGCGCGCGTCTCGGGGTTCAGATCCCAGTACCAGGAATCCGTCAGGTACAGCCCCTGCGCGGTCTGGAGCCCGAGGCTGTGGATGTCGGTAATGAAGGCGAGCAGCGCCGCCGGCTTCATGGTCTTGGTGATGCCGAACTCGTTGGCGGCTTTGAGCGAGTTGCTGAAGTCGGTGCCGGCATTCGAGAGACCGAGCACCTGGGCGCCGGAGGCCTGCGCCTGCAGCAGGAACGAGGAGAAGTCCGCTGCGCCGAGCGGCACGCGCACCGCGCCCAGGTTCTTGCCGCCGTGCGCCTCCACCACCTTGGAGGCGGCGGCCTGCAGCTGGGTACCGAAGGCGTAGTCGGCGGTGAGGTAGAACCAGGTCTTGCCGCCGGCGTTGACGATGGCGCTCGCCGTGCCGTTGGCGAGCGCCACGGTGTCGTAGGTATAGTGCACCGAGTAGGCGGTGCAGTCCTCGTTGGTGAGCGAGGCGCCGCCCGGGCCGATGTTGAAGATCGGCACCTTCTTCACCGCGGCGACCTTGGCCATGGCGATGTTGACTCCCGTGTTGGAGCCGCCGAGGAGGAGGTTGAGGCCGTTCTGGTCGGCCCACTCGCGGAATTTCGCGGCGCCGATGTCGGGCTTGTTCTGGTGGTCGGCGGACAGCACCGTGATCTTCCGGCCGAGCACCGTGCCGCCGAAATCGGCCGCCGCCCACTTCACGACCTCGACGCCGGCCGCGCCCATCACGTCGGCATAGACGCCCGACATGTCGTCGATGTCGCCGATCACGACGTCGTCGGCGGCGAGCGCCGGACCGCCGGCCGCAGCGGCGAGCGCCGCAGCCGTCGCAAGAGTCAACATCTGCAGTTTCATGAGTTGGTTGCTCCTCGAGTCGATCTTGGTGGAGTCAGACGCCCAGATACTGGTGCAGCAGCGCCATTTTGTCCTGCAGCTCGCCGGATGCGAAACCCTCGACGATCCGCCCGCGCTCCATGATGTAGAAGCGGTCGGCGAGCGGGGCGGCGAAGCGGAAATTCTGCTCCGACATGACGATGGTATAGCCCTGTTCGCGCAGTCTCTGAATGGTCCTGCCGAGTGCCTGCACGATGACCGGCGCGAGGCCCTCGGAGATCTCATCGAGCAGCAGCAGCCGTGCGCCGGTGCGCAGGATCCGCGCCAGTGCCAGCATCTGCTGCTCACCCCCCGAGAGGTGCGACCCGCGGCTCGCGCGCCGCTCCTTCAGGTTGGGAAACATAGCGTAGATTTCCTCCACCGACATTCCCCCGGGCGCCACCGGCGGGGGAAGCTCCAGGTTCTCCTCGGTCGAGAGGCTGGCGTAGATGCCGCGCTCCTCGGGGCAGTAGCCGATGCCGAGCCGGGCGATGCGGTGCGGCGGCAGGCCGATGGTCTCCCGGCCGTTGATCAGCACCGACCCCGAGCGGCCGCCCACGAGCCCGAGCAGCGCCCGCATCGTGGTGGTGCGGCCGGCGCCGTTGCGCCCGAGAAGGGTCACGACTTCGCCGCGCCCGACGTGGCAATCGACGCCGTGCAGCACGTGCGACTCGCCGTAGTAGGCGTGCAGCTCCGCGACCCGTAGAACCTCGCCCGACATCAGTGGCTATTCCGCAGCTCGGTGTCGGCGGAGCCCATGTAGGCCTCGAGCACCTGCGGGCTGTGCGACACGTGCTCATAGCTGCCGCTGGCGATGATCTGGCCGCGCTGCAGCACCGTGATGGTATCGGCGATCCGCGCCACGACCCGCATGTTGTGCTCGACCATGAGCACGGTGCGATTGGCCGCGGCCTGGCGGATGAGTGCGGTCACGCGGTCGACGTCCTCGTGCCCCATGCCCTGGGTCGGCTCATCGAGCAGCATCAGCTCCGGGTCCATCGCCAGCGTGGTAGCGATCTCGAGGGCGCGCTTGCGGCCGTAGGGGAGCTGCACGGCGCGCGTCCCGTCGCAGTCGGCGAGGTCGACCAGCGCGAGCAGCTCGAGCGCCCGGGCGTCGAGCACCTCGAGCGTCGTCTCCCGCTTCCAGAAATGAAAGCTGGTTCCGAGCGAGCGCTGCAGCGCGATGCGCACGTTCTCGAGCGCCGTCAAGTGCGGAAACACCGCCGACAGCTGGAAGGAGCGCACGATGCCGCGGCGCGCGACCTGGGCGGGCTTCTCGAGCGTGATGTCCTCGCCGCGGTAGATGATCTGGCCGCGCGTCGGAATCATGAATTTGGTGAGCAGATTGAAGAACGTGGTCTTGCCGGCGCCGTTGGGACCGATGAGTGCGTGGACATGGCCGCGGCGTACCTTGAGGTCGACGTTGCTGACCGCGACGAACCCGCTGAACTCCTTGGTGAGTCCGCGGGTCTCGAGAATGTAGTCTTCGGCGGCCGGGGCCGCTGCGGCTGCCATGGCGGCTCTTACTTACTCGTTCTTTCCGGGCAGCATCCGGACGATAGTAGTATGCCCCGGATGGCTCGTCAGAGGAAAACGCTCACCGGGTTGTTGCAACCCCTGAGCCGCACGGCCGGGCCGCGTGGGCGCGCCGCCGGCGGCGCGAACCCGGCGCTCGAGGCAATCTGGGATGCGGTCTGCACCATCCCCCACGGGCGGGTGGCGACCTATGGCGGCGTGGCGCGCGCCGCGGGGCTCCCCGGGCGTGCGCGCCAGGCGGGATTCGCTCTGCGGGTGGCGGCGGATCAGCTCAATCTCCCCTGGCATCGGGTGGTCGGAGCCGGCGGCCGCATCGCCTTTCCCCCGGCCTCGCGTGCGCACCGCGAGCAGGCGCGCCGGCTGCGCGCCGAGGGGGTGCGGGTGGTGGAGGGGCGCGTGGCGCGGGCCGCGCTGATCGAGCTCGAGGAGCTGTGAGGCGCTCGGCGTCTAGCGGCCGTTGTACTCGAGATTGATGAGGTTGACGACCCGCGGGACACCGGGGGTCGCGCGCGCGACGTCCTCGGCGTCGAGGCGCTGCAGATCGGTCGCGACCTCACCGCTCAAGTACACGACGCCGTCGAGCGTCGAGACGTACACCCGATTGGGCGCCAGCAGCTCCGTGCGCGCATCGAGGCGCGCGCGCACCGCGGCCGTGATCTCGGCATCGCCGGGACATCCGGCCCCGCACTTGCGCAAAGTGTCGACCGCCGCGCACCCGCCGAGGAGGCTCGCGGTGATGGCCACGACGAACGCAGGGAATCGCAGTTGCCTGACTGGGCTCATTGGAGCGGCGCGCTGCTCGAGCGCCTTCATTGTAGACAACATGCGCAGCTCCCGAGTTCAAGGCGGCCGGGGGCGCCTGGGGGGTTGCTGATGCGGGGTGACGCCGACTAGGATGCCGCGCGGAACGGCAACGGGGGACCGATTCATGAGAACCGCCGGCCTGCTCCTCGCAGGAGCTCTGCTGACGCTCGGTGCGGGCGGTGCCGTTCCCGCACAGGATCCCGCCAAGGTGGCTCCCGCCACCCATAAGGTGCTGCTCGAGAACGACCAGGTGCGGGTCCTCGACATCCATGTCCCGGCGCGCGGACGGGCGCTGATGCATACGCATCCGAGCGGCTACGTCGAGGTGGCCATGACGGACTGCCGCATGAAATTTACGTTCCCGGGCGGCAGGACCTCCGAGGCGACGCTGCACGCGGGGGACGTGGTGTGGAGCGATCCGGTGACACACAGCGCCGAGAACCTCGGCGCGAGCGAGTGCCACGTGCTCAACGTAGAGCCCAAGAGCGCCGCCCGGAAGTGATGGACGCCGCGCCGCTTGCAGGCTGGGACAACTTCTACGTCATCGTCGGCTCGACGGCCGGTGGACTCACGGGCCTCACCTTTGTCGTGATCGCGCTGGTCCGCGAGGCGGGGCAGGGCGTGCGGCCTACGGGTCTCGGCGCCTTCGTGACTCCGACGATCGTGCACTTCTGCGGCGTGCTCACGCTCGCGGCGTTCATGAGCATGCCGCATCAGCGGACCGCCTCCCTGAGCGCGGGGCTGGCGGCGGGCGGCTTGGCAGGGGTGGCCTATGGATGCGCCATCGGGGTCAACATGTGGCGCATCTCGACCGGCGAGACGCGTTACGTCCCGGTCCGTGAGGATTGGATCTGGAACGTGATCCTGCCGACGGCGGCGTACACCGCTCTGACCTTCATGGCGATCCTCCTGTGGGAGCGTGTGACGGAGCCGGCGCTGTACGGCGTGGCGGTGCTGGTGCTGGCGCTGCTGCTCATGGGCATCCGTAACGCCTGGGACCTGGTCGTGTGGATGTCGCTGAACCCCCCGCGCGACCAGCCACAGGACCGCAAGGAATAACGGCCGGAGGCCCCGCCATGGCCGACATCATCCAGGAGTTCACCGTCAGGACCGGACCGCCGCGGGTGTTCCACGCCATGGCGACTCCGCAGGGCCTGACCCACTGGTGGACGCGCAGCTCCGCGGGCAAAGCCCAGGAGGGCGCGGAGTATCAGCTGAACTTCGGCGCCGACTACGTCTGGCGCGCGCGCGTGACCCGCTACGAGCCGGACTCGGCCTTCGAGCTCGAGATCACCGAGGCGCATCCCGACTGGATGAGCACGCGGATCGGCTGCGAGCTCACGCCCGAGGGGCGGGAGTCGACGCGCGTGCGGTTCTATCACAGCGGCTGGCCGAGCGAGAATCAGCACTGGCGCGTGTCGTGCTACTGCTGGGCGATGTACCTGCGGATCATGCGCCGCTACCTCGAGCACGGCGAGTCCGTACCGTACGAGCAACGTCTGGATGCGTGAGGAGATTTCATGAACAAGAGGTTCTTCATCGCCTGGGCCGTGATCCTGGTCGCCTGGTTCCTCGGCAGCTTCCTGGTGCACGGGGTGCTGCTCGGCCCCGACTACAAGGCGCTCGGCCCGCTGTTTCGCACCGATGCCGACTCGCAGCAGTACTTCCCCCTCATGATCCTCGCTCACGTGATGCTGGCCGGCGCATTCACCTGGATCTACGCGCGCGGGGTCGAGCCGAAGCCCTGGCTCGGCCAGGGTGTTCGCTTCGGCATCGCGGTCGCGTTCCTCACGACCGTCCCCACCTACCTCATCTACTTCGTCGTGCAGCCGATGCCGTCGGCGGTCGTGGTGAAGCAGGTCGTGTTCGACAGCATGCTGATGGTGGTCCTCGGAGTGATCGCCGGCTGGCTGTATCGGGACGGCAAGGCCTGAGTTAAGTCAACTAACCCCATGCGGCAGGCTGCTGCGCTTCAGGTATCAGGCGTTCTCGATACCGGAGGCGAAGCGTGAGATACCTGACATTGATGGCGTCATTACTGACGCTGGCCGCGAGCGCGCGCTCGGAAGCGCTCGGCTCACTGGCGCGGGTGAGCATCGTCGACCGCGATAGCGGCGTCGCGCTGCGCACCTACTATGCCCGGGGCGAGTACTGGGTGGCGGGCGATCCGGGGGCGCGCTACGCCATCGAGATCCGCAATTGCGCCGGTGGGAGGCTGCTCGCGGTCACCTCCGTCGACGGGGTGAACGTGCTGTCCGGCGACACCGCCGGCTTCGGCCAGGCGGGCTATGTGTTCGATCCCGGTGAGCGTTACCAGATCACCGGCTGGCGCAAGCGCCACACCGAGGTGGCGGACTTCACTTTCACGAATGCGCGCGACTCGTACGCCGAGCGCACCGGCCGCCCCGCCAATGTCGGCGTCATCGGCATCGCGCTGTTCCGCGAGCAAGCGCAGCCGCCGAGCGCGCAACCGAGGATCTCGGAGGAGTCCGGCCGGGATCTCTCCGGGGATCGCGCCGCGAAGTCGCCCGCACCGGCCCCCGAGGCGCAGGCGAACGGCGCGGCTGCACCCGCCGAGCGCGCGCCGGCGAGCGCCGCCCGGCTCGGAACCGGGCACGGCGAGCGCGAGTACTCCTACGTGGCGGATACCGAGTTTCGCCGGCTGCAGTCGCAGCCCAACGAGCTGATACGCATCCGCTACGACAGCTACCAGAACCTCATCGCCATGGGCATCATCCGCAGACCTTACGCGGCGTCCCGCGCTCCCGACCCATTCCCGGAATCGCGGGACCGGGGCTTCGTGCCCGATCCGCCGTGGCATGAATGAACGACGCGGACCCGAGCGACGAGACGCTGATGGCGCGCTTTGCGCGCGGCGACGCCGGGGCATTTGCCACACTCTATCGGCGGCACGAGCTGCGCCTCTGGCGCTATCTCGAGCGCAACGTCGGCAGCCGCTCGACGTCGGAGGAGCTCATGCAGGAGGTATGGTTCGCCGTGGCGCGCGAGGCTGAGCGTTACCGGCCGACCGCGCGCTTCACAACCTGGCTGTTCACGATCGCCCACAATCGGTTGATCGATGCCGCACGCGCGCGGCGCGCGCACCTGAGCCTCGAGACGGTCGGGCACGAGAGCGAGGCGCTCGGCGAACGGCTGACCGCCGACCCGGCGGCCGGCCCCCTGGCCGCGGCCGTCAGGAGAGACGAGCTGGCGGCCCTCAGACGGGCGCTGGCTCTCTTGCCGGGCGAGCAGCGCGATGCCTTTCTGCTGCAGGCCGAGGGCGAGCTCAGCGTCGAGGACATCGCGGCCGTCACCGGCAGCAGCTTCGAGACCGTGAAGAGCCGCCTGCGCTACGCGCGCACGCGATTGCGGGAGCTCTTGAGCGAGCACGCATGAGTACCGTGCCGCCTCGCTGGGATCCTGCTGATGACGCCGACGAGCGCTATCGGCGTGTGTCGGGCCTCGACCCGAGCCGTCCGAGCGAGGCTACCCGCGGCGCGGTGCTGGCCGAGGCGGCGCGGCGTGCGGCCGGGTACGCGCGCGCCGAGCGCCGGCGTCGGGGACTTTCGCTGCTCGGCGTGACGCTCGGGTGGCGGCCCGCCGTCGTCGGCACGCTCGCAGCAGCGGCGGTCGTCGGGATCGTGGTGGCGCCTCAGTTCCTTGCCCCACCGGCACCCCCGGCGCAAGTCGCGCGCGCGCCGCTTCCTGCCCCGGTCGCAGGCGCCCCCACGCTTGCCGCACCCGCTGCGCAGTCCGTGCCGCAGGAGCGCGCCCTTGGGTTGCCTGCTCAGCCGGTGGGCCACCCGGCGCCGCCCGTGCCGCAGCGGCCGCCTCACCCGGAGCCCGCGCTGCCGGAGTCAGTGCTGAGGGCGTCGAACAGTGCGCGCGCCGCCCCTGCCGAGCCGCCGACTGCGCCCTCGGCGGATGTCGCGAGCGCGCCCCGCCGAGAGGAGAGCGACCGGGGCGCTGCGCCTGCGATGGCGTCGGCTGCCAAAGTGGCGCGGGCGCCTGCCGCTGCGGCACCGGTCGCCGCAGCCGCCGACCCGGGCGCCCTGCGGCACGCGGCCGAAGTCGGGGACCTTCGGACACTGGCCGCACAGCTCGCGCAAGGGGACGAGATCGACTCGCGCGATGCGCTCGGGCGTACCGCGCTCATGCTGGCAACGCTCAACGGCAGGATGGAGGCCGTCGAGTTCCTGCTCGCCCACGGGGCCGATCCGAATGCCGCCGATGCGCACGGAACGACGCCCCTCGCCGCCGCGATCGCTGCCGGTGAGGGGCAGATCGCCGCCGCGCTCGAGCGCCACGGCGCGCGCTAGAGGAATGCGCGCAGCGCCTGCGAGTAGCGGGGCGAGAGGCCGATGTCGTTGTGGCTCGCGCCCGGCACCATGACGACGTGCCGGAGCGGCGGGGGCAGCGCCGCGATCAAGGCGTCCGAGCGCCCGCGCCACACCACCTCGTCCCGCTCGGCGACCACGATCAGTATGGGCGCGCGCACCTGCGTGATGCGCGCGCGCGAATCGTAGCGATCGCGGACAAGCAAGCGGACCGGAAGATAGGGGAAGTGATCCGCGGCGACGGCGGCGATACTGTCGAAGGGGGTCACCAACACGAGCCGCTCGACCGGACGGCGGGCAGCGAGCGCCACAGCGACGCCGCTGCCGAGACTCCTGCCGATGACGGCGAGCGGCGAGTGGCGCGCGCTCAGGAGGTCGTAGAGCACCACGGCGTCGTCCGTGAGCGCCGCCTCCGAGGGCTGGCCCGTGCTGCCGCCATAGCCCCGGTAGTTCACCAGGTACACGGCCCGATCCGGGAAAGCGGCGTCGAAGTCCGCGAGGCTGGCGCCGACGTCCTCGGCATTGCCGCCGAAGTAGAGGAGGGCCGGTCGCGCCGTGCCATGCAGCTCCCACACTTTGAGGACCGCTCCGCGGCACTCGAGGCGCAAGGCGTGCGCGCCGGACCAGGCGGTTTCCCGCGTGGGCAGATAGAGGAGGCGGTCCTGAGTCAGATAGACGAGGAGGCAGATGAGCGCATAGAGAGCCGCCGCCACGAGCCCGGCGTACAGGATCGCCTTCACGGCACGAGCACGATGCGCCCCGTGACCGCGCCCCGCTCGAGCGCGCGCAATGCGTCGTCCGCCGCCGACAGAGGCCGCCGCTCGAGCGGAATCGGCTGCACCCGGCCGGCGCGCACCAGCGACATCATCTCCTCGGCCTCGGACAGCGACCCGGTGTTGGAGCCGACGATCGACAGCGCACGCAGAGGGATGAGCGGCAGCGGCAGTCGCAGCGTGCCGCCGAAGAGGCCCACGACGACGATCCGGCCGCCGCGGCTGACCGCGCGGGTCGCGAGGGCGAGGGTCTGCTCGGAGCCGACGAAGTCCACTACCGCGGCGGGGCCGCCGTCCGTGGCGGCGCGAATCCGCTCCGGCGTCGCCTCGTCGGCGGGGTCGTAGCCGGCGGCGGCGCCCGCGGCCCGTGCCGCCTCGAGGCGTCCGCGATCGATGTCGGCCACCAACGGCGCGCGACCGAACAGCGCCAGGGCGAACTGAATAGCCATCATGCCGACCCCGCCGCATCCGATGAGGAGGATGTGCTCGGACGGGTCGGGGGGCGCGAGCTTCTTCAGGGCGGCGTAGGCGGTCAAGCCCGAGCACATGCACGCCGCGGCGAGCGCCGGGTCGGTCCGGCCGTAGTCGAGCAGGTAGCGCGGGTGCGGAACCAGAACGTGGGTTGCATAGCCGCCCGGACAGGCGCTCGAGCAGCCGAGCTGGCGCGTCTCGCCGAGGCAGACGTTCTCCTCACCGCGGCGGCAGGCGCGGCACTGGCCGCAGCCGATCCAGGGAAACACCGCGACGCGCGCACCCTTCGTGATGGCCTCGGCGGCGGGACCTGCCGCCACTACCATGCCCTCGATCTCGTGCCCGAGCACGTGCGGCAGGGCGAGTCTGGAGCTCAGGCGTTTGCCGCCGCCCAGATCGAAGGAGCCCTCGCGCAGGTGCACGTCGCTGTGACAGACGCCGCAGTGGCGGACCTCGACCAGCACCTGGGTGCCGGTCGGCACCGGCGTGGGTGATTCGAGCTCGGCCAGCGCCGCGCCGAACTCCCGGACGACATAGCTCTTCATAAGATTGTGCTCCCGCTCACGGTATCTTGAGCGGTGCGCCGACCGTCATCAAATCGTCGCAAAGGCATTGCCTAATCGTCATCTGGTCCACAGGAGTCGCAAGCCCATGGCCGATGCCGGGAGACCCGCCGAACCCGCCTCCGAGCTCGATTACAACCCGTTCTCCATGTCCGATACCAGTCTCGACGGGCCCCGCCGCGCACTCATCCGTGCGATAGAGATCGCCTCGGGTCAGCCGAACCTCCAGGAGCGGTACCGGCGGTACCGAGCGAGCGTCTCGCGCGACTCCTTCTGGAACGAGGCGGTGCGACTGCTCGGCATCCGTATCGACCTCGATCCGGCGACATTGGCCCACATCCCGCCGCGCGGACCTGTGATCGTGGTGGCGAACCACCCCTTCGGAATTCTCGACGGGTTTCTTCTCTGTTGGCTGATCAGCCAGGTACGCCAGGACTTCAAGATCATGCTGAACGGGGTGCGCTGCGTGCCCGAGATGGCGCCTCACTCGATTACCGTCGATCTGTCCGGCTCCCGTGAGGCGCAGAAGACCAATCTTGCGGCGCGCGTCGAGGCGCGCCGCACGCTCGAGCAGGGCGGAGCCCTGCTGATTTTTCCGGCGGGCGGCATTTCGACTTCGCCCGACCGCTGGGGCCGCACGCCCGCGATGGACGTCAACTGGCATCCCTTCGTCGCGCAGATGGTGACGCGCACGCAGGCGCAGGTGCTGCCGGTGTGGTTCGCCGGGCAGAACGGCCGGCTGTTTCAGATGGTGAGCCACTGCAGCCTGACACTGCGCTGGGGCCTGCTGATCAGCGAGAACGTGCGGCGGCTCAAGGAGACGATTCGCATCGTCATCGGACAGCCGATTCCCTTCGAAACGCTGCCGGGCCAGCTCGACCGCCCCGCGCTCGCGCGTGAGCTGTGCATGAGGACCTACGCGCTCGGCGGGATCGATGCCAGCGCTCCCGGACTCATCGGCGACTGGCCCAAAGCGCTGCTCTCCAAACCCCCGAAGAGCCGGCAGCGCCACCCGCTGCTCGCGCGGCTCCTCCCGCCGCGCCCGGTGGACGAGGAGCAAGCCGAGGCCTGACCCGCCGCCCCGCTCAGGCCCCGGGCTCGACGGGACCTCCGGCCGCCTTCCAGGCCGCGAGGCCCCCCTCGAGATGGAGCGAGTCGCTCAAGCCCGCATCCTGCGCCGCCTGCACGGCCATCGCCGAGCGCTCTCCGTAGGCACAGTAGAACAGCAGCCGCTTGCCGCCCGAGCGGGCCAGCGCGTGCAGCGTGCCACCCGCGCGGGTGCTTTCGGCGAGGTCCGGGTAGGGGACGTGCAGCGAGCCGGCGATGCTGCCGTGGCGCTCGCGCTCGCCGCGCTCACGCAGGTCGATCGGCACGATATCCGGCAGTCCGACGAGCTCGAGGGCCTGCTCGGCGCTCGCCGCCCAGCCGCGCCTGGCGACCTCGTCCTGGTGCAGGCCCATCCTCATGTTGGCGGGCACCGCGACGTCCATCATCCTGGGATTGGCGAGCTTCAGGTTCGCCATCAGCTCGACGTACTCGTCCATGGACCGCACCTGCAGCCGCGGGTTGTAACGGCGCTCCTCGCCGATAGTGCTGACCGTGTCCCCCTTATAGTCGTGGCCCGGATAGACGAGGGTCTCATCGGGAAGCGTCAGCAGACGCGTGAAGATCGAGCGGTACTGCGCGCGGGCATCGCCGTTTTGGAAGTCGGTGCGTCCGGTGCCGCGGATGAGCAGCGTGTCGCCGGTAAAAACGCGGTCCGCCAGGCGGAAGCTGCAGGAGTCGTCGGTGTGGCCGGGTGTGTACAGGACCTCGAGCTCCACGCCCTCGATCTGCAGGCGGTCACCATCGGCGACCCGCATCGAGACCACGTCGACGCGACTGTGCTCGCCCATCACGGTGATGCAATGAGTGTGGTCGCGCAGCGCACCGAGGCCGCTGATGTGATCCGCATGCAGGTGGGTGTCGACGGCCTTGACCAGTCTCAGGTCGAGCTCGCGCATCAGCTGCAGGTAACGGTCGACGCGCTCTGCGACCGGGTCGATGATCAGCGCCTCGCCACCGCGGCGGCTCGCGATCAGGTAGCTGTAAGTGCTCGAGCCTGCATCGAACAGCTGGCGGAAGATCACGTCGGGTCCCGGCCAGGAATCGCCGATGTCATCGCGGTCTCCTCGAGTCTTGGGAGCAGGCCCGCGACCTCCCGCCGCGGTGGTCGGGCTCGGGGACCTTTGGGGGAGCGAGGGGCTAGTGTACGCCGGTGTGATTCGGGTCACGAATCCCGCATCGGGCCCGGAGATTTCGCTTAGACCGCCTGCACGGGTGCCGAAACCGAGAGGTAGGGAGCCTCGCGCGCACGGAATTCGTGCACATTGATAAAGACATGTTCGGCCAGTCGAACGCCACTTGGGGCGTGTCTGCCCCGGCACCGGCTGGCGAGTTGGGCACGGCCTGGAGCGAGTGATCGTGAACGTGTTAGCCCTGGCAGTATTTGCCACCATGGACGAGGCGGCGATCGAGGCGCTCACGCACGCCGCCGCCGTCTGCGATCCGCGCTACGAATGTGGCGGCGTCGTGCGGCGCGTGCCGGGCGGCTTCGAGGCCTCGGCGCTCTTCAGCTCGAAGAAGCCCTTCGGCGTGGATCTCGGAGAGTTCTACGCGCCGGACGTGGTCGCCGATTTCCACACTCACATCTGCTCGATTCACAACGCGCCCTTCGCCGACTTCTTCTCGCCGGCGGATGCCTATGCCAACCAGGGTCTGCATACCGTCGGCTACATGCTGAGCCTGTGCGACTGGAACATCCGCCGCTACGACCCCGCGCAGGACGAGCGCGACGATGAGGAAGTGGATTTCCGCAGCGGCCGGGTGCTCTACCTCACCTGCGGCCACATCGTCGGGTGGGTGCCGCCGGTTCCCTGGTACGGCACGCTGTTGCAGGCGACGGTGGTTCGCCGGCGTCCGGGCGGGCCGAGCGCACTGAAGCTGAGTGTGACCTGCGACGGGCCCTCGTGCGCTCGCCTCGCCGAGCCGGTGCGCCCCAGGCCCTGAGGGGCGTCTCTTCGATTTCACTCATCGGTGCTGCGGCGGCCGCGGCCGCCGCGTCGCTCCTGCCCCGGGCTGGCGCGCTTGAGGCCCGTGGTGTCCGACTCCCGGCGCGGCCCGGCACGCCGGTCGGGATGCTTGCGGTAAGTACACGGGCAGGCGCCCGGGGAGGCGCAAGCCGCGAGAGGGAGCCTTGGGGCGTCGGCGCTCAGGAAGCGCCGACCCTTGAGTGCCCGCGCCGCCTCGCAACTCGCGCTCGTGCAGACGACCGACACCGCGTTCCAACGGTTTGCGACGGGCTTAGCCATGTTGGCAAGCTACCGTTGCCCGGCCCAAAAGAAAAGGCCCGTCTGCCTGATGCAGGCGGGCCTTTCAGCATGCCCGGTCAGGGGGCAGGGACCGAGGCGAGCAGGTCGTTGGCCTCGTCGATCAGGCGCCATGCACGGCCCTCGTCGATCGAGCGATGATCGAAGGCAGCATCCTCCAGCATGTCGATCATCTGTCCGGCGATCTCGTTGCGCTGCCTGGTGATGGCGACGATCTGCGCCTCGAGCGCGGTATAGGTGGCATCGCTCCCCGAGAGCGCCTCGGTCGAGATGCCTTTCAGCGTACGCACGCCGAGCTTGCCGAGCGGTGCGTTGATCTCCTTGTAGGCGGCGGCGAGCGCTGCGAGGGTATCGCGGTGATGCCCGAGCGCACCCTCGGTCGCCTCGTGCGTCAGCGCCTCGAACAGCACGCGCCCGTCGTGCGCGTAGTCGTCGCGCAAGCCGGCGAGATAGATGAGCGTCGGACGGATGTCGGTATGGTCGGAGAAAATCTCGCCGAACCTGCCGAGCTGCGCCACGCCCGGACCCACCATGGCGAGCCAGGTGTGGGTGATCTCCTTCTGGAAGTCGCCATGATTCCAGGCGAAGCCCGTCCCTTCGACGAAGCAGCCGGCGGCGTCGGTGGCCGGAGCGCACGCGGGCGGCGGCGAATTGCCGGAGGTGGTGAAGAAATAGTCGGGGTTGCCGAACAACAGGAAGTTGGGCGTGCGGTTCGGGTCGGCACTCACCATGTGCAGGAGCGACTGCTCCGCCTGGTCGGCCAGCGCCTGACTGAGCAGGTTGTCCCCGCCCCGGATCACGTCGAAGCCGACGGCGACGCTCGACTCGCGCTCGAGCGTGCGCGTCTTCGGGTCCGTCTGCGAGGGATTGCCGTTGATATAGAACGTCGCCACGTCGTCGAAATGAATGCCGAAGGGCGTCGCATCGCCGAACTCGGTGAACAGCACCGAATCGAGATTCACGTCGATCTCACCCTTGTGGGCGTAGGTGCAGGGCACGGTGACGCCGTCGCAGTTGGCGGGCGAGGGCCCGCTGCCGGCGAAGTGGTCGTTCTCATCGGCGGTAATGATGAAGAGAGTGTTGTCGCGGGTGATGCCGTCGGCGGCGAGCCGCGCGAAGAACTCTCCGAAGGCCTTGTCGTAGGCCTTGAGCTGCGTCACGTAGCCGGCCTCGCCGGGCCCGAAGGTCCCCTCGACCGAGGTGCTCACACCCGAGGTGGCCGTGCCGTGATTGTCGTGCGCGTCCTCGATGTAGCCGTAGACGACCGGCACGCCGGCCTCGAGCATGGTGGCGAGGTAGCCGAGCGTCTGGGCGGGCGTCGGGCTGAATCCGGGGAAGCCGTTGTTGCCGTGGCCGTCGGTGATCACGTTGCCGTCGAGATCGAGCACCGGGCCGCTCGGTGAGATCTGCGGCTGCACGTTGACGTTGCCGTAGAGGGCCGTGAAGCCCTGATAGCCGCCGGGCTCGTCCGCGAGCAGGTCAGGACCGCTGTTCCTGGCACACAGCGCGCTGCCCTTGGCGCAATGCACGATGATGCCTTCGAAGTCGGCGATGGCCTTGCGGAAGTTGCTGGCGGCCTCCTGCGCCTCGGGCGAGGTCGGGCCGAATACGTTGTTGATGTCGCTCGTGATGTTCTCGAACTCGAGGTTGGCGATCGAGAAGGCGCCCACGTCGCAGCCGGCGCGGGTGAAGGGCACCCAGGGGGCCGGCGCATTCTTGCCCTCCGGCGAGAGCATCTCCGGGGTGCCGTCCGCGAGCACGTCGGTCCAGTAGGTGAAGGAGCTCGGGAAGCTCGCGACCCCGGTGGCCGGGTTGAACAGGCCGATGCTGTTGCCGATCGGCACGCCGAACTTCTCACCGTACACGCCGGTGAGCGCGGTCACGATGTCGACCGAGGTGTGGGAGATGAGCGGTGTGTGGTGGTTGGTCAGGAGGGTGCCGTTGTCCTCGAGGTAGTGGAGCAGACTCGGAATCTGCTCGAGGTCGGAAGGCACGTTGGGGTTGTCGCGGCGCAAGTGCACATTGTCGAACTGGATGAAGATGATGTGCTTCAGGTGCTCGTTGTGCGCGTCGAGGCGGCACCCCTGGTGATGATGGTCGGCGAGCGCCGGCGTAGCCGCCAGCGCGAGCGCGAGCAAGGTGCTCGCGCCGATGAGCTTCGAATGGTTCATTACTACTCTCCCTCACGCCCAGTAAGGCGCCGGCAACAATGGGCCGCAGATGCGTCAGAGGGATTGCACGCCGGTTACAGCCATGCGACCGCTGCGAACAGCGCGTTCCGGCAGTTATCCAGGGCGGTCGCGAATGGAGCCGGCAGCGCTCAAGCTGTCGCGGGACGGACGGTGGCGGCCCGCCCGGGCACTACATGCGGCTCCTGCGACCGGTCAGGGCAGGGGGCGTGAGATCCTTGACGACCGTCGAGAGCAGCACCGGCTCGGGGTAGTGGGCCTGGTACTTGGTCACCCGGACGCGATCGATCACCTCGAAGCCGTAGCGCCTGAAGAGCCCCTCGTTGCGGCGCGTCGCGTAGGTCACCATCTGTCCGTACACCTTGCGATGCCCGTGGGCGCGCAGGAAATTGAGGAACGCGAGGATGAGCGCGCGCGTGCTGCGCACGCTGCGGGCATTGGGCAGCACGTTCATGTGGAAGTGGGGGGTGTTGTGGGGTGCCGCCGGGACCTCGCGCCAGCTGTTGAAGAGCACCCAGCGCAGAAAGGCGCGTGAGGCGGCGCCGTAGGGGCGCGCGTAGCAGCGGTAGAGCGCCGTCACGCCCACGCGGATGTTGGCGAGGAACTGGTAGGCCTGCTTGAGCAGCGGGCGGCGGCAGCCCATGAGATAGCCGCGCACCTCGCCGTGCGCCTCGACGAGCAGAAGCGCGTCCGGCTCGTAGCGGGTGTAATAGCCCGTCAGGTAGTCGGCGAACAGCTCGCGGTCCTCGAACACCGGGTCGATCGGCCGCCCGAGGAAACCGGTGTCGGCGCAGATGCGGCGCACGGCCGCCAGGTCCCCGGGCCGGTAGGCACGCAGGCGCACGCCGGAGCACGGCGCGCCGGGCGCCCGGTCACGCGCATCGATCGCTGCGGTCGTCTGCGGCATGGGACTCGCGGGCAGGAGGCAAGCGGGCGGGCCAAGTTTACACGGCTGGCCTGTCGGCTATAGTTCCGCTCCAACGAGAACGTCGGGGGGGACTCCATGAGGAAGACCATGCGGGTCGCGGCGGCGGCCGTGACCTTGTGGGCGTGTGCAGGCGTCACGCCGGCCGCGCAGGCTCCCACCGTGCGCGATCTGCTCCGGCAGGTGCGCCTGTCGGATCCGCAGCTCTCGCCCGACGGAAAGACGGTGGCACTGGTCGAGACGCGCGCCGATCTCGAGAGCGACGAGTTTCGCTCCGAGATCGTTCTCATCGACCTTGCGAGCGGTAGCCTCCGGCCGCTGACCCGCGCACGTCATCATGTGGACTCGCCCCGCTGGTCGCCCTCGGGCGATCGCCTCGGATTCCTGGCGCCGGACGCCGACAAGAACGGCCAGCTGTTCGTTCTGTCGATGAGCGGCGGCGATGCGCTGCAGCTCACCAAGGGCAAGGACGGCGTGTCGCAGTACGCCTGGAGTCCCAACGGGGAGAGCATCGCGTACGCGGTCGCGGATCCCAAGCCCGAGCTCAAGGGCGAGGACAAGTTCCGCACCGCGTTCAAGGTGGGCAACGACGACTTCACGATCTCGGAAGCGGTGCGGCCCACGCACCTGTGGCTGGTGCCGGCGCAGGGGGGCGAGGCCCGGCGGCTCACCAGCGGCGCTTGGTCGCTCCCCTCGAGCCTGCCGCCGGGGCCGCCTTCCTCGCCCGTCAGCTGGTCGCCGGATGGCAAGAGCGTCGTGATCGTGCGCCAGGAGACACCCTCGACCGGCGATCAGCTCGACTCGCGCATCCAGGTGCTGGACGTTGCGAGCGGCGCGCTGCGCTCGCTCACCGGCGCGACGCGCCTCGAAGGCTATCCGAAGGTCTCACCCGATGGAGGGACGGTGAGTTACTGGCGGAGCCGCCATGGGAACCCGTGGGAATTCCAGGATGTCTGGCTCGCGCCGTTCGCGGGCGGGCCCGGGCACGACCTGAGCGCGCAGGTCGACGTGAACGTGTTCGGGGCGTGGTGGGCGCACGACGGGCGCTCACTGCTCGTGGGCGGCAACACCGGGACGACCGTGGGCCTGTGGCGGCTGGCGCTCGATGGCTCCTCGGCGCGCATCCCCCTCGAGGGCCTGATGCCGACCAACGGCTACTGGATGGACCTCGATGTCGGCGCCGACGGCGCGATCGTGTTCGTCGGCCAGACGCTGACGGATCCTTACGAGCTGTACCGCATTGCCCCCGGGGCTCACGGCGCGACGGTCCTCACGCACGAGAATGCGGCGCTCGGCGATCTCACGCTCGGCCGCACCGAGACCGTGACCTGGAAGGGGCCGGGTGGCCGAACGCTCGACGGCGTCGTGACGTATCCCGCCGGCTATCGCGCCGGGCAGCGCTACCCACTGGTGCTCCTGGTTCACGGCGGTCCGACCTCCTCCTCGCGCGAGCGCTTCGGTCTGCTGCGCCAGGTCATGGCGAGCCACGAGTGGCTGGTGTTCGAGCCGAACTACCGCGGCAGCGACAACGGCGGCAGCGCGTTCGCGGCCGCGATCTACCGCGACGCGGGGCAGGGGCCGGGCGAGGACGTGATGTCGGGCGTCGAGTACCTCAAGGGCCGCGGCCTGGTGGATCCGGCACGCATGGCCGTGACCGGCTGGTCGTACGGCGGATTCATGACGACCTGGCTCGCCGGGCACTACCCGGTATGGAAGGCGGCGGTGGCCGGCGCCGCCGTCACGGATTGGGTCGAGATGTACGACCTGTCCGACGGCAACGTCACCCAGATCGAGGCGACGGGGGCCTCTCCCTATGTGGGCGACGGCATGGCGGTCAACCGGCGCCAGTCACCCTCGAGCGCAATGACCAGGATCAAGGCTCCGACTCTCATCATGTGCAACACCGGGGACTTTCGCGTGCCCATCACGCAATCCTACGGACTGTACCGTGCGCTGAAGGACAACCACGTGACGACGGAGTTCTACGCGATTCCGAGCGGTGGACATTTCCCCGGCGATCCGGTGCGTCAGATGGACGTGTACCAGCGCTGGGTCGACTGGCTGCAGCGGTTCCTCTAGACGCGGAACGTTGGCGTGGCTGACGCATCGGCGAGTCGTCCATGAGCGCGCCGCTGGCGCAGGTGCGCGCCTGCGTGTTCGATGCCTACGGCACGCTGTTCGACGTCGGCTCGGCGGTCGCCGGCTGCCCCGATGCTTCTCTCGCAGAGCGTGGCGCGGCACTGAGCGCGCTGTGGCGCGAGAAGCAGTTGCAGTACACCTGGTTGCGCGCCGTTCAGGGACGGCACGTCGACTTCTGGCAGCTGACCGGCGATGCGCTCGACTTCGCGCTCGAAACGCTCGGGATCGATGAGCGGCAACTGCGCGAACGCCTGATGAGTCTCTATCTGACACTGGCGCCGTACCCGGAGGTTGCGCAAGTGCTCACGCGACTGAGGGTGTCGGCGCGCAAGGTCGCCATACTCTCCAACGGCTCACCGGGCATGCTGCAGGCAGCGGTCGCCGCGGCCGGGATCGGGGCGATGGTGGATGCAATCCTGTCCGTGGAAGAGGTCGGCGTCTATAAGCCGCACCCGTCGGTCTATCAGCTGGCGCTCGACCGGCTGGCAGTCGGGCCCGAGTCGGTCTGCTTTCTTTCGGCGAACGCCTGGGATGCCTGGGCCGCCGCCGCGTTCGGTCTGCGCGTCGTGTGGTGCAACCGACAGCGTCAGTGTCCCGAGCGCCTGCCCGGACGACCCGAGCACGAAATCCGCTCGCTCGCGGAGCTGCCAGCCCTGTTGGGCGCCTGATGCCTCACAGCAGCCCGTCCAGGTGGTCGAGGTCGTTGATGACCCGCCAGTGCCCGCCGCCTTTCTCGACGCGCGTGCGCCATTCGTCGAGGCGCGTGAGGTAGAGCCGCGGGTCGAAGTTGTCGCTGCGCAGCTTGGTGACATTCAGCGCCACGACGTCGAACCCACGGAAGTCGAGCGGGATATCGCGCACGTAGCCTTTGGCGAGCTCCTCCTTCATGTCCGAGAGGATGAGGATCTCCTTGCGTGCCGGATGCTTCTCGTTCAGGAACTCGATCGCCTGCAGCAGTCCGCCGCTGATGTCCGTGTAGGGAGCCGGTGGCGACTGGTCGATGAATTTCTCCACGCGGCTGGCGAAGGCGCGCTTCTGCGCGTTGGCGGTGCTCGGGCGGTCGTCGAAGGTCGCCTTGGCGATGATGTCCCGCTCGGTGAAGCTGCCGGTGTCGATGCGGGCCACGGCGATCGAGTCCGCCGATTGCAGCCGCGTGAGCGCGAAGAGCGTGATCTGCTCCGCCTTGGAGACCTGTCGGTTGTACGAGCCTGACGTGTCGACCAGCAGGTAGACTCCGGTGTTGCGCGCCGCGGGCGGCGCACAGGCGGCTGCCAGGGTGAGGAGTAGCGCGCCGGGCGGTAGCCAGGGCTTCATGACTGCGCCTCCTTCCATAGCGCGGCCTCGCCGCCGGGCGCGGTTCCCGGCTGCGCACGCGCGTTGCCGACCAGCATGCGCGTCTCGATCCACAGCGGCACGAACAGCGGCAGGTCGTAAACCCGGCAGGCGAGCGAGCCCAGGTGGCGGCAGCCGTTGCCGAGCAGACGCAGGACGAGCGCCAGCGCCTGCAGCAGCGCGCTGGCGGCGAGTCCTACCACCGTACGCAGCGAGTGCACGAACGTCTCGAGCGGAATCGCGACGAATACCAGCGCAAACGGCAGCACGAATCCCATGCCCATCTGGGCCGCGGTCGTGATCCACAGGTGACTGTTGACGAGCGCCGCGGAGTTGTCGCCGCGCAGCAGCGCGTTGGTCGCCATCTCATCGAGCAGCAGCACTTCGCGCATGTAGGCGAGCCCCGCCTCGATGCTCGCCATCAGCAGCAGGATGAGGAAGGTGATCATCATCATGCGCACGCGCATCTTGTCCGACAGCGCGCCGATGACGGGAAACAGCCGCGTGATGCGCAGGGACTCCATGAGGAACAGGCCCATCGAGATCTCCACCATGATGATGACCAGCGCGGCGATGTCGGCGGTGCGGTAGGCGCCGATGAAGTTGGTACCGCCGACCATCTCGGCCATGGGGCGTGCGATCAGGGTGAAATTGACCGCGGCGCCCGCCGTGGCCACGGTCAGCACCAGCAGCGAGACGAAGAAGTACACGATGGACGAGGACGACAGCACCGAGAGCGCCCGGTCCTCGCCGCGCACGATGGCCTCGTATTCCTCCATGTGGCGGTCGATGGCCTGGGAGCGCCCGATGACGCTCGCGACGCTCTTCTCAACGTGGCCGAGCGTCTCGCGGATCGCCCGCCAGTCGGGCGTCATGCGGCGCAGCAGCGCGTGGCGCTCCGAGCTCGCCTTGCGATAGTCATCCATCGCCTCGGCGTGCGCCTTGACCATGGACTTGTGGATGTCGGAGAGAATCTCCGCGCCGGCGTTGCGTGCATCGAGGTTGGCGACGACCTTGACCGCCTGGGCCCATCCCGGGGCTTCGGGCGGAACCTCTGCGGCCTTCTCCTGATCCTCCTCGATGCGCTGAATCGACTCGCTCAGGCGCCGATGCATGTCGGGATAGCCCGCCAGGTCCTGGCGCACGGTGTCGGCCACGCGGGCAAATTCGCGCTCGACGACGCGCTCCTTGGCCTCGCGACCCGCCGCGAGCAGTACCTGGCGGTTGCGTGTCGCGAGGCGCTCCTGGGCGCGGATCACCGAGTGCGCGGCGACCCGCAGTCCGCGGGCGAGTGCGCCGGCGGCCGCCAGCAGCAGCTGGTGCGCGGTGCCGCGGGCGAGGTACAGGGCTGCGATCAGCAGCAGCAGCAGGATCGCCGCCGACAGCGCTGGCCACGGGGTGAACGTCAACAGGTTTGACAGGGTCATTGCTTCGCTCGCTTGTCGGTTGACCAACGGGACTCAACGAGAGCAGGGAACCGCACGGGGCGTGCCTCGAGCCGATGGAAGCGGGTGTCGGCGCCGCGCTCAGGCCCGCGCGCGCCTAACTCGGCGCGCCCGTGAGCCGTGGGCGGAGGGGGAGTCGCAGTGAAATCGTGCGACCCTCATGCTGGCAACCCCGCTGTCATAGGAAGACCCCTTAGACCGGTGGCTTTGCGGCCCTTTCTTTCGAAAGGTGTGCCCTGTGCAGATGCGGTTGTTAGGTTGAGCGTCCGGGCCCGGCCTGTCAACGCGCCCGAGCGTCGCCGTTCGACGTCAGTTTTATGTCACCGTCACCCTGAGCGACATAACGCGGCGGTTTGACTCGACCGCGGGTCGCGCGCACGCTGCCTGCTGCGCCGCCGTGTGCTTGCCAGCGTGCGGCGCTCGCGTCCAGGGACACAGGACTCAAGGCACCTTGCTCACGTCACTGCGGTTCGAAGCGCGAATCTGGCCGCTGCTGTGGCGGCGCCGGCTGCTCGACTACTGGCGCTTCGGTGCCAAGGAGCAGCTCGCGTTCGGCGCGCTGCTCGCGCTGCTCGTGCTCGCCGTGGCGGGCGCGATCTATCTCGCCTATGCCTACGGCACGCGCATCGAGCCGGCGCGTATCGAGGCCGAGGAGCGCCAGGAGGCGCGGGCACGCGAGCGGGCTCAGGAGCTCGAGTGCCTGGCCGAGAACATCTACTTCGAGGCCCGCGGCGAACCTCTGGCAGGCCAGTACGCGGTCGCCGAGGTCACCGTGAACCGAACGCACGCGCGCAACTTTCCACGCACGATCTGCGCCGTGGTTCACGAGCAGCGTTGGGATCCGCTGCGCCACCGCCAGGTGGCGGACTTCTCCTGGACGGAGCTCGGCGCGCTCTCACCCGAGGAAGGGCCGGCCTGGAAACAGGCGCGCTCGATCGCGAGCGCAGTCTACGACGACCTGCACCCGGCACTCGTGCCGGGCGCGCTCTACTACCACGCGACCAGCGTGCGGCCGCCGTGGGCACGCAGCCGCCGCGCGCTCGCCACGATCGGCAATCACATCTTCTACCTGTGAGGCCTCAGGGCGAGGACGCGAGCTCGAGCTCGCGCAGGCGCGGCCCGGCGAGGTTGCCGAGGGATTCGGACGCGTAGTAGAGGACCGCCACGAAGGCGAGCAGCGCCACACCGAGGGCGATGCCGGCCCGTTTGTGGCGCGTCTCGAACTTCTCGATCGAGCGGGCGTAGGAAATCAAGGCCAGCAGCGCCGCGACGACCACCGTCGCATCGACGCTGACACGCTGCCAGTAGCTGCCGCCGAGATGCAGCCACATGCCGAACTCATCGAAGGTGAGCGCCATCGCGATGCCGTACAGGAACGCCGCGCGCCGGGCAGCCGCCGCCTGCGGCGTGGCGAGGAGGGTGTAGGCGCCGACGGCCGCGAGCAGGAAGATGCCGTAGTTGAGGTGGTGAACGTGCGTGTCGCTCAGAAAGAGGTAGAGGTTGGGGATGCGGCGCGCCATGATCAGGAAGACCGTGATGCGCGCCAGCGTGAAGGTCAGGATGAAGGCGAGCAGGGCGCGCCGGGCGAGCTCGTGGGGGGTCGGAAAGGAAATCCGTGTCCCGGCGGGTTGCATGCCGAGTGGATTCTATTCTAAATCAGTTTGTTACAACAACATTGTAATGAGCGGGATAACATCGTCGCTGCCCCACTCGACCGGATCGATTCAGGGCTGACATGACGCAACAACACATAGTGTTCCTCGATCGTGCGGCGCTCAAAGCGCAGGTGCGCCGCCCGGCCTTCGAGCACAGCTGGCGGGAATATCCGCTGAGCGCTGCGAGCGAGGTGGTCGAGCGGCTGCAGGGTGCCACGGTCGCGATCACCAACAAGGTGCCGCTGCGCGCCGAGGCGCTGGTGCGGCTCCCCGATCTCAGGATGATCGCAGTTGCCGCCACCGGCTACGACGTCATCGACGTGGGCTTCTGCAAGGCGCACGGCATCGCGGTCGCCAACATCCGTAACTACGCCGTGCACACGGTGCCGGAGCATGCCTTCGCGCTGATCACGGCGCTGCGGCGCAACCTGCTCGCCTACCGGCGCGACGTCGAGCAGGGCAGATGGCAACAGGTCGATCAGTTCTGTTTCTTCGACCATCCGATCCGTGATCTGTACGGCGCCACGCTCGGCATCGTCGGCGAGGGTGTGCTGGGTCAGGCGACCGCGCACATCGCGCGCGGCTTCGGCATGCAGGTGCTGTTCGCCGACCACGGCCCGCCGAAGGCGGCCGGCGTGGCATTCACGCCCTTCGAGGAGGTGCTCGCCCGGAGCGATGTGATCTCGTTGCACGTGCCGCTCACCGCCGCGACGCGCAACCTGATCGGTCTCGGGCAGCTGCGGCAGATGAAGCGCACGGCGATCCTCATCAATACGGCACGCGGCGGACTGGTGGACGAGCACGCGCTGGTGCAGGCTCTGCGGGAAGGCCTGATCGCCGGCGCGGGCTTCGACGTACTGACCGAGGAACCGCCCAGGCATGGCAACCCGCTGCTCGAGCTGCACCAGCCGAACTTCATTCTCACGCCTCACGTGGCCTGGGCAAGCGACGGTGCGATGCAGTTCCTCGCCGATCAGCTGATCGATAACATCGAGGCGTTCGTGCGGGGTGAGCCGCAGAACCTCGTCACCTGAGCGGCGGTCAGCCGTAACGGGGAGCGCGCTTGGCGTCGCTGCAGGAGGCGGGCATCTTCCTCGAGCGGATGGCGCTCGGCGGCGACGGTGCGCGGGTCGGAATCAAGGACTCGATCGACATAGCGGGCTTCGCCACCCGCATGGCGAGCGGCTGTCTCGCCGACTCGCCGCCCGCGGCCGAGCACGCGGCCGTCGTGCGCGCGCTGCTCGAGGCGGGCTGCCGCATCGTCGGCAAGACCAACATGCACGAGCTGGCCTATGGAGTGACCGGGATCAATCACTGGGCGGGAACTCCGCTCAACCCGCGGGCCCCCGGACGCGTGCCGGGCGGATCCTCGAGCGGATCGGCCGTGGCGGTTGCGGCGCGACTCGTGGACTTCGCGCTCGGCAACGACACCGGCGGCTCGATCCGGCTGCCGGCGGCGTGCTGCGGTGTGTACGGCCTCAAGCCCACCTACGGAAGGGTCAGCCGCGCGGGCGTCCACCCGCGGCGCTCGTCGCTCGATTGCGTGGGCCCGCTGGCGCGCGAGATGCGGATGATCGAGACGGCCATGGCGCTGATCGATCCGACCTTCCGGCCGCAGGCTGCGACCTCACGCGCCGCGGTCGGCTGGGTCGAAGTCGCGGCAAACCCGGCGGTGGCGGGCGCGGCGCGGGGGGCACTCGAGCGCGCGGATCTCGAGCTGCGCTCCGTCACGCTGCCATCCTTTGCGGCGGCGTTCTCCGCGGCACTGACCATCATCGGCTCCGAGACCTGGGCGGCGTTCGGCCACCTCGCCGAGTGCGTGCAGCTCGGGAGCGATGTGCGCAGCCGGCTCAACGCCGCGCGCTCGATCTCCGCCGCCGAGCTCGCGGCCGCCGAGGAGGTGCGCCGGGTCTTTCGAGCCGAGGTCGATGTCGCCCTGGCTGAGGTCGAGGCGCTCGCGCTGCCCACCCTGCCGGATCTGCCTCTGACGCTCGCGGCGGCCGGGGACGCTCGCGCCGCGCTCCACTCGAGCTGGTGCGTGCGTCCGTTCAATCTTTCCGGGCATCCGGCCATCTCGCTGCCCGTCTCAGTGGAGGGCGTGCCGGCCGGGCTGCAGCTCGTCGGCCGGAGTCACCGTGACGAGGAGCTGTGCGCGTTGGCGTGCGGCATCGCCGGCGCAACCTTCGGTGGGGAAGGTGCCGCGCGCTAAGATGCTTGCCGTGCGAGCGCCAAGCGGGCCTGAGCAATGAGATCACAGCTGCGAGTCGTCCCCGAGGATCTGGTGGTGCCGATCCTCGCGGAGGCGAAGAGAATTCTGGCGGAGATCGGCGTCGAGGTGCGCGGAGCGCGGCTGCGCGCGCGGCTTCTCGAGCAGGGACTGAAGGTGGCGCGCACTGCGGACGATGCCGAGCGCGTGCTGTTTCCGGCCGCGGTCGTGGAGCGTGCCATCGAGAGTGCGCCGAAGGCCATTGCGCTCTACGACCGCAACGGCGCCCCCTACACCGAGCTCGGCGGCGACAAGGTGCACTTCGTACCGGGCTCGAGCGGTCTGCACGTGCTCGATCACCGGACCGGGGAGACGCGTCACGCCGCGACGCGCGACTTCATCGAGTACGTGCGCCTCGCCGACGGCCTGAAGAACATCGGCTACCTGGCCACCGCCTTCTCCACCCACGACATCGAGCCGCAGATATCGGATGCCTGGCGGCTGTACCTCGCGCTCACCAATTCGCTCAAGCCGGTCGTGTCGGGCGCGTTCAGCGAGCACGGCGTGCCGCGCATGGCGGCGATGATGCAGCTGTTCCGGCACGATCAGGCCGATCTGATCGCCCGGCCCATGTCGATATTCACCGTCACTGCGACCGGGTTCTACCGTTACAGCGAGGACTCCTGTCAGAACCTGCTCGACTGCGCCGCATCCGGCATCCCGGTGGAGATCGTGCCCGTGACCCTCATGGGGCTGATCGCACCCGTGACGCTGGTGGGCGCCACGGTGATGCACGTCGCGGACGTGCTGGCGGGGCTGACCATGGCGCAGATCGTCAAGCCCGGCACGCCGATCCTCTTCGGAGGCGCGCCCGCCACGTTTCACATGCGCACCGCCATGTCGCCCATGGCCGCGGTGGAGGCGCTGCGTCTGAGCGTCGCGTATGTGGAGATCGCCAAGCACCTCGGGCTCCCGACTCAGGGCTACATGGCCCTCAGTGAAGCCAAGTTCCTCGACGCCCAGGCGGGCGCCGAATCCTTTGCCGGCGCCCTGCTGGCCGCGCTCGCCGGAGTGAACTCGGTGTCGGGACCGGGGATGCTCGACTACGTGCTGACCTTCAGTCTCGCGAAACTCGTGTTCGACGACGAGCTGTGCGGCCAGGCCCTGCATTTCTGCCGCGACTTCACCGTGATGGACGACCTGCCGACCGTCGAGCTGGTGAGGCAGCTGCTGCGCGAGAAGCATCTGCTCACGGCTCCGCACACACTCAGGTACTGGCCGCAGGAGCTGCACCTGCCGGGCAGCGTGTTCGATCGCCTGAGCCGCGAGAGCTGGCTGCAGGAGGGTGGCAAGACTCTCGAGCAACGGGTGAATGCCGAGGTCGAGCGGCGGCTGGCCGCCTATGTCTCGCCGCCGATCGAGCACCAAGCCGACGCCGAGATGATCCGGCTCATCACCGCCGGTCTGACCACCGGCCAGCGCTTGCCCGAGACACTTCCGCCGGTCGAATCATCCGGCGAGGGGCAGCAGCGCCCGGGACGCCGATCGCGGCGGCCGCGCCCTACTTGATCGTGTAGCCCTTGCCTTCCATGCAGGCCGAGAAGGCCTTGTTGTAGGTGGCCTTCTGCTGCTCGACCGAGACCTGCGCCTGCTGAGACGCGCCTTCCTGCGCCTGGCGCTTTGCCTGCCGCTTCGCCGAACCACCAGCCATGGTTCCCGCAGCCGCTCCGATCGCAGCGCCCTTCCCGGCATCGCCAGCGATCGCACCTATCACGGCGCCCCCCGCAGCTCCGCGGGCGGCACCCGCAACGCGGGCTCCCTGGGTGGCCGAGTCCGCGGCGGCGGCGGCCTGCTGCTGATCGGGTGCATGCGGCTTGATCGCCATGGGGTCGATGCCGGTCTGAGTCTTCGCCCAGCCGAAGCAGGCGGTCTCATCGTTCGCCTGCTGCTGGGCGGTCTGATTCTTGGCAGGAAACGCGTACAGCCCGAGACTCGAGGACAGCGAGCCGTTCGCGGCCGCCGGCGCGGCCTGTGCGGGTGGTTGCTGAGCCCACGCTCCGAGAGCGCACACGAGCGTCAGGCTGGTGAACAGGACTTTCCCGGGGGCGCGGACGTATGACATGGCGGTACTCCAGTGCTCGTGCGCGCGATGCTAGCAGATGTGCGTAGTGGGCTGCGCAAGGTCACTTCATTGCGCTGTGGGGACCGAGAGCCGGCGCAACTGCCCGAGGAGTGCCTCGGGCGACACCCGGCGGCCGAGAAACTCCCGCAGCAGCTCGGGCGTCGGATGCTCCTCGCCGGAGGCCAGCAAGCGTTGACTGAGCCAGGCGAACCAACGCCCATCGCCGCTCTCGAAGGGTCCGAGCTGCTCGGCGATGCGTTGCCGCAGGTCCGCGGTGATGACGCTGCCGAGCCCGTAGTTGACCATGTAGCCCGGCACATCGACGAGCTGCACCCGCACGGCCCACCAGGAAAGCTCGGGATGCGGGCGGATGTGCAGGTAGCGCTGCGTGATCTCGGTCCACAACCGGTTGGGATCCGTCGCGGGATCGCGCAGCATGCGGATATCGAACAGCGCCCAGGCCACATCCAGGATGACGCCGGCATAGAGCGCGCGCAGCGAGTCGTGCTCGCTCGCGCTGCGTCCCAGGTATTTCTGCTGCCATGCCGGCTCATAGACGCTCCACGAGGGCACATTCGCGAGCGCTTCGTAGAAGAGGGCATCGCCGAGGTCCATGAACGCCGGACGGGTGCGCAGAGCCAGCATGTGTGCCGCGTGTCCGTTCTCGTGCACCAGCTCGTTGAGCGCGCTCAGGCTCCCGTGCGAGTAGTTGGCGGAGACGCGCACGATGCTCGGTTGCCAGGCGCCGTCACGCTGCCGCCCGCGGATCACGAAGTCCGTGTAGGCGAGCGGCGCTTTGCCGGGGCGCGGCTCGAGATCGTAGATCACCCGCATTCCCGTCAGGTCGAGACCCAGGTCGAGGTAGTAGCGCTGGTTGAGCGGCTGCAGGTCGTGGGCGGGTATGAGCTCATCGAGCGATCGCACGCCGGACTGTGCCTGAAAGCGGTAGTCCCAGGGCTCGAGGACAGCGTCTCCGCTCACCTCGCGCCAGGCATCGAGGATGCGCTCGAGCCAGAGCTCCGGCTCCCCGGGAGAGACATCGATGGTGCGCTCGGCGAGCACGGGCGGCGACGGGGCGCCATGGGTCCGCTGCGCCGCCTGGCGAATCATGCGGCGGTAAGGGCTGTCCGGCTCATCGTTGCCGTTCAGGGCGTGCCAGAGAGGCTCGAAGGCAAGGAACAGCGCTTTGCGCCGCTCGGAGTCGGACAAGCTGCCGAGGAGTCCGAAGGCATCCACGCGCGTGACCGTCGCACCCTCGAAGGGCAGCCGGTTGCCGAGCTCGACGAAGCAGGCGTACAGCGCCTGCTGCTGCGCTCGCAGCGGCAGATCGCGTCGCTGCGTGTCTGCGCAGTGGCCGCTCGGCGCCAGCGATGCGGGCGTTGGCGTCGAGTCCCCGAGCGCTTCGCGCATGAGAGAGACGGCGCGGCGGTCGGAGTCGGAAAGGTCCCGTTCCTTGATCTGCTTCAGGCCACGGAGCAGCTGCGAACGGCGAGTCCGGTAGAGCTGCACCCAGCGCTCGCGGCTCGTTCCAGCGTAGCCCCTCGCCGCATAGCGTGCCGGGTCGGAATCGATCAGCCCGACCGCGCCTGCAGCGTCGTTGAAGTCCGCGTAGGCCGACTCGAGTCGTGAAAGCTGCGCCGGGGGAGGCTGCTCTGCGGGTGCGGAATACGCGCTGGCGCACCCGAGCGCGAGGCCCGCGCATAGCCGCTTGACACCGGAGGTTGGCTGCACAGTCCCTGGGAAGCGGGAGTGCCGCCGGACTTCAAATCATCTGCGGCGCCCGCCGCCGCCGCCGCCGCGGGACCTTCCGCCCATGCTGGAAGCGCCCCGGCTGCTCGCAGCACCGGCGCGCGATCCGCTGAAGCCGTCGGAGCCTCCACCGAAGCCGCCGCGACTGCCTCCACCGCCGCCGAGGTCGCGGCTGCCGACACGATCCGCGCCACCACCACCGCCGCCGCCGCCGCGATCGCCGACGCTACCTCCGCCGCCTACACCGCCGCGATCACCCACACCACCGGCGCCGCCCACACCACCGGCGCCGCCCACACCACCGGCGCCCCCCACGTTACCGCGACCGCCCGCGCCACCCACTCCACCTGCGCCACCCACTCCACCCGCGCCGCCTACACCACCGCGACCACCTACGCCACCCGCGCCGCCGACACCGCCCACGCCGCCTGCGCCGCCCACACCACCGCGACCGCCGGCGCCGCCAAATTTGTTGGCGGTGGAGCGGTTGGCGTAAGGAGTCCCGGCGCGATGCTGCGCATTGTGCTGCCAGCTGCCGCCACCCCCGCCGCCATTCTTGACGAAGTTGTTGTTGACGTTGACGTTGACATTGGTGCTGCCCCAGCCGCAACCATAACCCCAGGCGCCGCCCATCGCAGCGCCCATGACCATGCCGACGCCGAAGGAGATCGCCAGAGATCCAGGTGGCGGGTAGTACACGGGGGGATAGGGATACGGCGGCGGGCCGTAGACGACCGTTGGGTTGTATTGCGGAACGTATACGACCTGGGGGTTCGCCTGCTCGATCACGATCACCTGCTGGCTTTCGACGGTCTTCGTCTGCACCGTTTGCTGCTCGCTCGACGACAGTTTGCCGTTGGCCTGCGCCTTGGCGCGCATCCGCTGGACCGCGTTCATGACGTCCTTCTCCTGGGCGAGGAAGGCGTTGCCGAGATCCGTGGTCCACTCGATGTCATCCGCGAGACGCTTCAGCACGTCAGGGAGCCCCGCGAGAGCCTGGACGCTCGGGTCCCACGGCTGCTTCGCCACCGCATCGGCGAGCGCCTGATCCTTCAGGCCCTTGTTCTTGGCGAGCCACTGCTGCAGCTGGATGATCTCGAGCGGATAGGTAGAGGCAGCCAGGGTTTGCGCCAGGAGTGGGTCGGGCCAGAGCGCAATCGGTGCGACCAGCGAATCGAGCTGGTCGGGCGGAATCGGTGCGTCGGCCGGTGCCGCGGCTGGCTGGGTTTCGGCGGGCCTCGCCACCGGCGGACCGGTCAGGACGAGTGCGACGGCGAGCGCACCGCACAGGATGCGAAGGTCTCGGCTGGAAGAGTGCACCCGCGAACTCATAGTGCTCCGCCGCTATTCCTTCACCGGGGACCAGGACTTGTCGGGATCGTAGAGCGTCATCTTCTCGAACTTCGCAAGCGTGTCGGGTCCGAGATCCTTCTCGTAGACGATGCCATCCTGGCTCACGATGAAGGTCTTGACGCCGGTATGGCCATATTCGGCCGGCGCAGCGACGAGTGCGAAGCCGCCGATCATCAGCCCCTTCACCACGAAGTTGCTGGCGCCGTGAGGCGCGGAGGGGCCCTGGCCCTTCAGAACCTTGAAATAGTAGCCGTGGTACGGCCGCGTCTTCTGCGCGTAGCCCTGCTGAATGGCGTGCGCGACATTCTCACCGACGGGGCCACCCCACGTGCCGTCGGCGTTGCGCCACGCGAGCCCATCCTGCTTGCCCGGGGTCGCGATGATGCGCTGCGCGTACTGCGCCACCTGGTAGTCCTGGCGCTTGGTGAAGGCGTATTCGTACTGCGCCTCCACGTAGCCGTGGCAGAGCGCAATTGCGTCGAGCTCGTTCCTGCCGATGAGTCGATTGAGCAACTCCGTGCGACCCGCGTCGGCGTCAAACGACCAGCTCTGCCCGCGCTTCACGATCGGCACGGCGAACGGCCAGTCCTCCTTCCCTATGAGAAGGATCGCGCGATCCTTGGTGTGGGGATCGATCGAGATCGCCGTCTTCTCGTGGGCGCGTGCGGCGAACTCTGCCGCGAGCTCTCGATTCTGGGCGGGCTCGCCGCCGAGGACTACGTCGTCCTTACCGGCGCCGAGGATTCTCTTAATCGCCGGGACGTCGAATTTGTCGGCGGCGGCGATGATCGCGTCGGCCGCCTGCTGCGGGGTGTCGAACTGCTGAGGCCCGGTCGCAGGTGCCGCTGCCCACGCGCAGGCCCAGCCCGCTACGCAGACGCACAGCAGCGCAGCTGCGAGCGGCCGGGAGATCCGCGTCGAGGGCCCTGAATTCATGTGGGCACCGCCACGCCGCTCGTCTAGAAGGCTCCCCTGACGAAGATCAGCCCGCCCTGGTAGCCGAGGTTCAGGCGGCCGTCGAAGCTGCCCTTGGTGAGGTCGACGTGCACGGCGAAGCGATCGTAGGCCACGCCGACGCCGAAGTGCTCGTTGAACATCCAGGTCATCCCGACCCAGATATCGGACCAGTTGCCGTCGATGCCCTGATAGCTGAACTTGAAGAGCTGGCCGGACACATCGAAGTACAAATGGTCCATCGCGGCCCAATCGGCGCGCAGTCCGATGACCGGGAGGGGCGCAGTCACGGAATTGGATTGACTCTGAAACGAGGCGGTCGACGGGGGGCCGCCGCCGGGCGGGGTCACCGTGGCGTTTCCCGCCAACTTCACGGTGAAATCTTCCACGTGTACGCCGGCGGTCAACGAGACGTCGTAGTTGCGATGCTTGACGAACGCCCACTCGTAGCTGGCCTCGTAGATGTTGAACTTGGTCTCGGCGGTCACCAGGCCGCCCGCCAGGTAGGTGTTGTCGCCCCAGTTAATGTCCTGGCTGATCTGTTTCGTGCGGCTCACGTCATTATTGAAGTAGTTAAAACGCACCGCCTGAGTCGGGGTAATGCGCCACAGGAACCCGGCGCGTACACGGGTCTCATTGGCGTCGGTGCCAAAGTCCTGACTGAAGTCGACGTTGTTGCCACCCGTGTTTGCGCTGCCCCGCAGGTTACCGCTGATATTCGAGCTGACGACGTAGGTCCCGACGTCAATCGTGAATGGGTTGACGAGCAGCTTCTCGGCGTCCGACAGCGATCCGGTAAATATCACATCCTGGTCCGCACGTGCGACGCCCGGCGCGCCTATCACCGCGATCGCCCCCAGCGCTACCCCCACCATCGCAAGCACATAGTTATGGCGCATACAGCCTCCTCCCCAAGACTGTGGATAGGATACAAACTACCGGCAATACGTACATCTGAATTGCGCGTTGGTGTAAGTACGTACCGGCAATGGCCCGAGGATGCGCTAGCATGAGTGGCCGGGCAGGCGTGAGCTGCTGCGTAGCAGCAAGATCCGCAAGCTGAGCCGGATCAAGAGCTGCCACGCCGCGCGGTCTTCAGGACCGCGCCGTCCAGAACTCTTCCATTTTCGTACGGGTGGTCGCGTCAGGCAGCGGGCCATGACCGGCCGCCTGATTGTCCTCGAGGTGCTCGAGCTTGCTCGAGCCGGGGATGGCGCAGGTGACCGCAGGGTGGGATACGACGTACTTGAGGAAGAACTGCCCCCAGGTCGTGATGCCGACGTCGGCGGCCCAGGCGGGCAGGGGGCGATCGCCCACCTGCCTGATGAGGAGATTGCGTCCGCCGCCGAGGGGAACGGCGGCCATTACGGCGATGTGCCGCTCCGCGGCGAGCGGCAACACCTGCGCCTCCGCGCTGCGATCGCCGAGGGAGTAATTCACCTGCAGGAAGTCGACCGGGTATTTGCGCAGGTACTCGAGCAGCTGCGGATACTGCGGCGGGCGGATCGAGCTGATCCCGATGTAACGCACTCGGCCCTGCTTCTTCAGCTCCGCCACCAGCGGCATCATGGCCTCGACGCTGTCGACGAAATGGATGAACAACAGATCGACTTTCTGCAGCCGCTGCATGGAGCGCTCGAAGCTCTCCATGCCGCCGACCGCGCCCGCGCCGGCGGGTCCCGCGCCAGGTGCATTGAGCTTGGTGGCGATGAACATCTTCCGCGTGAGATCGAGCTCCGTGAGCGCCTTGCCAATCTGCACCTCGCTGTCACCGTAGAGAGCTGCGGTATCGATCACGGTGCCCCCGAGCTCGTGCATGCGTTTGAGGATGCCGCGCACATCCTCGTACGGCGCGCGGCCGAACTGGTTGGTGCCCACGCCCATGACGGGGATCTTTTCCCCAGTCGATGGGATGGTCTTGGTGATGAGGGGTGCCCCAGCATCCGCTGCGCGCGTTGCGGGGGGCAGAGCTGCCGCGAGACCGGTCAGGAGACCCGCCGCAAGCAGCTCGCGGCGCGAACGGAACGACGTGGCTTCGGAGGACACGGCAAGTCTCCTGAAAGTCTGCAGCAGGCGACGCTGAAGTATAGACAACCAGGGCGCCGCGTCCTGTAAGCAAAAACAATGGGTGAGGGCCCCCGGCCCCGGTCGCCGGGGACCTCGATCTCCACCGCGGCTCGCTCCGATCGAGTGTGGCGACGTGCTGAGTGCGGTTCTGTGCTTACATCTTGATCGGCGAGTCCTGGGTAGCGACGCACAGCCACTTGCCGCTCGCCATCTTCACCCAGGTGTCGGTAAACCGCACCCGCGCGTCGACCGGCTTACCGGCCGCATCCTTCCCCTTGCCAGTGAAGGTGCCGGTGGCGATGGCCGTGTGGTCGAACACCATGACCTTGAGATCCGCGTAGCTGGCGCTGCTCCAGACTTCGGACTTGGCATCGGCAAGCACGGCTTCCTTGCCGGTCAGTAACTTGCCCTCGTCGGTCGTCGCCACGACATTGTCCGCCAGCAGCGGCGCGAGAAGCGCTGGGTTGTTCGTTTGCTGCGATTTGAGCCACTGCTGCTCCGCGGCAGTCACCGCCTCCTCGTCCGCGCCGGCCATCGCCACCTGCCCCGCGCCGGCGACCAGCAGCAGAGCGAGCGACCCCCAGATCAGGTTTCTTGTAGTCACGTGGAACCTCCCTAAGACGATGAGAGCGCGTGACCGTACGCCAGCGGCCGTGGCGGCACAAGACTTTGACACTTCCGTGAAGTCCGGGTCGCGGCCGCTCACTCGCGCAACCGGATATCGCTGGCGTGCTCCGGCCGACGCCCGCGCTTTCCGGCGTAGGCAGCGCGAAGGCGCGCAAAGTCCTGCGCCGGATCTCCCGTAAGGCGCAGGTAGGTGTCGATGCCTACCGTCCTGGTCGCGTAGTCGAGGTAGCCCAATCCGACCGTCAGGCCGCCGGCGAGTGCGATCCGATAGAAGCCGGATTTCCAGTGATCCGTGTAGGCACGGGTACCCTCGGGAGCGATGCCCAACCACATCGATTCCCGGCTGGCAAATTCCGCGAGCAGGCTGTCGACGAACCCCGACGGATCGCGCCGATTGACCGGAATGCCACCTAAACGCAGCAGGAGCCGCCGTACCGGCCAGCGAAACAGCGTGTCCTTGCCCAGCCAGCCGACCTGAAATCCGCTCGCGAACTTGAAGAGCAGGCCGATGACGAAGTCCCAATTCGAGGTGTGTGGATATACAAGGACGATGCCTTTGGGGGCGGGCGGAGGCACGAACACGCGGCGCCATCCAAACATGCGCAGTAGCAGGTCGGATACACGTTGCGCAAACGTCATGCGATCTATGGCGGGTAGGGGGACCGTCTCACTTCGTGCGCCGCCATTCGACGGTCGTGCAGCGCATCTGGTTGTTCGCAATGCAAACCAATTCCGGTCCCCCACCCGTGTCGATCGAGTCGGCGTGGTGGTAGAAACTCCACACCGGATTCTGGTCGAACGGGCAATCCTGCTTCTGCGGAAAGTTTATTTCGGTCTGACTCATGCAAAGCCGCGCCGGTCCAAGCGCATCGATCAGGCGGTGGCGGGAGATCCCGTTCAGGGACGAGACGTCCCGTCCGACGCAGGGGGACACGTAGTCTTTGTTCCGCTCGCCACTGATGGGAAGCTCGACGAGGCACTGGCGCAGCGTCTGCAGCAGCTCTTCGTGGGCAGCATCGTTGCGATAGTTTCCCGACGCACTGCAGGCCGCGAGAAGCGCGGTCAGGGCGATTGGCGCGACGTACATCAAGGTTGGGTAACGCGAAATCACCGGCCCATGATGCCACCACCTGCGCGGATTTGCGGCACGTTCACATCGATGAGGCGGTACACGTTTTCTCTGGAGCCACGGGCGACGTCGTTGTGTGGTTGGTATGGGACTTGCGGGCGGCAAATAAGCGTTTTTCCCTAGAGCCAATCACTGTCAGCAATTTCCACGAAGCAGACGGCGGGACCCGGACGTAGAGTCTGATCATGTCATGCAGAGGTTGTTGCGTGTGGCTTCTTGCTTGCGCGTCTCTGGCACTGGTCGCATGCGGCGGTGGCGGCGGCCGGGGCAGTGAAGCCATACCGCCGTTCGACTCGTACTCCTCCGTTGCCGTGGCGGACCTCAACGGGGACGGCCTGCTGGATGTGGTTGCGGCATATACCCACATCTCCGCTCCTCCGCCGCACCCGGGCTTCGTGGCGGTATACCTTCAGAATGGGGCGAACCCGGGACATTTTCTGCCGGCATTGACCTTTGCCGTCGGCAATGACCCGGAGTCGGTAGCCGTTGCAGATCTCGATGGGGACGGCCGGCCGGATATCGTAACCGCCAACGCAATCCTCAGCGCGAATGGCGCGGGAACCAGTAGCGTCAGCGTGTTGCTCCAGGATGCGGCTCACCCGGGGCACTATCTCCCTGCGGTGAATTACGCGACCGGGCCGGATCCGGTGTTCGTGGCGATCGGCGATGTCAACGGCGACGGCAAGCCCGACCTCGCGGTCGCCGACAGCACCGGGATCTCCGTGTTGCTGCAGGATTCTGCGGGAAAGTTCTTACCGAGGACCGCGATCGCTACGGGCGGTCCGTGCTCGTCGGTCGCGATCGTCGACCTCGACGGCGACGGGACGCCGGACCTTCTCGCAACCGATGCGGTGAGCGTACTGGTGTTGTTGCAGAATCCGGGGGACGGCAGCAGCTTCCAGGCTCCGGTCCGCTATGCGGCGGGCCAGCAGCCGCTCAACGCCGTTGCGGGCGACCTCAACGGTGACGGCAAGCCGGATATCGCGGTTGCCAATATCGGCACACCGTCCGATCTGACCAAGGCCAGCGCCTCGGTCCTGTTGCAGGATCCGACACGCACTGGCGCCTTCCTTGCCGTGGTCAACTATGCGACGCAGGCGAACTCGACCGCCGTGGCGATTGCCGATCTCGATGGAGATGGACGGCCGGATCTTGCCGTCGCCAACTCCGGAACGCTCGCGGGTCCGTGCCCGCCGGACTGCAATAGCGTGAACACGGGGGTCTCGGTGCTGTTGCAGGACGGCACGACCGCGGGCCATTTCGGGACAGCCGTCAACTATGTGGCCACGGGGAATGATTTCGTCACCGGGGTCGCCGTCGCCGATGTCAACGGAGATGGCAACGCGGATCTGATCGTCCTCCAGGCCGGGGGCGTATTCATCCGGCTGCAGGATTCGCTTCACCCGGGTCAGTTCCTCGCCGCCCGGTCGATCTCGGACTGATGCGACGTGGCGGGCTATTCGAGTGGAATGCGGTCCTTGTTCTGAGCGAGCCACGCGTCAAACGTCTGAAGCGAAGGATTGAGGGCACGACTGATGTCGAGGTCGCGCGCGCCACAGAACGCCTGTGCAAAGTCGCGGTTGAACTGAAACATGTTGCCGAGGTCATCCGCGCCAGGGAATCCGTAGCCCCGGTACACCTCGGGGGACACCGCGTTGTATGTCACGTCCTTGCCCAGAGCTCGTGTGAGCGCCGACGCCATCTGCGCGCCCGTCAGATGTTCGCCAGCGATGCCGACCGTATGACCGAGGTACTCGCTGCCCTTCCTGAAGATCGCATATGCACACTTGCCGATGTCCTCCGAGGCAATGCCCGGCAACTTCTCATGCCCGAGCGGAAATGCGATCGCTAACCTGCCGTCGGAGCTCTTCTTGGGACCCATACCGAAGTAGATCAGGTTCTCCCAGTAGAACGAGGTCAGCAGGAACGTGGTCGGTACTCCCACCTCGGTGAACAAGGCATTGGCCTCGCCTTTGCCGTCGAAGTGAGGGACTTTGTACTTACCCATCAGCGTCGGCATGCGGTTGTCGCTGAGTGCAATCCATTTGCGCGTGTCCTCGAGGGTGGACCAGATGACGTGGCTGACGCGCGCGTGTTTCGCGGCCTGTGCCATCGCCCGTGCCTCAGCCAGCTCTCTCTCGGGCGAAAAGTGCGCCCAGTAGAACGTCACACAATAGGCCCCGTGGGCGCCCGCAAACGCCCGTTTCAGGCTCTCGCCATCGTCGACATCGCACCCGACGGTTTCGGCGCCCAGCGCGGCGAGCGCCCTGGCCTTATCGGAATTGATATCCCGCGTCAGCGCGCGCACTTTGAACGGACCGTTCCTGTCGTTGAGGATCGCTCGGACCAATCCGCCACCTTGGGCGCCGGTTGCACCTAGGACGGCAATCACTTTCTTTTCGCTCATCGGGGTCGCTCTTTGTCTGATATCGGGTTGGGGATCGTCAACCTACACATCGGCGATCTCAGCGCAAGTCCTCTCGCCGTCACCTTGGTGGAACCGGCGGGGCTCAAGCCCGCGCAGCTGCAGCGGCCAAGCCTCAGCCGGATATCACCGGAATCAGATAGTCGGCCTCGGCGCATAGGCGGCATCTATGGGAATCGTAGAGACAATTGATTGGACGCCCGGGCTGGGGCCTCGTACGTTGGCCGACGTCGGAACGACATCGGGAACTGAGCGAGCGAGAGGGTGGTACTCGGTAAGTCCGTATCGACTAAGCCACGAGGCGCGCATACGGTTCTTCGGCTTCAGGCAA
>Ga0335085_10001897_pt1 | contig 41345 bp, 43 predicted proteins | sample Lox_Sample_45_FD_206712 | JGI IMG/M metagenome (GOLD analysis project Ga0335085, IMG submission 206712) | Soil microbial communities from Loxahatchee National Wildlife Refuge, Florida, United States - Lox_Sample_4.5 | ecosystem: Environmental > Terrestrial > Soil > Wetlands | place: USA... | reverse complement strand
CGACCTCGATCCCGAGTCGCTGCATTTCCCTGAGCGCGGCCGTGAACCGACGGCGCGCGCGGCCACCCGCGACCGGGTTGTAGATCACGAGGATTCTGCGGCGCCGACTGGCGCTCGGCGGTGTCATGGATTTGTCATCGAATGGCAATACCGAGGAAACATCAAACGATTATGAGGATTCTTTTATGGGGCGCGGTAACGAGGTTTCCGATCACACTGTGCGCGAGCCGTGACTCCTTGACAAGACTGACGCTCGCTCTGAGCGAGGGGGACCGGTGAACTTTATCGACCCGACTCGGCGCTATCGCGCGATCTGGATCTCCGACATCCATCTCGGCACGCGCGACTGCAAGGCCGACTTCCTCCTCGATTTCCTCAAGCACAACGAATCCGAGTATCTCTATCTCGTCGGCGACATCGTCGACGGCTGGCGCCTGCGGCGCTCCTGGTATTGGCATCAGTCCCACAACGACGTGATCCAGAAGCTGCTGCGCAAGGCGCGCAAGGGGACTCGCGTCTACTACATCCCCGGCAACCACGACGAATGGCTGCGCGACTACGTCGACCTGCAGCTCGGGGGCGTAGAGCTCGTGGACGAGGCGATGCACACCACGGCCGACGGGCGGCGGCTGCTGATCCTGCACGGTGACGCCTTCGACGGCGTCGTGCGCTACGCGCGCTGGATGGCGCTGCTCGGCGACTGGGCCTACAACAATGCGCTCCGCCTCAACTACTACCTGAACGTCCTGCGTCGGAGGCTCGGATACCCCTACTGGTCGCTATCCGCCTATCTCAAGAACAAGGTCAAGAACGCGGTCGAGTACGTCAGCAACTTCGAGATCGCCGTCGCGGCCGAGGCGCGGCGGCGCGAGGTCGACGGCATCGTCTGCGGCCACATCCACCACGCCCAGATCCGCGAGATCGACGGCGTGCTCTATTGCAACGACGGCGATTGGGTCGAGAGCTGCACCGCGCTTGTGGAGCATCTCGACGGCCGGCTCGAGATCGTGGAATGGGCGCGCCTCAGGGCCTTCGACATGCTGACCGCGACCGCACGAGCGAAGTCGAAACCCCGCCGCGAGCCGGTTGCCGCGCGCGGATGAGGATCGCGCTCGTCAGCGACGCGTGGCTGCCCCAAGTCAATGGCGTCGTCCGCACGCTCACGACCATCGCTCAGGAGGTGAAGGCGCTCGGGCATGAGCTCGTGGCGATCTCGCCCGACCGCTTCCGCACGATCCCCTGCCCCACCTATCCCGAGATTCGCCTCGCGCTCGCGCCGGGGCGCGGCGTGCGCCGCCTCCTCGAGGAAGCCCGGCCCGACGCGATCCACATCGCGACCGAGGGGCCGCTGGGCATGGCGGCACGGCGCTATTGCATCGATCGCGGTCTGCCCTTCACGACGGCCTTCCACACGCGCTTTCCAGAATACGTCTCGGCCCGTTTCCTGCTGCCCGTGGGTCTCGGCTACGCCTGGCTCCGGCGTTTCCATCGTCCCTCGCGCGGCATCATGGTGGCGGCGCCCTCGATCCGACGCGAGCTCGAGCGGCGCGGCTTCTCGGCGATCCGCCCCTGGAGCCGCGGCGTCGACGCCGAGCTCTTCGCGCCGGAGCGGCGGGAAGAGTTTCCGGGCATCCCGCGCCCCATCTTCATGGCGGTGGGCCGCGTCGCCGTCGAGAAGAACCTCGCGGCTTTCCTCGAGCTGGACCTGCCGGGCTCCAAGATGGTCGTGGGCGACGGACCGCAACTCGCGGACTTGAGGCACCGCTTCCCCATGGTGCATTTTCTCGGCCGGCACGAGGGTCTCTCGCTCGCGCGCTGCTACGCTTCCGCCGATGTCTTCGTCTTCCCGAGCCTCACGGACACGTTCGGCCTGGTGCTGCTGGAGGCGCTTGCCTCCGGCGTTCCCGTCGCCGCCTTCCCGGTGACGGGCCCCATCGACGTGATCGGCGAGGCGCCGGTCGGCCGGCTCGATCGCGACCTGCGCAAGGCCGCGCTCGCCTGCCTCGACGTCCCCCGCTCGGCTTGTCGCGACTATGCGCTGCGCTTCTCCTGGCAAACGACGGCTCGGCAGTTCCTCGAGAACCTCGCGCCGATCGGCGCTTGAGGCGGCTCAGCCTGCCGCATACTCCCAGAACGGCAGCGCCGACTTGAACCCTTTCCACTGCTTGCGCAGCTTGGGCTCGAGCGCGGCGATGCCGTGCCCGTACCAGCCGATGACGAGCCCGCTCGAGCGGGCAACGGCGGCGGCGTCCTCGGCCGCGGCCTCCTGCGCGAAGCCCTCGACCAGGCGCCCGGCGATATCGACGTCGTTCAGATGGCCGAGCACGTCCTGGAGGCGCGACAGCCGCTTCATGTAGGCCGCCGTCGCCGCCCCCTCGTAGAGCGAGCGGAAGCTGTCGGCGGCGTAGCGGAGCTTCTTGAGGCCGATGCGCAGGCGATGGCGGTCCTCGGTGGAGAGGTTGGCGAAGCCGCGCCCACGCTTCTTTGCTTTGCGGTGGCGCTCGGCCAGAAGCTCGGTCGCAAATTCGCGGGCGGGCGCTTCGAGGCGCGCAACGATCTCCGGCTCGAGCCCATTGAGCCAGAACCGCGTCTCCGCGACCCGGCCCACCTCGAGCAGCAGCGCCGTGTAGCGGGCGGTGCCGAACGCCGCGCCGACTCGCTCGTAGGCCGCGACCCGCGCAGCGGCCGTCCGCGTCTCCAGGGCCTCGAGATCCGATTCCTCCGGCATCGCCTTGCGTATCGGGCGGAGCAACTCCAGCAGGAACACGTCGAGATCGCGCGCGGGGCCTGTCTCGCCGGCGAGCCACCTCAGCTCGTCCCCGAGATGCTCTGCAGTCTCCGTGGGGAGCACGGTGCGGAACAGCGCGAGCACCGAGCGCAGACGCCGCAGCGCCACACGCACCTGATGCACGCCCTCGGGATCGCTGCCCTCGCGGGCCGCCTGCTCGTTGGCGAGGAGATGCGCGAGATGATGGCGCAAGATCGCCTCGAAGGCCTCGAGACCCGTCGCATTGGGATCGAGCGCCAGGGCGGGCGATTTCGACCATGTCGGCTGCGCGTCGGAGAGCAAGGCGTAGCCGCGGTCGGACTTGCTCATGGTCTCGAGGTGGAGCGGCACCACGTCGTTGAGCGCGAGCGCCAGCTCGTAGAGCGCGTCCGGCGAGCCCTCCTTGAGCTCGAACTCGATCTCGCAGATGGGCGCCGATCCCTTGGGTGTCACCACGAGCCCTTCGTCGATCACAACCTCGACCCGCGTCGAGCTGTCGCGCTGGACGGTCCGCGTGACACGACGGACCTCGGCGGTGAAGATCGGAGCGAGGCGCGCCGCGGCGTCGCCCAGGAGCTCACGCAGCATGACGTCGTCGATCTGCGCGAGATCGGGCTTGGGGCCCGGTACCGTCTGCTGCCACTCCCGCCGCTTGAAGAGCCCGCTCGCGCCCCTGCCGCCGGCCTTCACGGTCTGCACGAAGCGCCGCCCGGCCTCGCGCACGCGGAGCGCAAGGCCCCGCTCGTGGAGCGTCAAGTGCGGGGTGTCGTAGTAGGTGTTCCGGAGCGCGCGCGTGTGGCTCCGCCCCGCACCCTCCGCCCTCAGATGGGGCGAGCGGAGCAGGTGTTGGACGCGGTCGGGCGGAACGGAGAGTTTGAGCTCGAGCTCCCGGCCGGTTTCCATCGGCTCTGATCGCCCCCCTGTGGAATTGCGGGAGCACTCTACCCGATGGTCATGCCTTCGTCACCGGATCGTAGCAAAAATGTAGGGGGTCGGGCTAAATGCTGAGGCGTGCGGCTCGATGCCCACAATATCTTGCGAGAGCTACACTTTTTCCTTTAGGGTAGGCTTTCCGGTCGAGGCAGGTCGCACCATCGCCATGAAGACGCTCTATTTGCTGCGTCATGCGAAGTCGAGCCGCAGTGACGAAACTCTCGAGGACCACGACCGTCCCCTCAGCAAGCGCGGGCGGCGCGCGGCCGAAGCAATTGCGGATCATCTCGCCCGCTCCCACGCCAAATTCGATCTCGTGCTCTCCTCGACTTCGCTGCGCACGCACGAGACGGTGCAGCCCATCGTCGCGCGCCTGAAGCCGCGCCGCGTCGTCTTCGACCGCGATCTCTATCTGGCGCCGGGAACGTCGCTGCTCGACCGGCTCCGCCGGATCGAGGAGAGCGTCGACACGGTGCTCCTGGTCGCCCACAACCCCGGGCTCCATGGGCTTGCGCTCAGCCTCGCGGCGCCGGATTCGGCGATACGCCTGCCGCCGCTCACGGGCAAATTCCCCACCGGAGCCCTCGCCTGCTTTCGCTTCAAGGGCCCGTGGCGCAAGCTCGCTTCGGAGAGCGCAGCCGCGGTCTCCTTCGTGGCTCCCGCCGATCTCGAGGTCGAGAGGGCCTAGAGGGCCGGCGGCGGGAGGGAGTAACCGAAGATGCCGAGCGCCCCCTCGCCGATCAGCTTCGCGATCCTGCTGGGCCTCAGCTTCTTCTTCGGCCTCGCCTTCGAGGAATTCTACGCGCAGAGCAACGAGCGCCGCCCCGGCGGCATTCGCACCTTTCCCTTGCTCGCCATGGGGGGCGGCGTGCTCTACCTCCTTGACCCGCAGCGACTCCTCGCCTTCGTCGCGGGCATCGTCGTGCTGGGCGCGTGGCTCCACGCCTTCTATCGCCAGCGCGTAAGGCAGGAAGGCGGAGAGGGCGGCGCCAATGTCGGCCTCATGGTCCTGCTCTGCAACATGCACGCCTATATCCTCGGCGCGATTACGCTGGCGCTCCCGTATTGGGTCGCGGTCAGCGTCACCGTCGCGGCGGTGCTGCTATTCACGGGACGGGAGCGGCTTCACGCCTTCGCCCGCGAGGTGCAGATGGCGGAGATCGTCACAGCCGGGCAGTTCTTGATCCTGACGGGGATCGTGCTGCCGCTGCTGCCGAGCGAGCCCGTGACGACGCTCACGAGCATCACGCCGCGCCAGGCCTGGCTCGCGCTGCTCGCGGTCTGCACCGTCTCCTATGCGAGCTACCTCGTGCAGCGCTGGCTCGCGCCGCCCGAGGGCGACTTCTGGATGGCGCTCCTCGGCGGCGCCTATTCCTCGACCGCGACCACGGTCGTGCTCGCGCGACGCGCGCGCGCCGAGCCCCTCTCCGCCGCTCGCAGCCAAGCCGGCATTACCGCCGCGACGGCGGTCATGTATCTGCGCATCCTCGCGATCGTTGCGGTCTTCAACTTGGGTCTCGCGCTCGTTCTCGCGCCCTCGCTTGCGGCCCTTTCGGCGGTCGGCTTCGCATGGGCGGGGCTGCAATACCGCCGCGCCCTCTCCACCGCCGCCCCGCCCGGCACCTACCGTCCGCGCAATCCGCTGGAGATCGGCGCCGCGGCTCTCTTCGCCGGCCTATACGTCCTGATATCCCTGCTGTCGACCTGGGTCGCCGCCGAGTTCGGCCGCGCGGGCATCTATGTGCTCGCGGCCGTCGTGGGAGTGACGGACATCGACCCCTTCGTCCTCAACCTCGCGCAAGGCGGTACCGCGAACGTCACGATCGCCACCGTCGCCGGTGCAATCCTCATCGCGACTGCCTCGAACAACATGCTGAAAGCCACCTATACTTTCGCCTTTGCGGGACGGCCGCACAGCGGGCCCACCGTGACGGCGCTCGCGACCTTGGCGGTGCTCGGCGTCCTTCTCGGCCTTTACGCCGGCGCATCCTGACGCCAGGAGCGAATTTGCATGCCCAAACGCTATCGCGCGCCGCCCCTGCCCAGGCCGCTCAGCCACCGGAATTACGCGAAGGCGCTGGTGGCATTGCAGATCGAGCTCGTGAAGCTGCAGCGCCACGTGATCGAGAATGGAGATCGCGTGCTCGTGATCTTCGAGGGCCGCGACGCCGCCGGCAAGGACGGCACGATCAAGCACATCGTCGAGCACATGAGCCCGCGCGAGACCCGCGTGGTGGCGCTGGGCCCGCCTTCCGACCGCGAGCAACACTCCTGGTATTTCCAGCGCTACGTCCCCCATCTGCCGACCGCCGGCGAGATCGTGCTGTTCAATCGGAGCTGGTACAACCGCGCCGGCGTCGAGCGCGTGATGGGATTCTGCAGCAAGAGCGAGACGCGCGACTTCCTGGGGACCGTCCCGGTCTTCGAGGAGATGCTGACCAAATCCGGCATCCGCCTCTTCAAATACTATCTCGACATCTCCAAGCCGGAGCAGAAGCGACGCCTGAAGGCGCGGCGGACGGATCCGCTGAAGCAGTGGAAGCTGAGCTCGGTCGACGAGAAGGCGCCGAAGCTCTGGCGCGAGTACAGCAAAGCGCGCAACGAGATGTTCGCGCGCACGCACACGGTCGCCTCGCCCTGGTCCGTCGTGCGCGCCGACGAGAAGGAGCACGCGCGCCTCAACGTGATCCGCGATCTCCTCTGGCGGCTCCCCTACCCGCACCGGCACGCGCAGCTGGGGCTTCCCGATCCCAACATCGTGTTCTTCTACGACGCGAGCGACCTCGAGAACGGCATGATCGCGCCCTGAGGCGGGCTTTCCCGACGGCGCCGATGTGCTAGGGTCCGCGACGCCGAGCCGCCCCAACGCGCAGAAGGCACGTGTCCGATCCGCCCGTCGTCGCCGAAAGCCTGCCGCATCCCTCGATCCGTCGCCGCCCGATCATCCTCGCAGCGGTGATGATGGCGATGTTTATGGCGGCGGTGGAGAGCACCATCGTTGCGACCGCCATGCCCACCATCGTCGCGGCGCTTGGCGGCTTCCGGCATTTCAGCTGGGTCTTCGCGGTCTTCCCATTGACCCAGGCGATCGCGACGCCGATCTACGGCCGCCTCGCCGATCTCCACGGCCGGAAGCCGATGTTCTGCGTGGGCTCGCTGATCTTCCTTCTGGGCTCGACGCTCTGCGGCTTCGCCTGGAGCATGGGAGCGCTGATCGCCTTCCGCGCGCTCCAGGGAGTGGGTGCTGGCGCGATCATCCCCGTCGCCACTACCATCATCGCCGACCTCTACTCGCCCGCCGACCGCGCACGCATGCAAGGCTGGCTCGCGAGCGTCTGGGGCTTCTCGGCTGTGATCGGGCCGCTGCTCGGCGCCTTCATCGTCCAGCACGTCTCCTGGTCGGTCGTCTTCTGGCTCAACTTGCCGATCGGCGCGATCGCGATCGGGATGATCGCGGGCTTTCTGCACGAGCGTCTGGTGCCGCGTCAGCACAGCATCGACTATGCGGGGGCGGCGCTGCTGGCCCTGGGCTCGGGCTCGCTGATGCTGGTGCTGACGCAGGCGCACGAGCTCGGCGCGACGGCGCTCTGGCTGCTGATCGCCGTGGCCGCGGCGGGGATCGGCGCCGCGATCCGGCAGGAGCGCATCGCACCGGAGCCGATGCTGCGCCTCGACCTCTGGCGTCACCGCATCATTGCCGTCGGCAATTCCGGCGCGGTCGCTATCGGCGCGGTCATGATGGGCATCACCGCCTTCCTGCCGACCTACGTCCAGGGCGCCATGGGCCGCAGCCCGGTCGTCGCGGGCTTCGCGCTCACGGCGATGTCGATCGGCTGGTCCGGCGTGAGCCCGCTTGCGGGACGCATCATGATCCGGGCCTCCTACCGCATGGCGGCGATGCTCGGCGGCGCGGCCTTCGTGGTCGGGAGTGCCGTACTGAGCCTGATGCAGCCGGACTCCGGCCCGCTCTGGGCCGGGGCCGGGGCTTTCTTCATCGGCATCGGCATGGGCTTCTGCAACACGACCTTCCTGGTCTCGATTCAGGGCAGCGTCGGCTGGCGCGAGCGCGGCACCGCCACCTCCTCCATGCTCTTCATGCGCATGGTCGGACAGTCGATCGGCGTCGCGGTTTTCGGCGGCGTCTTCAACTACGTCCTGTTCGAGAGCGGTGCCGAGACCGGCGAGACCATGAACCGCCTGATGGACCCGGTCCTGCGCCAAGGCGTCGAGCCCGCTGTCGCTGCGCGGCTCGGTGGCGAGATCGCGGCGGCATTGCACAGCGTCTATCTCATCGGCCTTGCGCTCGCGGCGATAACGGTCGTTCTCGGCGCTCTCCTCCCCGCGGGCCACGGCGCCGCCGCGTCGAAGGACGCGGTTTAAGGCGGGACGGCTCATTACTTGACTCGGTCAACTTATAGATTGACAATGCTCTCATGGCACGGGCGCACGGAGCGTCACCCATGGGTGCAATCCAGCGCGAAGCCCGGATCGAGGCGGTCCGGCGGTTCAACAGGTTCTACACGCGGCGCCTCAACCTGCTGCAGGAGGGACGGCTCTACGACCCCTACTCGCTCGCGGAGGCACGGGTGCTTTACGAGCTCGCCCACCGCGACGGCCTCTCGGCCTCGACGCTCGGGAGCGAGCTCGGGCTCGATCCCGGCTATCTTAGCCGCATCCTCCAGAGCTTCCGCCGGCGCGGGCTGGTCGCGCGCGAGCGCTCCGCCTCGGACGCGCGGCGCAGCCTGCTGAGCCTCACCGCCGCCGGGCGCAAGGCCTTTGCGCCGCTCGAGGCGCGCTCGCGGCGCGAGCTCGCGAGCTTGCTAGGCGGGCTCTCGGACGAGCGCCAGGCACGATTCATTGCCGCGATCGGGACGGCCGAGAGCGCGCTCGCGGAACGGGACCCGGCGAGGGCGCCCTACCTGTTGCGGCAGCATCGTCCCGGCGACTTCGGCTGGATCATCGGGCGTCATGGCGCGCTCTATGCGCGCGAATACGGCTGGGACGGGAGCTTCGAGGCGCTGGTCGCGGAGATCGCCGCGCAATTCATCCGCAGCTATGACCCGAAATCCGAGCGCTGCTGGATCGCCGAGAAAGATGGAGTCAACGTGGGCTCGGTGATGCTGGTGCGCAAGTCGAGGACCGTCGCGAAGCTGCGGCTGCTGCTGGTCGAGCCGGAGGTGCGCGGGCTTGGCATCGGCGCGCGGCTCGTCGAGGAATGCATCCGCTTCGCCCACGAATCCCGCTACCGCAAGATCACGCTCTGGACCAACAGCATTCTGACGGCGGCGCGGCACATCTACGAGCGCACGGGCTTCGCGCTCGTCCACTCCGAGCCACACCGGAGCTTTGGTCACGATCTCGTGGGCGAGACCTGGGAGCTCGCACTCTAGCGCCGCGGACCCACGAGGCTGTTGGCTGGGGCGCCAGGATTCGAACCTGGGAATGGCGGAATCAAAATCCGCTGCCTTACCACTTGGCTACGCCCCAGCAGGCGGGGCCGGACCTTACCGGCAAAGCCTGAGCCTCGCAACCGACGCATGGCTCGGGTGAATGGACATAAGGCTCTCCCCGCCGCATCATTCGGAACATGCCGTTCCTCGGTGTCGATCCCTGGCGTTGGCAGTATTTCGAGAACGAGCCCTGTCCCGACGACGTTGTCGTTCCCATCGACGATGCCACCGGCTGGACCCTCTTCCCGCGCCACCGCTGGGTCTACAACAAGCTCCTGATCTGCGAGAGCCAGGGCCTGCCGCACGGGCCGCATGGCACCGAGCCGCCGGGATTCCCCGTCTTCTCGAAGCCCATCTACAACATGCGCGGCATGGGCACGGGTGGGCGTGTCATTCGGTCCTCCGCGGAGTATGAGGCCGCAATAGAGCCCGGCTACATGTGGATGCCCTATCTCGAAGGCCTTCACGTCAGTACCGACGTGGCGCTCCGCGACGGACGCGTCCTCTGGTGCCGACACGCGACTGGGCTTGCGGGGGTCGAGGGCACGTTCGATTATTGGACGCTCCACGCGGAGCCGATGCCCGCGGTCGAGGCGCGCGTGCTGCCCTGGCTCGAGCGCAACCTCGCGGGCTTCACCGGCGTCGTCAATCTCGAGACCATCGACGCCACCATCATCGAGTGCCACCTCCGCATGAGCGAGCAATGGCTCGACCTCAACGGCGAAGGCTGGCTCAAGGCCGTCGTGGCGCTCTATACGAGCGGCGCCTGGCCCTTCGTCGACCGGCGCCGCACCGGCTACAGCGTCGTCCTCTTCGGCGCCCATGGCGTCCCCTGGCGGATCGACCGGGCGCGCATCAAGGAGCTGCTGCGGATGTCCGGGGTGAGCTCCATCCAGATTACCTACGAGGAGGACGTACCGGCGGAGCAGCACGCCATGCCGCCGGGGGGATTCCGCTTGGCGATCGTCAATTGCTGGGACCTCGAGGCCGGCCGCGCCGCGCGCGCCCGCCTCAAGGAGCTCTTCACGGAGGGCGACCGGGCACCGCTCCGCCCGTGAGGGCGGGGTTGCGCCCGGCGATCGCGCCGCTATGATCGCGGCGCCTGGCGGGTCAGCCGGACGGAATCCTCGAGGATGGAGCGGCGCGGCGCATGTGGCTCATCGAATGGCTCACGGACTGGAAAAACGAGAACGACCTCTGGCTCTTTCTGCCGATCATGGGGGCGCTCGCGCTGGTGGGTGTGGTGCTCGCCGGCCATTTCGAGGAGGGCATGTTCCACTATTCCGGCATCGCGCTCTTCATCGTCTCGATCGTCTGGATCTTCGTGGCGCTCAAGGGCTACTTCGACGCGAAGGACCGCGGGAAGACCGCGCACTGAGCCTCCTCGCGCCCGCCATCTCCTTTACGAGGCCGGCGAGGCGGTGGAGCGGCCCATCGTCGATGCCGAGTTCTTCGAGGTGCCGCACGGTATTCTCGAGATAGTGGACGCAGAGTCCGCGCACGCCCGCGCCTTGGAGGATGAGTCGCGCGGTCTCCTCCGGCGCGAGCTCGCCCGCATATCCGCGATGCCCGCGGTCGACGACGAAGGCATAGGCCTCGACCGTGCCGTGCGGGAGCCGCACGCGAAGCTTGCGCATGATGTAGACGCCGCCCCGGATCTCGCGGTCCCAAAGATAGATCAGCGTCGCCTTGGCGTGGCGCTTCGGCACGCGATAGACCATTCCCTTGCAGGCGCCGCCGCGGTCGAGCCCGAGCACGAGCCCGGGTCGCTTCGGCGTCCCGCGATACCTCCGAGAATAGACGCAGAAGCGGCGGTGATAGCCGTATAGCAAGGCCGGGTGCGCCTCGGCGTGATGGAAGCCGGGGTCCCACATCAGGGAGCCGTAGCCGAAGACCCAGAAATCACGGTTCTCCGCGAGCGCCGCCTTGATCTCGCGACAAGAGAGCGCCTGCTTCTCGCTCATACATGGCCTCGAACGACGAGCGCCACGCCTGCAACCGCAAGCCCCATCCCCATGAGCGCGGTTGCAGCCAACGTCTCGTCGAAAAGCAAATAGGCGAGAAAGGCCGTCGTCGGAGCCACCAGGTAGAAGAGGCTCGCAACGCGCGAGGCGGCGCCGTGCCGAAGCAGCCAGAACAGGAGCATGGTCGCGCCTACCGAGAGCACGAGACAGAGCCATGCCAGCGCGAAGAGGAAATCCGGCGTCCAGGCAATGCGGCGTCCCTCGAAGATCAGAGAGCCCGCAATCATCGCAAGCGCGGCGGTCGCGTTCTGGATCGCCGTGCCGCTTCGCAGATCCATGGCGTCACAAAAGCGCTTCTGATAAATCGTCCCGAAGGTAATGCCGAGAAGCGCCGCCGTGCTTATGACGATCCCCCAGAGGGCACCGGCATCGAGGCGGAGCTTCTCCGCCACCACCAGCGCCACTCCGACGAAACCCAACACGAAGCCCAGCCACTGCAGGCCCCGTACCCGCTCCCCCAGGAGGTGGCGCACCAACACTGCCGTCAGTAGCGGCTGCAATGCCGTGATGAGCGCGGTCAGTCCGGCGCTCAGGCCCTTGGAGATCGCGAGGAAGACGCCGCCGAGACAGGTTGCCTGCAGAAGCAGGCCCACGACCGCGATATGGAACGCCTCGGGAAGGCTCCGCGGCCAGCGCGCGCCGGCGGCGAGGCTCACGAGCACCATGATGATGGCCACGATCGAGAAGCGCAGCGCCAGGAACGTCATGGGCTCGGCGTAGGGGAGCCCGAACTTCGCGCCGATATAGCCCGTCGACCACAGAAGGACGAAAAGCGCCGGCGCAACGCCGGTCATCAGGCTTCGCACGCCGCCCGGGCGATCGGAAACCATCATTGCGAGGCGATCAGCGACGCTTTACGTCGGGCATGTGCTGCGGCGCTTGCGCGCGGTCGTGCATGCCGTATTGCCGCGCTACCTCCGCGACCGAGAGCCGATAGTCGTGGAACACCTCGGCGCGTCCCTTGAGCTGCGCCTGGAAATGCCGCTCGTGGCGGCGCCAGCGCTCCACCGCCGCGGCGTCGCGCCAGAAGGAGAGCGAGAGCATCTTGCCCTCGTTCGTGAGGCTCTGGAAGCGCTCGACGGAGATGAAGCCGTCGATCCTCTCGAGCTCCGGCCGCAGCATCGCCGCAATGTCCAGGTACTCGCTCCGGCGGCCGGGCATGGGCTCAACCTCGAAGATCACCGCATACATGCTTCCTCCCCTGCCGCCCGTGCGGCTTCAGGCCTGCTTCGCCTCGATGATGGAGCGGCGGATCGCGCGGGTGCGCGTGAAGAGATCCTCGAGCTGTTTTCCCTCGCCCCAGCGGATCGCGCGCTGGAGCGCCGTCAGGTCCTCGCTGAAGCGCTGCAGCATCTCCAGCACCGCCTCGCGGTTGTTGAGGAAGATGTCGCGCCACATGACGGGATCGGAGGCGGCGATACGCGTGAAGTCGCGAAAGCCGCCGGCGGAGAACTTGATCACCTCGGACTTGAGCGCGTCCTCGAGGTCGGTCGCGGTGCCCACGATGGTGTAGGCGATGAGATGCGGGAGATGCGAGGTGATCGCGAGGACGAGATCGTGGTGCTCGGCCTCCATGGTCACGACCTTCATGCCCGCGGACTGCCAGAGCGCCGTCACGCGCGCGAGGGCCGCGGCGTCCGTGTCCGGCAGCGGGGTCACGATGTACCAGCGATCCCTGAAGAGGTCGGCGAAGCCGGACTCCGGGCCGGAATGCTCGGTGCCGGCGACGGGATGGCCCGGCACGAAATGGACGCCCGTGGGAATGTGCGGGAGCACGTCGCGGATCACCGCCTGCTTCACCGAGCCCACGTCGGTGACGATCGCGCCGGGCTTCAGCGCCTTGCCGATCGCCTCCGCGATCCCGCCATAGGCGGAAAGCGGCGTTCCCAGTACCACGAGATCGGCGCCCTTGACTGCGGCCGCTGGATCGAGCGTCGCCTCGTCGCAGAGGCCGAGCTGGATCGAGGTGTCGAGGCTTTTCTGGCTCCGCGCGCAGGCGGAAATCTTCCCCGCGAGCTTCTCGCGCCGCAGCAGCCGCGCGAGCGAGGAATTGATGAGTCCGATGCCGATGAGCGCGACGCGCTCGAAATGCACGGCACTCACGCCGCGCCGAGGAAATCCGCGGCCGCCTTGACGACGGCGCGCATCTCCTCCTCCGTCCCGACGGTGATGCGGAGCCAGTCGGGGAGCTGATATCCCGCGATCTTGCGCGTGAGGATGCCGCGGGACTTCAGGAACTCGAAAGCTGCTTCCGCGGTCTTCCCGCCCGTGCCGGGGAAGCGCACGATGACGAAATTGGCGACCGAGGGCTGCACGGCGAAGCCGAGAGCCGAAAGCTCGCGCTCGAGCCAGGGCCGCCAGATATCGTTGTGCTCGCGTGCGCGGTCGACTGCGGCCACGTCGTCGAGCGCCGCCACCGCCGCCGCCTGCGCCGCCGCGTTGAGATTGAATGGCCCTCGCACGCGATTGAGCACGTCCGCGATCTCGGCGCTGCAATAGGCCCAGCCGACCCTGAGCCCTGCGAGCGCGTAGATCTTGGAGAAGGTGCGGGTCATCACGACGTTGGAATTCGCCTCGACGAGCGCGATGCCGGGCTCGTAGTCGTTGCGCTGCACGAACTCGGCGTAGGCGGCGTCGATCACCAGCAGCACAGATTTCGGCAGGCCCGCATGGAGCCGCGCGACCTCGTCGCTCGAGAGATATGTTCCCGTTGGGTTGTTGGGATTGGCGAGGAATACGATGCGCGTGCGCGGCGTCACCGCCTTCAGGATCGCATCGACGTCGGCGGTGAGGCTCGTCTCCGGCGCGGTCACGGGCGTGGCGCCCGCGGCCTTCGCCGCAATCGGATACATGAGGAAGCCGTGGCGACTGTAGAGCACCTCGTCGCCCTCGCCGGCATAGGCCTTGGCGAGGAGGCCGATGAGCTCATCCGAGCCGTTGCCGCAGACGATGCGCGCGGCATCGAGGCCGTAGTGCTTGGCCAACGTCTGCCGCAGCGTCTCGGCGCCGCCGTCGGGATAGCGGTGGATCTCGTGGGCAAGCGCGGCGTAAGCCGCGACCGCGCGCGGGCTCGGACCCAAGGCGCTTTCGTTCGAGGCGAGCCGGATCGGCCGGGCGAAGCCCGGCGCGCCCGCCTCGCCGCCGCGATAGGGCGCGATGTCCAGGACTCCCGGACGGGGTGTGGGGACGACCTTGGCACTCATGGCACCTGACCTCGCCGTCTCGTCGTTCCCCTGCGCGGCGAGGCTATCTCCTGAGGCGTCAGCGGCCGGGCATAGCCGCCGAGCAAGGATACCGCACCGATCGCCTCGCCCAAGGGGCGCAGCGCATTCTTTAGCTGCATGTCATCGGCGCGGACGATGCCCTCGAGCTCCAGGAGATCGGCTGCGAAATCCGGACCGCGCTCGACCGCCGAGAGAAATCCCGGTTCGAAGCCGCCGGCTTTCAAGGTCGAGAGTAGCTTGCCACGGCTGATCTCGCGGCTCGTGTCGATCACGAGGAGGCTGCGGTCGGCGCCGGTCGGTTCGAGATCGCCGCGGCCAATTGCGAGCGCCTCGGCGTCCCCGTTGCGCGCATTGCCGCGCCCGGCGAAGGGAAGGCGCGCAATCACCTTGGGAGTCGCGGGATCGGCGCCCGAGAGATGCGGCCACCACGGCTCTGCCTCGCCGTCCTCGGGCATCGGCAGCACGCCGACGCTCGCCTCGCCCTCGGTCACCGCGCGCAGGACTTGGACGGCGGTGCTGTACGCGGTCATGGGAGTATGGCTGCCGTAATGGTCGCGTGCTATGTCCCAGTAGCCGGGCGCGGCGTCCGGCGCGTAGACGGCGACCGCGAAATCGACCTGCAGCGCGATCGTGCCGCTCAGGAGCTCGCGCCAGATGCGCACGATGACCGGTCGCGGCAGCGGCCCCTTGTGCCGCGCCATCAGGCGCCGGAGGATCGTCGCCTCGCGGCCCGGCCGGAGCGCGGGCACGCGGTCACTCTTCTTGAGGGCGCCGATCTCGCCGACGATCTCCGTGCGCCGCACCAGGAGATCGTGCAGCTCGTCGTCGATCTCGTCGATCTTGCGGCGCAGCTCGTCCAGGGTCCAGTGCGGGTCGGCCATCGTGGAATTTCATGCCGGGGAGGGCGATACTGATAGTCGGGCGCGCCCGGGAAAGCAAAGAAAACATTGACACCGCCGCGACTTGCTACCTAGCTATGCGCCCGTTGCGCATCCCGCCCGCTCCTCTCGTGCTTGGAGTTACAAGGGCATCCTAACCATGAGTGCCGACATCGCCGAGCCCGCTCGTCCCGACCTGCGCCAGCGCCCGGGCCATAGCCTCGTGGTGGAGGAGCCGCTCGCGCTCGACAGCGGCGCGAGCCTCAGCCGCTACACCATCGCCTACCAGACCTACGGCACGCTGAACGCCGCGCGCAGCAACGCGATCCTCATCTGCCACGCGCTCACCGGCGACCAGTACGTCGCCGACCAGCACCCCGTCACGGGAAAGCCCGGCTGGTGGTCCACCCTGGTGGGGCAGGGCAAGGTCCTCGATACCGAGCGCTACTTCCTCATCGGCGCAAACGTGCTCGGGGGCTGCATGGGCTCGAGCGGGCCCATGGAGATCAATCCCGCGACCGGCCGGCCCTGGGGGCTCGAGTTCCCGGTCATCACCATCGCGGACATGGTGCGAGCGCAAAAGCGGCTCATCGACCATCTCGGCATCGACACCTTGTTCTGCGTCACCGGCGGCTCGATGGGCGGCATGCAGGTGCTGCAATGGGCGGTGAGCTATCCCGACCGCGTCTTCGCGGCGGTGCCGATCGCGACCGCCGCGCGCCACTCCGCGCAGAACATTGCCTTCCACGAGGTGGGCCGCCAGGCGATCATGGCGGATCCCGAATGGGCGCAGGGCAATTATCTCGAGCTCGGCCGCCGTCCCTCGCGGGGCCTAGCCGTCGCGCGCATGGCGGCGCACATCACCTACCTCTCGGAGCAGGCGCTCCACCGCAAGTTCGGCCGTCAGCTCCGCAACCGCGAAGCCGTCACCTACGGCTTCGACGCCGACTTCGAGGTCGAGAGCTATCTCCGCCACCAGGGCATAAGCTTCGTCGACCGCTTCGACGCCAATTCCTACCTCTACATCACCCGCGCCTGCGACTATTTCGATCTCGCGGCCGAGCATGGCGGCGTCCTCGCCAACGCCTTTCGCGGCACGCGCTCGCGCTTCTGCGTGATCTCCTTCACGAGCGACTGGCTCTACCCGACTTCGGAGAACCGCGCGATCGTGCACGCGCTCAACGCGGTCGCCGCCAATGTCAGCTTCGTCGAGATCGAGACTGACAAGGGCCACGACGCCTTCCTATTGGACGAGCCCGAGTTTTTCGCGACGCTCCGCGGCTTCCTCGACGGCTGCGCCGAGCATCGGGGACTGTCTCGAAAGTGAGCGCCGAGACCGTCGGCCTCGCCGCCGCAGCGACGGCGACGCCGGCTCTGCCGGAACTACGTGGCGATCTCGCGCTGGTCGCGGAGATCGTCGAGCCGCGCTCGCGCGTCCTCGACGTCGGCTGCGGCGAGGGCGAGCTCCTCGCGTTTCTCGCGCGGACCAAGGGCGTCGACGGCCGGGGCATCGAGCTCTCGCAATCCGGCGTCAATGCCTGCGTGCGCCATGGCCTCTCGGTGATCCAGGGCGACGCCGACAGCGATCTCGCGGATTACCCGTCCGATGCCTTCGACTACGTAGTGCTGAGCCAGACGCTGCAGGCGACGCGCAACCCTCGCCGCGTGGTCGAGCAGCTCGTGCGCATCGGCCGCCGCGCGATCGTCTCCTTCCCCAATTTCGGCCATTGGCGGATCCGCCTGCATCTGCTGCTGCGCGGGCGCATGCCCGTGACGCATCTGCTCCAGCACGACTGGTACGACACGCCCAATATCCACCTCTGCACGGTCCACGACTTCGTGAGCCTTACCACGGCCCTCGGCGTCACCATCGAGAAGAGCGTGACGCTCGATCGGTTCGGGCGGCCCTTCGCTCTCGAGCCCAGCGGCACCCTTGCCAATCTGCTGGCGGAGCAGGGGCTGTTCGTATTGAGCCGGCGGGGCTGACCCTCACCCTCCCGCGCTTGGCGCGGGCCCCAACCCTCTCGCGCTTCGCGGGAGAGGGTTGGGGCCCATCGCGACGCGACGGGAGGATGAGGGTCAGCCCCGCCGGCCCGCCTTGCCTCGGCGAGACCCGCGCCCTAGCATCCGCCTAGCGAATAGACTTGGATTCGATCGATCGACTAGCGGAATGAAGCGCGCGGCACACGACCTGGCGCTATACATCGCTCGCCGACTTGGGGCGCTGGCGCTCGTGTTCGCCCTCGCCGCACCGCTCCATGCCGCCTCGCCGCCTGCACCGCCGCCCGATCAGGACGCCAAGGTGCGCGAGCTCCTGAAGCTCCTGGACGATCCGGAGGTGCAGGCCTGGATCAAGACCGAGACCGCCTCAAAGGCACCCCAGGCTGCGGAAACACCCGATGCCACCGGAGAGATAGAGCACCGGCTCTCCGCCCGCATTAGCGCGATCCGCGAGCATCTGAGCGGCCTCCTTACGGTAATCCCGGAGCTTCCGGCGCAATTCGGGCGCGCCTTCGCGGCGTTGGGCCGGGAAAGCCAGGGACGCAGCCAGCTTGCGGTCCTCGGCTATCTGCTTGCCTTCTTGCTCCTCGGCCTCGGCGTGGAGCGACTTTTTCTTTGGGCTACAACGCGGCTCCGGCTCTGGATCAGGGGCCTGGAGACCGAGACGGTAGGGCAGCGCTTCGCGGCGCTCGGTGCCCGGCTCGGATATCACGCCGCCACGGTCGGCGTCTTCGGCATCGCAAGCCTAGGCGTATTCCTGATCTTCGATTGGCCGCCGCTGCTGCGGGAGATTCTTTTCCTCTATCTCATTGCCTTGCTCCAGCTGCGTATGGCGCTGGTCGTGATCGATTTCCTGCTGGGGCCGAAGGACGCCGACCCAGAGGCGCTCCAGGTCCTACCGGCGAGTCCGCCGGCCGCCCGTTTCTGGCGCAGGCGCATCGCGGCAGCCGTGGGTTGGTTCGCCTTCGGCTACGCGACGGTATACTCGCTTCACACGCTCGGCGTCGATGTGGCGGCCAGCCGCCTCGTCGCCTACCTCCTGGGTCTCGGATTACTGGCGATCGCCCTAGACGTCGTCTGGCGCCAGCCCATGGGCGGCGCAGCCGCTGTCCCGCGCCGGCGCGCATTGGCATGGCTCCAATCCGTCTTTTGCGTGCTGATCTGGGCGCTTTGGGTTTCCTCGGCGAACGCGCTCATGTGGTTCCTCATCATGTGCGTCGCCGTCCCCTCGGCGATCCATTGCATGCAGCGCTCGGTCGCGCACTTGACACGGCCGCCGGCCGACGAGGCGGCGGGGATGGCCCCGACCTTCTTGGAAACGGCACTGAAGCGCGGGCTGCGCGCCGTCATCATCATCGCGGGGGCGCTTTTCCTCGTCGACAGATGGAACATCGATATTAGCGCGCTGGCGTCCGGGGATACGCCGATAATTCAGCTCGTCCGCGGGCTCGTGAGCAGCGTCGTGATCGTCATCATCGCGGATTTCGCATGGCAGATCGCGCGGACCGCGATCGACCGCAAGATCATGGAGGCGCCCCTCTCCCCGGACACGAACGACGAGCTCTGGCGGCGTCAGGCGCGGCTCAAGACGCTGCTGCCGATCCTGCGCAATCTGCTGCTCATCGTGGTCCTGGTGATGGTGGGGCTGATGGTGCTGGCCTCGCTCGGCGTCAACATCGGGCCGCTCATCGCCGGCGCGAGCGTGGTAGGGGTCGCGATCGGCTTCGGCGCGCAGACCCTGGTGCGGGACATCATCAGCGGGATGTTCTATCTGCTGGACGACGCGTTCAGAGTCGGCGAGTACATCCAGAGCGGGAATTTCAAGGGGACGGTCGAGTCCTTCAGCCTGCGCTCCGTCAAGCTCCGCCACCACCGCGGGCCCGTCTATACCGTCCCCTTCGGGGTGCTCGGCGCGGTTCAGAACATGAGCCGCGACTGGGTGATCGACAAGCTCTCCGTCGGCGTCACCTACGACACCGATCTCGCCAAGGTGAAGAAGATCGTCAAGGACATCGGCAAGCAGCTTTCGGAGGATCCCGAGCTAAAGCCCAAGATCCTCGAGACCCTGAAGATGCAGGGCGTCGAGCAGTTCGGGGAATATGCGATTCAGATCCGCATGAAGATGATGACAAAGCCGGGCGAGCAGTTCGTCATTCGCCGCCGCGCCTTTGCGATGATCAAGCAGGCATTCGATGCAAACGGCATCGAATTCGCCTTCCCCACCGTGCAGGTTGCCGGGGGCGAGGCGAGCCCCGCGGAGATAGCCTCGGCGGCCAAGCAGGTCCTCCAGAAGCCCGCCGCACAGGCCTAGAGGCTAGCGCGCTTCTATTGGACGTCGCGCGTCGCGGGCGTTGCGCCCTGCGGCAGGGGAATGTAGACGCGCCCGCGCTCGGCGCGGCGGGCTGGGGTCTTGGCGTAGATCTGCTTCGTCGCATCGACCAGCGCCACGCCCGCGAAGGTCGCGAACCACCGCTCGCCAAGCTTCTCCCACGCGGCGGCCGAGCGCAGCATGACGCGCGAGCGCGTCGGCGGCAGGTAGAGCGCGCCGGCGCTGCGCTCGGGCGTGAAATGCTCCTCGCGCAGGAGACGCGTGAGCTGGCCCGAGCTGTAGGGACGACCGCCCGCGAGCGGAGTGCGCTCGAGCCGGGCCCAGATGCCGCGCCGGTTCGGCACGACCGCGAGGAGCCGCCCGCCGCCCGCGAGCACGCGCCAGATCTCCTTGAGGAGCAGCCGCGCGTGCTCGGAGTATTCGAGCGCGTGCACGAGCAGCACGCGGTCGACGGAATAGTCCTGCAGCGGCAGCTCGATCTCGTCGGACAATGCTACGCAGTTGCGCCCGTCCTCGGGCCAAGGCAGCACGCCCTGCTCCGCCGGCATCAGCGCCACCACCCGCTCCGCCTCCTCCGCGAAGAGCCGAAGATAAGGCGCGGCGTAGCCGAGGCCGAGGACGCGCATCCCCCGCACCTCCGGCCACATCAGGCGGATGCGCTGGCGCAGCATCCGCCGCGCGACCTGGCCGAGGCGCGTCGCGTAGAAATCGCGGAGATCGACCACGTCCGTATACATCGGCGCTAGCATGACATGCCCGCGCGGGATTAGGCTAGGCTCGCCCGAAACGACACCGGACCCGCACGCGACATGACCGAGCTCGTGATCCGCCAGCTGAAGGCGCTCAAGGACAATTACATCTACCTCCTGCGCGATCCCGCGACGGGTGCCACCGGCGTGGTCGATCCCGCGGAGCCCGGCCCCGTCGAGGCGGCGCTCGCGGAGACCGGCTGGCGCCTCACCCACATCCTCAACACGCATCACCACGGCGACCACGTCGGTGCGAACCTCGCGCTCAAGACGAAGTGGCATTGCACGATCGTGGGGCCGCGCGCCGATCACGGCCGCATTCCCGGCATCGACCTCGACGTTGGCGAAGGCGACGAGTACCGCTTCGGGAAGCAGGTCGCGCGCGTCTTCGACGTGCCCGGCCACACGCGCGGCCACATCGCCTATTGGTTCCGGGAATCGCGCGCGCTCTTCTGCGGCGACACGCTCTTCGCGCTGGGCTGCGGCCGGCTTTTCGAGGGCACGCCGCAGCAGATGTGGAGCTCGCTCTCGAAGCTCCGCGCGCTGCCGCCAGAGACACGCGTCTACTGCGCGCACGAATATACGCAGTCGAATGCCCGTTTCGCGCTCACCGTCGAGCCCGGCAATGCCGCGCTCCGCGAGCGCTCGGGCGCCGTCGACCGGCTGCGCGCGGAGAACCGGCCCACGGTCCCGTCCTTGATGTCCGACGAGGTTGCCACCAATCCATTCCTGCGCGCGGACCAGCCGGTGCTGCAGGCGGCGATGGGAGCGCCCGGCGACCCCGTCGCCACCTTCGCCGAAATTCGCCGCCGCAAGGACGTCTTTTGACGGCCAGGACGGGAGCCCGATATTCGCTTTTCCCACATTCCTCATGGCCGGACTTGTTCCGCAGCTGTCCGGTTGAGCTATCGATACAGCGCAAGGGAGTCGAGGCTGCTCGCTCCGCCCAATTTTGTCATCGTGACCGGACTTGATCCGGCCATGACGATGGGTGGGAATACGGCGCAATGGGAGGTACAATGCAAGGGCAGTTTGGCGATGTAAGCCACCTTCCGGAGACGCCTCGATGAAGCTTCGTTTCGCTCCCACCTCGCCCTTCGTACGCAAGGTCATGGTGACCGCGCTCGAGACCGGTCTCGCAGGCCGGATCGAGAAGATCCCGAGCTCGGTCATGCCGACCAAGCCCAATGACGAGATCGCCCGCGAGAATCCGCTGGTAAAAGTGCCGGCCCTCACGACCGATGACGGCATGGTGCTCTACGACTCGCCAGTCATCTGCGAGTACCTGGACAGCCTCCACAGTGGGCCCAAGCTCTTTCCGGCGCCGGGGCCGCAGCGCTGGGTGGCACTGCGCCAGCAGGCGCTTGCGGACGGCGTCCTCGAGGCGGGCATTCTTGCGCGCTACGAGAGCCTCAGGCCCAAGGAGCTGCAATGGCCGGATTGGACCGAGGGCCAGATGCGCAAGGTGCGCGGCGCGGTCGCAGCGCTCGAGGTCGAGGTGGGGCAGGGCTTGTTACGCGGGCCCCTCACCATCGGCCAAATCGCCATCGGCTGCGCGCTCGGATATCTCGATTTCCGCTACGCGAGCCTCGAATGGCGCAACACGGCTCCGGGCCTCGGCCGCTGGTACGCGGACTTCGCGGAGCGGCCGTCTATGCGCCAGACGGTGCCGCAAGACCCGAAGTGACGGCAGCGGACGAGGGCGCGGAGGCGGCGATCCGCCGCCTCGGCCTCGCGCCTCATCCGGAAGGCGGCTGGTTCCGCGAGACATTCCGCGACGGGGTTGCGTCCAGCGCGCGTGGCGTCTCGACCGCGATCTACTACCTTCTCCGAGGGGGCGAGGTCTCGCGATGGCACCGCGTCGATGCCGCGGAAGTCTGGCACTGGTACGCGGGGGCGCCGCTGCTGCTGACGCTCTCGCCGGACGGCAAGGCCCGGTGCGAGCTCGTCCTTGGTCCAGACCTCACGGCGGGCGCGGAGCCGCAGCGCGTGGTTCCCGCGAAGGTGTGGCAGACCGCGCGGAGCCTTGGCGCATGGACGCTCACGGGCTGCACCGTGGCGCCCGCCTTCGAGTTCGCGGGATTCGAGTTGGCGCCGCAGGGCTGGAAGCCCGGCTAGGGCCCGCGCCAGAGATCGCCCGCAGCGAGACCGGCGCCGCCGACGATCAACAGCCCTCCGAGCGCGAGCACAATGCTGAGCACGCCGCGACCCAAGGCCAGCAGCAGGGCCGTCGAGATCAGCGGCGCCATGTAGGAGAAGCCGCCGAGGGCCCGGAGGCTCCCGTGCTTGACGCCGTAATCCCAGAGGAAGAACGCCGCGCCCACGGGCCCGAGACCGAGCGCCAGCACCGCGAGCCATTCCCCGGGCCCGGGCTCCACGGTGGTCTCGAGGAGTGAGTGACAGACGGCGGCCAACACCGCGGTCAGGCCGCAGAAGCCACCGACGACGTCGCTGGAGACCTCGCCGAAGCGGCGGCTTAGGACGGAATAGCTCGCCCACACCAGCGCCGCCGCGAGCGCCATGGCATAGCCCGGGAGATGCGCGAGATCGAGCGCGACCCCGCGCCCGCCCGTCACCAGCAGCACCGTGCCGAGCAACCCCGCGGCGCCACCCAGAAGGTGCCACCAGCGCAAGCGCTCGCCCGTCGCGAGGCCCGAGCCCAAGACTATCAGGAGCGGCCAGAGATAGCAGACGAGACTGGCCTCAACCGGCGGCGCCAAGCGGAGCGCGGTGAAATAGCAGAAGTGATAGCCGAAGAGGCCACCGACCCCCAGGAGCCAAACCGGAAATGGCTGGCGGAGATGGCCGAAAAGGTCGCCCCCGCGCGCAAGCCTGATCACGAAGCCCACCAGGAACGCCAAGGCAAAGGTGAGCGTCACCAGCTCGAAGGGCGGCAGGCGGCTCGCGAAGGTCGTGAGCGGCGCGAGCAGCGCCCAAAGCAGCACAGCAGCCGCACCGGCGAGGCTCGCCCGCCGGATCGAGGCGGCATGAGCGGGCATGGAGACGAGTGTTTGCCGGCGCACTGCTGGCCGGTCAAGTAATTCAATTCGCAAATCGGCTAGGCTTAATCGAGGCGCTCAACGAGCCGGAACCGCTCGCAGTAGAGGAGCATTTCGGGAGCGAAGACGCCCTGCCGCTGAAAATACCGCTGATGCGCCGATCGCCAATAGGACAGGGTTCGATCGCCCTCGCCTTCGTCGTAGGCAAAAGCGGCGTCGACGTCGCAGAACCGCCTTTGGACGAGCTCGACCGTTGCGATGATCGCCCGTGGGACATCCTCTCCGTCGAGCATCACCATGCGCTTTCCAACGACGGTGAGGGGACCATCGCTCGCCGCCCAGCACGTCGCGCGCTTTTTCCCGGCGAGGACCAGTGCCGCCAGCTCGGCCGCCAGCTCGGGGCTGTCGCCGAATGAAAACCGCTCCAGCGATCGCCAGTATGCACGCTCGCCCACGTGCCGCTCAGTACATGTGCTGGCCGCCGTTGATCGAGAGCGTCGAGCCCGTGACGAAGCCGGCCTCGTCGGAGACGAGGAAGAGCACGCCGCGGGCGATCTCCTCGGCGTGGCCGAGACGGCCCACGGGGATGCGCGCGACGATCTTCTCCAGCACGTTCTGCGGCACCGCGCGGACCATCTCGGTGTCGATATAGCCGGGCGCGATGGCGTTGACGGTGATGCCCTTGCCCGCCCCTTCCTGCGCCAGCGCCTTGGTGAAGCCGTGGATGCCGGATTTGGCGGCCGCGTAATTGACCTGCCCGTATTGGCCGGCCTGGCCATTGATTGAGCCGATATTGACGATGCGGCCGAAGCCGCGCTCGCGCATGCTCTCGATGACGACGCGGCACATGTTGAAGCAGGAGGTGAGGTTGGTCTGGATGACCGCGCCCCAATTCTCCGGCGTCATCCGGTGCAGTACGGAGTCGCGGGTGATGCCGGCGTTGTTGATGAGAATCTCGACGGGACCGAGATCGGCGACGATCCGCTTCACGCCCTCCTCGCAGGACTTGTAGTCACCGACGTCGAACTTGTAGGCCTTGATTCCCGTCGCCTCCGTGAACTCGTGCGCCGCCGCATCATTGCCGGCGTAATTCGCGGCGACCTTGTGCCCGCGCGCATGGAGCGCCATCGAGATCGCCTTCCCGATGCCGCGAGTGCCGCCCGTCACCACCGCCACGCGTGCCATCCGACCCTCCCCGGAAGATTTTTCTGAGATCGCTAGGCGCGGCTTAGCCGCGCTCGACGCAAAGTGCGATGCCCATGCCGCCACCGATACAGAGCGTGGCGAGGCCCTTCTTCGAATTGCGCTTGATCATCTCGTGGATCAGCGTCACGAGTACCCGCGCGCCCGAGGCGCCGATGGGATGGCCGATCGCGATCGCGCCGCCGTTGACGTTGACTTTCTCCGGATTGAAACCGAGCTCCTTGTTGACGGCGCAGGCCTGCGCCGCGAAGGCCTCGTTCGCCTCGACGAGATCGAGGTCGTCGACGCTCCAGCCCGCGCGCTTCAGCGCAAGCCGGCTCGCGGGTATGGGGCCCGTTCCCATGATCGCGGGATCGACGCCCGCCGTCGCCCAGGAGACGATGCGCGCCAAGGGCTTGACGCCGCGCCGAGCCGCTTCCTTGTCGCTCATGAGCACCGCGGCGGCCGCGCCGTCGTTGATGCCGGAGGCGTTGCCTGCGGTCACGGTGCCGTTCTTGTCGAAGGCCGGACGGAGCTTCTGCAGCGCATCGAGCGTCGTGCCGTGGCGCGGATACTCGTCGGCATCGACCACCACCTCGCCCTTGCGCGTGGCGATCTTCACCGGCACGATTTCGTCCTTGAAGCGCCCGGCCTTCTGCGCGGCCTCGGCGCGCGCCTGCGAGCGGAGCGCGAACTCGTCCTGCTGCTGGCGCGTGATCTGCCAGCGCTGCGCCACGTTCTCCGCGGTGTTGCCCATGTGATAGCCGTTGAAGGCATCCCAAAGCCCGTCTTTGATCATTGTGTCCACGAGCTGGGTGTCGCCCATCTTGGTGCCGTTGCGGAGATGGATGCAGTGCGGCGCCTGGCTCATGCTCTCCTGGCCGCCCGCCACGACGATCTCGCTGTCGCCGTTACGGATCGCCTGGAAGCCCAGCGCCACGGTGCGCAGGCCCGAGCCACACAGCTGATTGACTCCGTAAGCCGTGACCTCATAGGGCATGCCCGACGCGATCGCAGCCTGCCGCGCGGGGTTCTGGCCTTCACCCGCGGCGAGGATCTGCCCCATGATGACCTCGGAGACCTCCTTCGCCTCCACCTTGGCGCGGCGGATCGCCTCCACGATCGCGACCTTGCCGAGCTCGTGAGCGGGGAGGGTGCTGAGGCTGCCATTGAATGACCCGACGGGGGTACGGGCGGCGCTGGCAATCACGACCTCGGTCATTGGGGACTCCTGAGCTGGGATTTGGGAGAAGCGGGCTGCCTGCTCATTAAATAATACTGCAGCGCAAAATTTAAACCGGCCCCACCTATGCGGTCCAGGTAGGGGTGTACGCGATTGACGTGCGCTCTGGCGTCAGCGCTTGCGGCGCCGTCGCGGCTTGGCTCTCGCTTGTGCGCCGAGCCAGTCCGCAAGCGGCTCCCAGACCATAGTCGGCGCCTCCCGCGACACGACCATGCCGATGTGGCCGAGCGCAGGCGAGAGCACTTCGGCCCGGGGAAGCGCCGCGCCTAGGGCGCGGGCGGCGCCCGGCGGCACGATGCGGTCTTGCGCCGGTACGACCACCAGCGCCGGCACGTCGCAGGCCGCGGGATCCACGACCTCGCCGGCGACACGCCAAAGGCCGCGCGCGGTCGAGTTGGCTGCGTACCAGTCGTCGAGACAGGCCTCGGCCGCGGGAAGCGCAAGCGGTACGCCATCGTTGAGCCAATCCTCGAGCGCCACGAACTCGCGCGCGCGCGCGCTCCCGGGGTCGAGCTCGGCAAAACGCGTGAACTTCCGCAGGGCCAGGAGCGGATCGAGTGCCGCAAAGAGCGTCTGCAGAATGTCGACGGGAAGCTCGCCGAGCGGTCGGAAGAGGGCGGTGAGCGAGGGCGCGAGGGCGCCCAGGAGCCGCGCCTGATCCGACCGCTCTGCGTGGAAATCCCAAGGCGTGGCGAGGAGCGCAAGCGCGCTCACCCGCCGCGACCTGCGCACCGCGAGCGCGAGCGCGAGGAGCCCGCCCATGCAGTAGCCCATGACGGGCATCGGCTCGCCCGCCGCGGCTCCCGCGGCAGCAAGTGCCGCTTCGAGGCGACCCGCGATGTATTCCGTCAGCGCGAAGCCGCGCTCGAGCACGCCGGGCTTGCCCCAATCCACCAGCAGTGGCCGCATCCCCCGCGCCGCGAGCCAACGGAGCAGGCTCTTCTCCGCCATGAGGTCCAGGATGTAGGCACGGTTGATGAGGGAAGGCACCACGAGGAGAGGCGCGCCTTTCCGCCCAGTCCCGTAATCGAGAAGGCGCGTCGAGCCGTCCTCCCAGATCGCAGGAGGATCGGGGAGGTCGCGGCGGTAGGGATGGTCGCGATAGCGCTCGATCCCCGCGAGGAAGCGGTCGGCGCGAGTCCGGAGCTCGAGATCGACGGCGGCGGCAAGCGCCTCAATCCCGACGGCGGCGAGCTGCTTTTCGAGATCCTTTCCCGCCTCGCGCAGCTCTGGCCTCCAGGCGAGCCAGCCGCTCTTCAAGAGCGGCAAGGCGGCTTGCGAACTCCCGAAGCTCGCGATCGCCGCCGCGAGGTGGAGCGGCAGCGGGCGCGGACCGAGCCGCGGCGGCGCCGTTGCCGTCACGGTGTGCGAAGCCTGGCGCCGGAGGGAAGGCCGCCAGCATGCGTGCGAGCCCTTCCGCCAGCTCCGGATGTGCCGCAAGGGCGATCAGCTGATCCTGCCACAGGTCCACATAACGCTTGGCCAGGGCCGAAAGGTCCGGCGGGTCCGCCATGGCGCGGGAGTATATCGGCGCAGTATGACGGTTGCTAGGCGCGGGCGGTAGGTTATTGCATTGCAACATCTTTCGCGCACGCGCGCGCAAAAGCTGATATGCTGCCGCAATCCTGTGCAGCGGAAGCGGGCTCATGGCAGACGAGCAGAGCGGAGCGCAAGCCGGCGGCGCGGCGAAGCCCGAGCCGGTGGTGATCAAGAAATACGCGAACCGGCGGCTCTACAACACCGCCACCAGCAGCTATGTCACCCTCGACGATCTAAGCCGCATGGTGAAGGAAGGCCGCGACTTCGCGGTCTACGACGCCAAGAGCGGCGACGACATCACTCGCGCCGTACTGACGCAAATCATCGTCGAGGAGGAGCAGAAGGGCCAGAACCTGCTGCCGATCAGTTTCCTGCGGCAGCTCATCAGCCTCTATGGCGACAGCATGCAATGGCTCGTGCCACGCTACCTGGAGCAGGCGATGGCGGCCTTCGCCCGCAACCAGGAGCAGATGCGCAAGAGCCTGCAGCAGACATTCGGCGGCCTCTTCCCCTTCGGCAATCTCGAGGAGATGGGGAAGCAGAACCTCGCGCTCTTCGAGCAGACCATGAAGATGTTCTCGCCCTTCACGGTCCCCGGCGAAGCGCCCGCGCAGAAGAGCGAGGCGCCGGTGCCCGCCGGCGGCGACATCAAGGACCTGACCGAGCGCATCAATGCGCTCCAGAAGCAGATCGAGGAGCTAACGAAGAGCCGGAAGGAGTAACCCCTCTCCTACACAGTGGGAGAGGGTTGGGGCCCATCGCGTAGCGTCGGGAGGATGAGGGTGTTGGAAAGCGAGAGTCTGAGCCGGCACCCTCACCCTCCCGACGCTACGCATCGGATCCCGCCCTCTCCCGCCTGCTGCGGGAGAGGGACGCTAAAGCGTTGCCGCTCCAGGCTCGGGCGGCCGAAGTAATAGCCCTGCAGGAAGCGCACGCCTTCCTTTCGCAAAATCGCGGCGTCGCTCTCGGTCTCCACGCTCTCGGCAACGGTGGCGAGGCCGAAGCCTTGCGCGAGGCCCACGAGATGGCGCAGGAATATCTGATTATCGTGGCTGTCGGCGAGCCCGCGCACGAACGAGCCGTCGACCTTGACGATGTCGACGCTGAGCGCCTGCAAATGCCGGAGCGAGGTGAAGCCTGCGCCGAAATCGTCGAGAGCGACGCGGCAGCCGAGCTCGCGGAGGGTGCCGACGAAGCGTGCGGATTCCTCGATGTCGTGGAGGGCCGCCGTCTCCGTGATCTCGACGGTAAGGCGACGCGCCACGTCCGGCCGGTCGCGCAGCAGCGAGACAACGAGCCTGAGCCAGGCCCGGTCGGCGGCAGTGAGGCCCGAAATGTTGAAGCCCAGCGCCGCATGCGGATCCTGCACCGCCTCTTGCACCGCGCGCTCGAGCACGTGGCGGTCGAGGAGGCGGATGAACCCGAGCTGCTCCATCACCCACACGAAGTCGCCGGCGGCGACGATGCTGCCGTCATCGGCGATCATGCGCAGCAAGCACTCGTGATAGTCGACGGCGCCGGTCTCGCCGTCGACGACGGGCTGGTAGGCAAAGCGAAGGCGATCATCCTTGAGCGCGCGCTGCACGCGCTCGCCGAGCGCCATGTCGATGCGCTGCCGCTGGCGCTGCGACTCCGCGAGGCGGTAGGGCACGAAGCAGTCGCGCCCCGCGCGCTTCGCCTCCGCGAGCGCGGTGTCCGCGCGCGCCATCACCTCGTGGGCGGTGCGGGCCTGGCTCGGAAAGCTTGCGCCGCCGACCGAGACGGTGGCGTAGATCGGCCCCGCTGAGGTCTCGATCGGAACCGCGCTCACACGGGAGAGGATCTTCTCGGCCGCGATCGCGACGCTCTCCTCCGGGCAGTTCGTGAGCACGATGCCGAATCGGTCGCCGCCGACCCGGCCGATCACGTCGCTCTCGCGCAAGTGCCGGTCGAGGCGCTGACCGATCTCGAGGATGACGAGATCGGCAATCTCGTAGCCGAAGGCGTCGTTAATTTTTGCGAGCTTGTCGATGCCGACCACGAGATAGGCGCCGGGCGACCCCGAGCGGAGCGACGTCGCCACGGCCTGATCGAGCGCCTGGCGAAGCCGCATCCGATTGAAATGCCCGGTGAGTTCGTCGTAACTGGCGAGCCGCTCAAGGCGCTGCTCCTCGGCCTTGCGGCCGGTGACGGTGCGCAGCACGCCCGTGAGGCGGAGCGGCTTGCCATCGCCGTCGCGCTCGGCGCGGCCGCGATCATGAACCCAGACGAGGGCTCCGGACTCGCTGCGAACGCGATACTCGCACTCAAAGGGGTCCGCGCGGCCGAGATGAGCGGCGATGCGTGCCTGGCGCAGCGCGCGATCGTCGGGATGAATCCGGTCGGCGAAGCTCTTCCCCGTGGCGACGATCGCAACGTCGCGCAGCCCGAGGCGCGCCGCCGCCGGCCCGTGCCAGGCGAGCGCGTCGGTCGCGACGTCCCAGATATACGCGAGATCCCCCGCGCATTCGAGAGCGGCGAGCAGGCTCCTCAGCACAGAGTGGGATTCCGAGGATATGTGCGCTGCTGCCTTGGCCATCTTGTCCGGAAATGAAACCGCTGCGCCGCGGGTCCGCGATGCATAAAAAATCTAGGAGATCACGTCTTTAGGAAGCCTTAAACCGCGAGCGCTCGGCGCGTCCCCGCGCGCAAGGCTGCGCCGCAAGAGCCGCGGGCACCGAGGCCGGCGGCGCGCGCCGGGCCGCAAGCCCAGTCGCCGTACCTCTAATCCGGCACGGGTTTACCACCTGTTGACCCTTTCCAGCGGCCCCCTTCAGACGGAGGTATGCGCCTTCAGGAAGGGCAGCACAGCGTTATTGAACTCGCGCGGCATCACCTGAGTGAAGCAGTGGCCACCTTGCGGGAAGATCTTGACCTCGGCGCCGGGGATCGAGCGCGCGAGCTCCTCCGCGTAGTAGTGAGGCGTAATCGCGTCGTCCTGGGCTCCCACGACGAGCGTCGGCGTCTTGATGCGCGGAAGCTCGGCCGTGCGGTCGAAGGCGAGGAGGGCGTCGATGCGGCTCGCGATGATCTCGGGCGCCGAGAATGTGGCGAGGCTCTGGGCCTCGAGCTGGCGCAGCTTCTCGTTGTTCTGGGCGATATAGAAGGGCGGGTAGAGGAACAGCGTATTGGTCTGAAGGTAGATCGCAGGGCCGAGGCGCGAGAGGATCTCCTTCCGCAACGTGAAGAGGCGGCGGAAATAGGCGTCGGCCTTGGTCCAGCTCGCGGAAATCACAACGCTCGCGAGGCGCTCGGGATGCTCGATCGCGAGTACCTGCGCGATGGCGCCGCCGGTCGAATGCCCCACGACATGCGCTCGCTTGATGGCGAGCGCATCCATCAGGCCGACCACGTCCTCGGCAAGGCGCTCCACCGTGTAGGAGATCCGGCTATGGTCGCTTTGCCCGACGCCGCGGTGGTCGTGGACCACCACCTCGAAATCCTTGGAGAATGCCGGAATCTGCTCGCGCCAGAACGAGGCGTAGCCGCTCAGCCCCGTCACGAAGAGCACCGGAAAGCCGCCGCCGTGGCGCTCGTAGTAAAGATGGCAATCGCCGATCGAGATGCGCGGCATGTGCCTGGCCAGTACCCCCTTGAATTCCCGCCGCACCCCGCTTCCCCGGCGGCGCGATCAGGCGTCGTTATAATGCGAGCGCGAAGCCTGTCAAACACCGGCTGCGGGCGCCTGCCATGCCGCCGCCGCATTCGCACTCGACCGGTTGAAAATCCTCGCAGGCCACCTAAATGGTGCTTCGTCACGTGCGCCCGCGAGAGCCATTGCGGGGCCGGGCGCCACGTTCAGGCACTTTATCATGCGGGGGCTCGAGGGACCGTCGCCGGATCGCGGACGGCGGCGGGTTCGGCGAGTCCTCGTGACCAAGGCGTGTCCCGCCTCAGTAGGGAGCATTCGACTGGATCATGACTCATCAAATGACGACCCGCGTTCAGGACATCGATCGCCATGTGGGCGCCCGCATCCGGGAATCGCGGATCATGCTCGGCCTCACCCAGCAGCAGCTTGCCGACATGATCGGCGTGACCTATCAGCAGGCCCACAAGTACGAACGCGGCATCAACCGCGTTTCCGCCGGCCGGCTCTACCAGATCGCCCGCGCTCTCGGGGTCTCCGTCGGCACTTTTTTTGATGGCCTCGAGGCGCCGCAGACCAAGGTGCAGAGCGCACGCGAGCGCATGTGCCTGGAATTGGCCAAGAACTTCGCCCAGATCCCCAACGAGCGCTATCAGGAGGCGCTGAGCCAGCTCGCACGGGCGCTCGCCACCGAGCACTGAGCGCGTCGGAGTGTCGCAGGCGCACCGCGGCGCGCAGCAGCCGAAAGCTGCGCAAGCCGGCGATGCGCGCTTGCGGAGCGGGCGGTGGCTGATAATATCCACGCTTCGAATTTGTGATTTGCCGGGATCGCGCGTCGGCAGGCGCTGACGCGCGGGGCCTCGGCGCTTCGTCCGAGGACCGCCCGCTCTTGGCTTCCTTCCGCCGCACGCGACAATCCGCCGGAGGGTCCGCGTGCTGAGCCTGCTCGTCGCGGGACTCGGCCTCTACTGCGCGGCCGCGATCATCGGCCTTTGGGGCCGGCGGAGTCTCACAAGCGTTTACCTGCTTTCGGTCGCGGCCGGGCTGGTCCTCGCCTTCGCCGCGCTCCGTCATCTCATCGAGGCCGCGGCCCCGGCGAGCGCCGTCCTTCCTATGGGCCTTCCTTGGCTCGGCGCGCATTTCCGCATCGACGCGCTCTCCGCCTTCTTCCTCCTCGTCCTCAATGGCACGGGAGCGCTGATCGGGATCTACGCGCTCGAATACGGCCGGCACGACGAGGAACCCGGGCGTGTCCTCCCTTTCTATCCCTTGTTTCTTGCGGCTATGAACCTGGTCCTCGCGGCGGACGACGCCTTCGTCTTCCTCGCGAGCTGGGAGCTGATGTCGCTGGCGTCATGGCTGCTGGTGCTCTCGACGCATCGCCAGGAGGAGACGCGGCCCGCGGCGTTCCTCTATCTCGTAATGGCGAGCATCGGGACCGGCGCGCTGCTGCTGGCGTTCGGCCTCTTCTCGGGCGGCGTCGGCTCCTATGGATTCGAAGCGCTCCGCGGGGCCGCACTCGGGCCGGGCAAGGCGGCAGTCCTCTTCGCGCTCGCCCTTCTCGGCACGGGCTCAAAAGCCGGGCTCTTCCCGCTCCACGTCTGGCTGCCGCCCGCGCATTCGGCGGCGCCGAGCCACGTCTCCGCGCTCATGAGCGGCATCATGACGAAGGTGGCGCTCTACGGCCTCATCCGCATCGTCTTCGACCTCATGGGGCCGCAGCCCTGGTGGTGGGGCGCGGTCGTGCTCGCGATCGGCGGCGTCACCGCGCTCATGGGCGTCCTCTACGCCGTGATGCAGCACGACCTGAAGCGTCTCCTCGCCTATCACACCGTCGAGAACATCGGCATCATCGTGATCGGCCTGGGCCTCGCGCTGGCATTTCGCGCGAACCGCCTCGACGCGCTCGCAGGCTTGGCGCTGGTTGCGGCACTCCTCCACGTCCTCAATCACGCGCTCTTCAAGAGCCTGCTCTTCCTGGGAGCCGGCGCGGTTCTCGTCGCGACCGGCGAGCGCGATATGGAGCATCTCGGCGGACTGATCCGGCGCATGCCACGCACGGCTTTCGTGTTCCTGATCGGCGCGGTCGCGATCTCCGCGCTTCCGCCCTTCAACGGCTTCGTCTCGGAGTGGCTGACCTTCCAGGCCATCCTCCAGGGATCGCTCGTGCCGCAGTGGCTCCTCAAATTCGCGGTGCCCGTGGTGGGCGCGATGCTCGCGCTCTCGGCGGCGCTCGCGGCTGTCTGCTTCGTGAAGGCCTTCGGCATCGTCTTCCTCGGCCGGGCGCGCACGGAGACGGCCGCCGCGGCAGAGGAGGTCGGCGGCCTCATGATCTGGCCGATGGCGGGTCTCGCGGCGCTCTGCACTTTCATCGGCGTCGTGCCGGTCCTGATCGTGGACCTGCTGCGTCCGGTGACGGCGCTGCTGCTGCCGGGAAGCGGTACGGCGCTTGCGGAATCGGGCTTGCTCTGGCTCGTTCCGTTCGAAGCCGGCCGCAGCTCCTATAGCGGCATTGCCGTGCTGCTCGCGATTGCTTTCCTGACGGGCGTGCTGGTAGTGGCGATTCACCGCCTCGCCACCAATCGGCTCCGCCGGTCGGCGCCTTGGGACTGCGGCTTCCCGGATCCGCGCCCTGAGACGCAATACACCGCCGGGAGCTTCGCGCAGCCGATCCGCCGCGTCTTCGGCACCGCCGCCTTCGCCGCCCGCGAGCGGGTGGACATGCCCGCACCCGGCGAGAACCGCGCCGCGAGCTTCGAAGTGACGCTCCGCGATCCCGCCTGGGAAGGCATCTATGCGCCGGTCTCGCGGCTCGTCGGGCGCGTCGCCGACCGGCTCAACGTCGTGCAGTTCCTGACGATCCGGCGCTATCTGAGCCTGATGTTCGCGGCGCTCGTGCTGCTGCTGCTGATCGTGGCGGTGAACCAATGACGGACTACGCGCTCGCGACGCTGCAGCTCCTGCTGGTGCTGGCCTTGGCGCCGCTCCTTACGGGGATCACGCGCAAGGTGAAGGCGCGGCTCAACGCAAAGCGCGGACCGTCCTTGGTTCAGCCCTATCGCGATCTCCTGCGGCTCCTGCGCAAGGAGGCGGTGCTCGCGCCCAACGCCTCATGGCTCTTCCGCGTGAGCCCCTACCTCATTTTCACGACGATCTGGCTCGCGTCCGCGATCGTGCCGACCTTCGCGACCGGTCTCGGCGTGAGCAGGATCGCCGATCTGATCGCGCTGGTGGCGCTCCTGGGGACCGCCCGCTTTGCGCTGGCGCTCGCGGGCATGGACGTCGGCACCAGCTTCGGCGGCATCGGCGCGAGCCGCGAGATGATGATCGCCTCGCTCGCTGAGCCCGCGATGCTCATGGTGACCTTCACCGTTGCGCTCGTCGTGCGCTCGACCTCCATCGCGAGCATCTCCGAGTTTCTTCTGACGCACGACATCGGCATCCGCGTCTCCCTCTTCCTGGGCCTCGTCTCGCTGGTGATGGTCGCGATCGCCGAGAACGCCCGCATCCCCATCGACAACCCGGCGACGCATCTCGAGCTCACCATGGTGCACGAGGCGATGATCCTCGAATACTCCGGCCGCCACCTCGCGCTCATCGAAGCCGCGGCGATGGTGAAGCTGCTGCTCTACGTCTCCCTCATCGCCGCGATGTTCGTCCCATGGGGCATGGCGGTCGGCCCCATGGGCGGCGGCGCGCTCGCGGTCGGTCTCGGCGCCTACGCGCTGAAGCTCGCGGGCGGCGCGGTGCTCCTCGGCGTCTTCGAGACCAGCATCGCCAAGATGCGCGTCTTCCGCTATGGCGAGTTTCTCGGCGCCGCCTTCCTGCTGGGCATCCTCGCCGCAATCTTCCTCTATGTGTCGCAGGTGCTGTGATGCCCGTCTTCGGCAGCATCGCGTACGACACTGCGCACCTCCTCGACACCGGCGTGCTGCTCCTGAGCTTCGCGCTCCTCTACCAGCGGCGGCTCTTCGGGGTGATCCGGATCTACGCCGTGCAGGCGCTGCTGCTGGCGATGGCGGCGGCGTGGCAGGCGCATGCGCAGGACGCGCCGCGGCTCTACGTGACCGCGGGGATCGCTCTCGTCCTCAAGGCGATGATCATCCCGGTGGCGCTGCGCTGGATCATCCTGCGCCTCAACATCCACCGCGCGATCGAGACGGCGCTCGGCATCGGCCCAACCATGGTCGTCGGCGTGGCGCTGGTCGCGCTATCGATCCTGCTGGTGCTGCCGGTGACGGCGGCCTCGGGCGCGCTTACCCGCGAGAGCCTCGCCGCCGCCCTCTCGATCGTGCTCCTGGGCCTCCTCATGATGATCACGCGGCGCAACGCCGTGAGCCAGGTCGTGGGCTTCATGTCGCTCGAGAACGGCCTCATACTCGCGGCGGTCGGCGTCAAGGGCATGCCGCTCGTCATGGAGCTCAGCATCGCCTTCTCCGTGATGGTCGCCTTCATCGTCTTCGGCATCTTCTTCTTCCACATCCGCGAGCGCTTCGACACGCTCGACGTCCACGACATCGAGCGCTTCCGGGGGGAGCGGCGATGAGCGCGGTCGAGCTCATCCTCGGCATTCCCGCGGCATCGGCCGTGGTGTTGGCGCTGGTCCCGGGCTATGCGGCCGCCGCGCGCCTCAATGTCCTGGCGGCGCTCGCGACCTTCGCCGCGAGCCTCGTGCCGTTCTGGCACCGGCCGGAGACGACGGCCTTCGTGCTGATCGACGATTTCAACATCTACCTCGTCGCGCTCACGGCTTTCGTGGGCTTCACGACGAGCCTCTTCAGCGCGCGCTATGTCCTGCACGAGGTGGAGATCGGGCGCCTGCAGCCCCGTTTCCTGCGCTTCTACCACGCGATGTATCAGGCCTTCCTGCTTTCGATGCTGCTGGCGCTCACCTCGAACAATCTGGGCGTGCTCTGGGTGGCGCTCGAAGGGGCGACGCTCACGACGGTGCTGATGGTCGGGCTCTACCGCACGCACGAGGCGCTCGAGGCCGCGTGGAAATATTTCATCCTCTGCGGCGTCGGCATCGCGCTGGCGCTCTTTGGCACGACACTCATGTACCTGGCGGCGCAGCCCGCGATGGGCGCGGGCCTTCCCGCGATGACCTGGTCTGAGCTCCTGCCGCGGGTCGCCGAATTCAATCCGGCGCTCCTCAATCTCGCCTTCGTCTTCCTGCTGGTGGGGTACGGCACGAAGGTGGGGCTGGCGCCGCTTCACGCCTGGCTCCCCGACGCGCATGCGGAAGGGCCGACGCCGATCTCGGCGGTGCTCTCGGGCCTCCTCCTAAACGTCGCGCTCTACTGCGTGCTGCGCTTCAAGATGCTGCTCGCGGGCAATCCGCTGGCGGTGGCACCGGGGCCGCTGATGATCGCAATGGGCTTGAGCTCGCTCCTCCTCGCAAGCGTGATGCTCTACCGCCGACGCGACATCAAGCGCCTCTTCGCCTATTCCTCGATCGAGCACATGGGCATCATCACCTTCGCCTTCGGGATGGGCGGCGCGCTCGCGAATTTTGCGGGGCTACTGCACATGACCATGCACAGCCTCACGAAATCCGCGATCTTCTTCGCGGTCGGCCATGTCTCGCAGGTCAAGGGCACGCAGAGGATCGCCGACATCCGCGGCCTCACTTCGAGCCAGCCGGTGCTCGGCTGGGCGCTCGTGATCGGCGTCGTCGCGATCGCGGGCCTGCCGCCCTTCGGAGTCTTCATGAGCGAGTTCCTCGTGCTCACCACGAGCTTCGGCCGCGAGCCCGTTCTCGCGATCCTCGTTCTCCTCGGTTTGCTCCTGGGGTTCGGCGCTCTCATCATGCGCCTCCAGAGTCTCGCCTTCGGACCCGGCGAGGGCGGCGCCAAGGCAAGCCCGGTGGCGCTGCTGCCGCTCTTTGCGCATCTCGCCTTGGTGCTGGTCGCCGGCATCTACCTCCCTGCCCCCCTGGTCGCGTGGTTCCAGGCGGTGGCGAAGCTACTGGGATGAGTGGCCCATGACCGAGATCGCTTCCCTCCTCGACCTCCTCGCCGCGGGCACGCGAGCGGAGCAGCGGCCCTGGCCGCGCTACCGCCTGAGCCGCGAGCTCTGGCACGTGCTGATCGGCCGTCTCGCCGAGACCGACTGGTCTCTGCTGGGCCTTTGGGGCGAGCCCGAGGAGGTGCATGCGGCGCTGATGGACGACGCGAGCGGGGCAATTGCGGTTGCTTCGCTGACTTGCCCCGATCGGCGCTTTCCGTCGCTCTCCGCGGCGCGTCCCAGCGCCATTCGCCTGGAGCGCGCGGCGCAAGACCTCTTCGGACTCGTCGCCGAGGAACTGGCTGATACGAGGCCCTGGCTCGATCACGGACAGTGGCGGCGCAACCCCTCCGGGGAGGCCCCCGAGACGCACCGTCCCGCATCGGACTATGCGTTCCTGCCCGTCGAGGGCGAGAGCCTGCACCAGATCCCCGTGGGCCCCGTCCACGCCGGCATCATCGAGCCCGGGCACTTCCGGTTCACCGCCAATGGCGAAACTGTCGTCCGGCTCGAGGAGCGGCTCGGCTACGTGCACAAGGGCACGGAGCGGCTGATGCAGGCGAAAGCGCCCGCCGAGGCGGCGCGGCTCGCCGCGCGAATCTCCGGCGATAGCACGGTCGCGCATTCGCTCGCCTTCGCGCGCGCGGTCGAAGCCGCGGCCGGGATCGAGGCGCCGCCGCGGGCGGCGTGGCTGCGCGCCCTCATGGCGGAGCTCGAGCGGATCGCGAATCATTTGGGCGACGTCGGCGCCATCTGCAACGACGCCTCGTTTCCCCTCCTGCAGTCGCAATGCACGGTGCTGCGCGAGGAAGTGCTGCGGGCGTCGCAGCGATGCTTCGGCCACCGCCTGATGATGGATCGCGCGGTCCCCGGCGGTGTCGCGGCCGATCTCGACACGGACGGCGCCGCCCGTCTGCGCGAGCTCGTTGCGCTCATCGGGCCGCGCTGGGCGGAAATCTTCCGCATTTATGACAACAAGCCCTCGCTCCTCGACCGGACCATCACGACGGGGATCGTGCACACGGAGCTCGCGCATCGTTTCGCCGCCGGCGGCTATGTCGGCCGCGCATCCGGCCGCGGTCTCGACGCGCGCCGAGTGCCCGGCTACCCGCCTTACGACGAGCTCGACTTCGAGGTGCCGGTGCTGGTCGATGGCGACGTGCACAGCCGCGTCCTCGTACGTTTCCGCGAAGTGGAGGCGAGCCTCGCGCTGGTGACGCAGATCCTCGACCGCCTGCCTGCGGGCGAGATCGCGGCAGCCGTGCCCGCGCGCGCCGGCGAGGGCATGGCGCTCGTCGAGAGCTTCCGCGGCGACGTCCTCGCGTGGGTGCGGCTCGACGGCGAAGGGCGGATCGCACGCGCGCACGCGCGCGACCCCTCCTGGCTCCAGTGGCCGCTCCTGGAGGCCGCGATCGAAGGCAACATCGTCGCGGACTTCCCGCTCTGCAACAAGTCCTTCAACTGCTCCTACTCCGGGCACGATCTCTAGGCGCAACGCCATGTGGAAGACCATCGGACGCACCCTGATCTCGAAGCCGTTGTCGATCGACGCGCCCGCGCTCGATCCCGAGCATGTGGCGGAGCTCGCGCAAAAGGTCGATGCGAGCGCGCGGCGCCGCCTCGGCCGCAGCCTCTCGATCCGCGAGGTCGATGCGGGCTCCTGCAACGGCTGCGAGCTCGAGATCCACGCGCTCAACAACCCCTTCCACGATCTCGAGCGCTTCGGCATCAAATTCACGGCCTCGCCGCGGCACGCCGACGTGCTGATGGTGACGGGTCCGCTGACGCAGAACATGCGCGAGGCGCTCGAGCGGACTTACGCCGCGACCCCAGATCCCAAATGGGTCGTCGCCGTCGGCGATTGCGCCTTCGACGGCGGCCTCTTCAGGGAGAGCTATGCGGTCGCAGGCGGCGTCGACGCCGTCGTGCCCGTCGACCTCCACATCAAGGGCTGCCCGCCCTCGCCGGTACGGCTTCTGCAGGGGTTGCTGGCGCTCCTGGAGCGGGTCGCATAGCGCCGACCCGTCAGAGGTCCGCGAGCCGCACCCAGATCCCCACCAGCGCCGCGACGACGACGCCTGCGCCCACGAGCAGGGGATTGCTGGTTCCCGTGAGCAGGAGCCACAGCACCAGCACGAAGATAGCGACGCCGATGCCCCCGATGAGCGAGGGGAGCGCGCGCTTGACCCGGAGTTCCGTCATCGTCGCCTCAGGCACGCACGCGGCCGGCCAAGGGATCGTCGACGCCGGAGCGGGCGCGCTCGAGGTTCTTCTTCACGAAGCGCGTGTCGTAGCCGTTGAAGATCGTGCCCAGGAGGCCGCGGTCGAGGTCGCTGGTGCCGAAAAGCCAGTCCGCGACCGGATAGGTCAGGTTCATGTTGCGCGCCATCATGATGGACTGATTGTGGTGCGCGATGTGATGGCGGCGGATCGTGTTCATGAAGGGGATGCGCCGGATGATCCGGTCGTCCTTGACGTGACAGCCCCAGTGGAAGAGCTCGTAATTGAGATAGACGCCGGTCGTCGTGCAGAGGAGGAGCCAGGCCGCATTCGCGGACCAGATCGCGTTCACCACCCAAGCGCCCGCCGCGGTCATGCAGATGAACACCACGAGCGCATAAGGCGGAAAGAAGGTGATGCGGAAATCCCTGCTGCTGTCGATGGTGGGCACGCTGTCGGTGAAGAACTGGTGATGCGCGAGGGTGTGGCGCTTGTAGATGCCCATGAAGCCCTTGACCGGGCGGTGCATGACGTAGCGGTGGATCCACCACTCGAAGAAATTCGCGAAGAGGAAGCCCGCGGGGACGACGAGCCACTCCAGGAGCGTCGGCGAGTGGATGTGCCGTACGTAGTACCAGATCGCGGCGAAGCCGATCCCGTAGATCAGCAGCACGTGGCCGAGCCCGCTGTACCAGGGCGAGATCCGCCGACGGTAGTCCTCGCGAAACGCCGCCTGCCGCCTCGTCATGGTGCCTGAAGTCATGGCCTCGCGCCTCCCGATCGCATGCGTCCGGTAATATATCAGCGATGTATTAGCTTGTCCAGCCCGGCTCAATCGAGCCCCACTGTGGAACGGGCGAAACTCTCGATGTAGTCGACGAGGCGATCGGAGGCGTTCCGCGCCGCCTCGACCTCCCCGCGCGCGATCGCGCGCGCGACCTCCGCGTGAAGCCGGGCCGCGAGCGGCATGTCTGCCGCCTCCTTGTAGTGAAGGTACCAGAAGCGCCGCGACAGGCCCTGCAGCAGAGCCATTGCGCTCGCTGCAAACTCGTTCCGCGCGGCGGCGACGGTGACCTCGTTGTACTCGCGGTCGAGACGCATGAAGGCGCGGTCGTCGTTGGCCGCGGCAGCCGCTTCCATGCCGCCGGCGATCGCCTCGAGCTGCTTTCGCTCCGCCTCGCTCGCGCGCTTTGCCGCCTGCGCCGCCACGAGCCGCTCGATCTCGCGGCGCAGCTCCAGCAGGCGAAGCTGCGTCTTGATGTTGATCTCTGAGACGATGATGCCGCGATGGGGAATGATGGTGACGAGACGCTCGCGCGCCAGGCGCCACAGCGCCTCGCGGATCGGCGTCCGTCCGAATCCGAGACGCGCCGCGAGGATCGCCTCCGACACCACCGTCCCCGGCGGAATCTCCAGCGTCACGATCTGCTCCTCGAGCGCGCGATAGGCCTGCTCGGTGAGGCTCTCGCCGGGCTCCGGCCGCGACCGGCGTCGGCCGCGCGCTATCGCCTGCCTAGCCACGGCCTAGCGCCCGGTCGATGTCGGTGGAGGTGAGCCGCCAGGCGTTGTCGAGATGCGCCACCACCTCGCGCATGAAGCCGTCGTAGCGCGAGAGCGCCTCGCGGTCGTCGCCGAGATGGTCGGCGAGGAGCGCCAAGGCGAGCTGCGCCGGGCCCGGCCCCTCGAAGGTCCATTCGAAGCCGGTCTTGGAGAGGCGCTTCAGGTCGTAGCGCGGCGCCAGCGGCTTGCCGTCCACCGTAACGACGGAGCCGTCGAGACTTCGCCCGCCCTCGTATACCTTCATCGCCGCAGCGCCTTTCCTCAGTCGAAGGTGATGACCGCGCGCACGATCTCGCCTCGCTTCAGGGCCGCGAAGCCCTCGTTGATCTCCTCGAGACGGATGCGCCTGCTCACGAGCTCGTCGAGCTTCAGGTGCCCGTCGAGATAGGCGCGCGCGAGCATGGGAAAATCCCGCTGCGGCCGCGCGCCGCCATAGCTCGAGCGCACGATCCGCTTCTCCCCCATGAGCGAGCCCCAGCGGAAGGCCACGTCCGAGTTCACGTTGACCTTGCCGAGCCAGACGATCTGCCCGCCGGGCCGCGTCATCTCCGCCGAGAGGCGGAAGGCGCGGGGATCGCCCGCGGCCTCCAGCACGCAGTCGGCGCCGCGATTGCGCGTCAGCGATTTCGCGGCC